>VTLG01006859.1_pt1 | contig 10113 bp, 16 predicted proteins | sample 4694571 | NCBI WGS metagenome assembly VTLG01 (sample SAMN12604809, study PRJNA352737) | marine metagenome | biome: ENVO:00000447; feature: ENVO:00000209|ENVO:00000569|ENVO:01000036; material: ENVO:00002151; isolation source: viral sequences binned using virsorter ... | reverse complement strand
TATAGGTATTCCCTTATTTAGTTTAAGAACTTCTGGATTTGTACCTATTTTTGCAACTGAAGTTTTTCCTTCTTCAGCTAATTGAATTATTTTATTAAATAATTTTGGATTAGCGCTTTTCTTTTGTCTAGCTATACCACTAGTCTCTGCTCTAGATTTTATAGCAGCTTCTTTAGCATTTTTTAATATATCGCTTTTAAGAAAGTTTTGAGCATTTGTTTTCGTATCAAATATTACCCCTTCAGTTGTTGTTCTTACAAATCCGGGAATTTTTTTTAATTCTTCTAAAGAAATGTCTCTAACTGCGAGTATACTTCTAACAAGAAAATTTCCTGGTTTGGAAGTAAATCTCCCTGACATCTGTGTAATTCTTGGTTCAGTAGCCATTAGACCTCCAGGATCTTAGCTAGACCACCGGATGCATTTGGTTTACGACCTTTGCCTGGATTCCAATTCGTAAGTGCTTGTTGCTCAGCCCAGTTTTTGCCAATTTTTTTCAATTGAAGCATCATACCCATTTCCTTAGCCAAGTAATCATAGGCTGTACCGTAAAATTCTGATCGTGCGACATGGTCCAGATCATCGTACACAACACCCGCATCTTCCGCTAACTGCTCTGCAAGAAGTTCAGCATTATATTTCATATCTCCTTTAGCATAACCTGGAGATACATTGTCGGATGCTTTAAACATGTATTCGGCGTTCTTTTTATTTCTGTTAAGAATAGCGAGTACGCCCTTACCAACGGCTCTTGATCCATATTTAAAATCGGTTCGTGGCACCTGTAGAATTTCTCCCAGACCCCCTTCGTCCACTCTTCCACCGCTTGCAAAAGGAGGTAGATCATCAACGAATCCGGTAAGTTCAGAAAAATCTATAGCTTCTCTGTCAAAAAACGGATCGTTAATACCTCTTCCTTTCGAATCTCTAGCTTTCATAACAAATTCTGTAAATTTCTCTATATTTTCCTTCGTAGCGTTCTTCGGTAAATTTTCTGCAGCATTTTTTCCAAAATATTTTACCATTAAGTTTATTGGATCACCTGCTCGGCCTCCTCCACCTTCACTAATGTATTTAAAGTCAACATCGCTTACAAAATCCTTTAAACCGCTCCCTGTTGGGCCTTCTTTTTTCATTAAATCCAATAATGCGCTTCTAGCGGCACTCCGCATCTGCGGAATGTTATGTCCGGCTCTTTGAAGAAGCTCCGCTACGTCTACATGACCTTTGTCAAAATGAGATTGGTACAAGCCTTCAAAATCATATGCGTTTTTTACTTCTGCTTCGGTATAAAGACCTTTAATTTGAGGATCTTTTAAAAGTGCTTCTGCTTTTTGAACATGAACTTCATTTTTTGGATTAAATGTGGTTCTAACACCTCCAAAATCATTAAATATATCTCCTCGTATTCCTGATTCTCCTGTTAATTCTCTACGTGGTTCGCCTTTCCCTATTGCTCCCATTTCATCAGACATTTGTTTAATTTTGTCCATTCGGGTTCTAATACGAGTCATTAAATCGGACGCGGGTAAAAACGGAGCTGCAATATCGTCAGGACCACCTCTACTTCCTGGTGGTGGTAAATCGCTGTCAACTAAATCATCGGCAATAGTTTTTTCGTAAGGTTGTTTGGCACCTCTTACACCGGTTCTTCTTAAATATTCTAAACCACCTGGGCTCAGATCCCCGGTTCCCGTTCCCAGATCAGTAATGTTGGCAACTACAGGAGGTTTATAAGCCTCTTTAAGTTGAATTAAATTATCTTTTAGACGTTGGAGTTGTAAATCGTTTAATTTGTTAGCGGTTGCATAGCCTCCAGCCGTTTCCGCTTCGCTAATGACTCTGTCTAGAGGAAACCCGGATCTCATTAATCCGTCTATGTCTATTTGACCCTGAAACAGGGATTCTTTTGGTCCTTTTCCTAAAAAACTGATATTGCTTTTGGTTCCCATAAATTTGTTGGGATTTCCACCAAGACCTTTAATGAGATTTACAATTTCTCCGATAATAATTCGTCTAGCCATAGTATTTTAACTGGTTGCTCCTTACAATTTTTTCCTCTTTGTAATCTTCTGGGTGAGGAACGAGTCCTCCCTGTCTTACACGCATGATCGCCTGTGTCGTACTGTCGACGTAGTCGTCATGATCGCCATATGGAAACGACGCGCACTCCTCGATGACTTCCTGAGCAAAGTGTTCGTGTTTCGGTGCCCAAATTTTGCCCGCTTCAAATAACGGGGCGATTGAGTTCACTCTAACGTGCTTATCATTTCCTCTCGACGGAGTAAAGTTAATTACTGGGATATCCATTTGTCTCAGCTCGTGGGTCAGAGGAATCCCTGATGCCTTGGCCTCGATTATAACCATGTCAGGACGCCAGTACATGTACTCTTCCTGAGCCACTCTTCGTAGTTCGGGGAACTCGTACCTGTCTTTAAACGCACTGAGTAAAATTATGTTGTGACCAGTGTCTTCTTTTTTAAAAACACCCCAAGTAGTAACCGCCGAAAAGTCGGCCGTCTCTTTTTTCATGAAAGCTGTGTCGTAACTTTGAATTGTATATTCTATTTTAGGTGGATCTTTGCTTGTCCAGTCTTGCCACCACTCCCTTTTGATAATCGCCCCTTCTTCTGCGGTCGGGGACTGCATATATTGGGCATTCCAGTTGGAAACAGGGATCGAGGCCTTTGTTTTTTCTAATTCTTCTAATTTCCAATAACCAGGCCAAACAGGTTTTCCGTCAGGCATGATGGCTGGAAGCTCCACAACATCCCATTTGTCACCTTCCTCAGAGGACATTGACTTAATTAATTGACCGGTTAGATCTTTTGTTGACCAACGAGTCATTACAATTACAATTTTACCACCAGGTTGAAGACGTTGTCTTGGACCAGCCATATACCAGCTCCACGCCTTATCAAAAGACTTACCGTCCGACTTAATATCTTGTTCTTTGTGGGGATCATCAATAATTAGAAGATCAGCACCCCTTCCAGTGATCGCTCCGCCAACACCAGCTGCAAAATACTCTCCACCTTGCTGGGTTTTCCATTTCCCTGCTGCCTGACTATCTTCTTGAAGTCTCGTGTTAAACATTTCTCCGTACTTTTGCTCATCAACTAGGTTCTTAGTCTTACGACCAAAGTCAATTGCAAGGTCCGCTGTGTGGGTTGCTTGAATAATTTTATAATCTGGGTTTCTACCTATCATCCATGCAGGAAGTAGATAGGATGCAAACTCAGACTTCGTGTGTCTGGGCGGCATGTTCACGATTAAACGGTTAATTTTTCCGGAAGCAAGGGCATTAAACTTCTCACCAATGAGTTTATGGTGATCGCCTTCAATGAATTCTGGCCACATATATTTTACAAAATTTAAAAAGTCATTTTTGACCAAATGCTGCATTTGATCCAATGCTTCATCAAGTTCTATACTGGCTAATTCATTGGCTTCTTCTGTCGATAAATTTTTTATAATATTTTTTGCATCGTTCATATAAAATCAAAATGAAAAAAACCATACCATGACCGTCTGAATTAAGCAATAAAGGGTAAACTTGGGACCCCTTTTTATTTGTTTGGGGGGGTGGGCCCGATAGTTTTCAAGCAGGATGCAACCTGAGGTGGTACCTCTTTTGCCTGCGACAATATGCGTGGGATTATGTGGGATTAATACTTGACACACAAGATGAGGGAAAAAATTCCCGTGATGCGTGTTGCGTAAACTGCATGGCTTTAGCTATGCAGTTTTTGCATGGGATAAGCTAGGATTTCTGTTCAACTCTTGGTTAAGAGTTCTTTAATGTGATTGATGTTCTTGTTGCTTGGTATGGTACTCGTTCACTCCGGTTGCCATTCCAATTATATCTATAACTTTGTTCTTTTGTTTTCTCAATCTTAATTGGAGTTTCGCTTGGTTGCTTAACTGGTCTTATGTTGACAACTTCTGTTGCAAACTTATTTAAGAATTCAAACAAGCAAGATTGATTACAAAAGTATTGAAAAATACCTGATGGATAACCATTGTAATTAATTGTTATTTTTCTAGTTCTTAAAACTTTATTATTCCCTGACCCTCGTACCCTTGATTGAGTTTCAATCTTATGACAATCAGGATTATGACACCAATTATAATCACTCATCTTTTTTCTCTCTCATTTCCCCAATACAATTTGCATGGCTTTGTGAAACTTTTTCAAGTGTTGCAATTCGCTGTTCTAACTTGTCAACTATTTTATATAAGTTTCTTTTATCTTCTTCAAGTTCTTCTATTTGTTTTAAATTTTCCATTCCTTCGTTCATTTTATTCTATTCAACCTTTCCTGTTTTTTTATTTCTTTTTTATTTCTGTAATCTTTTAAAAAATAAAAGGCGTAGCAAGTTGCTACGCCTAAAATTATAAGAAGTAAATCTTTAAACATTAAAAGGGCATTTCCTCTTTTGTTTTTTGATTTTCTTTCCACTTTTGGAACTCCTCTTGGTCTTTATCGTCTTGGTCACACTCTCGACCAATTGCGTCAGAAGCATTGTCACGAACATTTTTAAGTTCATGAGTACTTGTCAACATCAAAACTTTTTTGATGATTTCCATTTGTAGTTTTTCCATTATTTAATCTCCCAATTATTTTTCGCCATTCTGTATTGGTCGCCACCCATTGCGTTGCTTTGGTCAACATCAAAATATGTGAAAAGTTTATTTCCTGTTTTTGAAATCCACTCGCCACATTTACCAAGAATGAACTTAGCATTTCTTGTCACTTCTTCGCCATTCTTTTTTGTATAGGAAATTATGAAAGTCTCTCCGTCTTTCATGTTGTATTTATTATGTATCATATAACCTTTCTGTTAATTAGTGGGATTTTACAGGAAAACCCCACTAATGTCAAGAAGATAATAAATTAATTTACACCCTGAGATTGTTGTTTTTCGTATAGCAATCTCTCCTTTATTTTATCTTCTCTACTTACATTTTTATTCTTCATGCCTTTTATTCTATCTGCTAGATTTTTAGGATTGTAAATAACTAGACCTGTACTATTAGTTCTGATTATTTCAGCATCATTAATGTTCATACCAAGTTCAGTACATAACTCAATCGCTTCATCAAGATATTTATATCCTTTAAGACCAATTTTAATTTCTTTCATTTGGTCTAAAACAGATTTAATCCATTTATAATGTGACATGATGAATTTACCTTTAGCTTGTTTCCAACTTTCTAATTGCATGAACTCTTGTTCACTACAAGCAAGAGACCTGTCTCGACAATATTCTCGACCAATTAAATCTAATTGATATCTTTCGTTCCATTGTTTGCCATATCCAGCGTCTTCATCATCTGCTCTAAGATATTTATTGTTTGCATCAACAAATTTAGTTAGATGTGGATTTCTTTCCTTTCCATCTTGCTCGATATTTATATCAGCGTTGCAACCCTCTTGAGCATTTATTTCATCACGATATAAAGCATATCCATAGTTATCATCACTTGAAAAACTATCGCTTTCACCATCAACACTACCTTTTAATCTAAAGTCAAAATGTTTTTCGATTGCTTTCTTTTCTTTAGTAGGGTTGTTGTCATAGTCTCTACTTTCAACCTCGCCCATATAATGAAAATGGAAACAACTATCTTTTGCAATAGTATTAACATTCTCAAATTTATTTTGTAGGTAGTATGCCTTTTCAACATCACTTGGTGTATAATGTTTCCGAACTATCTTCTCAGCTAAAGACCACGCATTGTCATTTATGTCAATTTGGTCTGCTTTCTGATTGTCGTAGTCTTGTTTCTCTTGCGTGTTTTCTTGTTCCAAGTGTACTCGCATACGATTTGCGATTTTATTTCTGTACTCTTGGTTTAGTCTTATTCTACTCATTTATTCTCCTTTGTTAAAATAAATTTATAAACTACTTGACAAACAATGTCAATAGGATTATATAAGATATATATTATGAATAAAAACTAATATAAACCTTGAAGCTAACTTGCAGTTGGCAGTACAAAAACGCAACTGCAAGTTGCAGAAAGAAATACAACTTGAAATAGAAAAAAATTTTTTTATATTTATATAAAATGTAAGGGTTCAAGCTGATCCCTGATCCAATGTGGCAAAGTAGGACGTAAAGCCCACGCCATTGGATCGGGGATCAGGTGTTGTGACTGCCGGATTAACGGCTATAGTACAGGTGAAAGCGCAACTAGTTCAATCGTCACTTAGAAAAACCGCTTAGTGATCCCTGCACGGCACAACCCCTGATTAAAAAAAATATATTTATATAATATGTAAGGTTTCAAGCGGGCGGGTGGGCCCGTCAGATTTCAAGCTTGACAGAAGTTATAGGATATTATAAGATGTTAAAAAAGGAGAAATATGAAACAAACAATCACATATAATAATAAAAAAATGAAACTGCCGTATACGTTAACAGCAGGTGAGACTAGCACAGAGATGGTGACGCGACAGAACCCGTTCAGCGGTCAGTCAATTGAACTGCCCGAATTCGCGGCTGTTGTTTACGATAAAACAATTGAATTGAATCTAGCCGCGGAGCGCCAGGATACCGCAACGGGTCAACCTCCTGGGATCTCGGAGCACCAAAAAGATTGGCAAAAAGTAAGAGATGGAATAAATTTTTTCCGTCAGTATTTTGCTAAAGAATATATGGTCCTGTTAGACTGATGGCTAAGAAAAAACTATCATTAGAACAAGCGTATGACGCCTGGAATAAATGGCTGGATAAATGTCCAGTCCCATGGACTTCAGGGCGTCATCCAACCAGCGGATTAGAAACAGTTAATTTTGACTTTATCGACTTTAAAAGTGAAGAGGAATGAGCATAGTCTGGAATACTGGGCTCGCCGCAGAGCGGGCCCGGCACAACCTGAGATTGAAAAAAAATAAAAAAATTAAAAAAAGAGTAAGAGCTCAAGCGTCCAAGCGTCCAAGCTTTACGCAACAGGGCCCAGGCTTCCCAGACAGTTGCAACAATTTATTTGACAGAGAAGTAGAATAGGATATTATAGGATTATGTTAAAAAAAGAAGCAACAGCAATAACCGGAGGACTGAGCGCACCGTCCAAGATGCCCGGGCCTTCAATGAACCTGCCGGCTGTCGCATGCATTACGGGGTCCAAGCTCGTGAAGGTTAAGGGCTCGACCTGTTCTGGATGCTATGCACTCAAGGGCCGGTACAGATTTCAAAATGTAAAAGACGCGATGGCCCGCCGGCTGGCTAAGCTCCACGACCCCAGATGGGTGGAAGCAATGGTCACACTAGTGACCGGCCATCCAGTCTTCAGGTGGCACGACTCAGGAGACATCCAGAGCCCTGAGCATTTAAAAAATATTTTTGAAGTGTGCAAGCGCACACCGGGGACCAGGCACTGGCTGCCCACACGTGAGGCCCGCTTCCTGAACCTGATGGACCCAGACGTGGTACCAAAGAATTTAAAAATAGTTTTATCTGATCATATGAACAACCAACAGGTAGCTCCTACCTGGTGGCCGTATACGTCCGGCGTGACAACTGACCATAAACAGGTGACATGCCCGGCGTCTAAACAGGGGAATAAATGTCTAGATTGTAGACAGTGCTGGGACCGGGGAACTAAACGTGTTATATACGGAAAACATTAATGCACGAATTCAAACACCCGAAATATTATGCAGAACTCAGGAAGCGCGCTAGAGCTCAAGCGCTCAAGCAAGATAAATTAGATGAGAGGCACAAGCCTTCAAGCCTTCCTTCAAGGGATCAAGCTTCAAGCCCAAGTTCTCAAGCTCCAGGATCCGGGATCCAGGGTACAAGCGAAAGTGCCCAAGCTCCAGGGTACAAGCAACAAGGATAAAGGTATTTTTTTTATGTCTTACATGAAAAGAAATCTGGTGAGGAGATAGCCTCACAGACTGAACTTTAGTGAACTTTAACTCTACAGTAAAAAAGGTGCCATTAGGATTATAACCCAATAGATCAGGAGTACCGGGTAAAGCCCAGTTTTCAATCCTAATCCACGATATTGAAGGAGTCTCATCCTTTAACTTTTTCCATAATTGACGTTCGTTTTTAATCAGGTACACCTCACTTAAAGTTTACCAATAATTTTTCCCATCCTATACACCGGTCTTTGACATTTTAATAGTATTCTATGCGTTTCATTGTGTCCTAGAAGTGTATTTTCTAGAAGCTGCATAGTCGTCAGGTCCCAATACTCACCGTTAGGTAATTCAATTTGAACTCTTGCGTCTTGACAGACAGGAGACTGCATGAATTTATCAAGAGCCTTCTTAAGCTGCTTTCCACTTACCATATAATTTTTCTGAATGTTCTTCCGTCCATTCCTTCGCCGTTTAACCTTTCTGTAGATTAACTGCGGACGGGCCTTTAGTACCCTCTTCAACGTCAAATGTGATTGCTTCACCTTCAGCCAAGCCGCTTAAACCAGCGTCTTTTACTGCTGAAGAATGTACAAAAACATCTTTAGCGTCACCGTCTTGTGAAATAAATCCATACCCTTTGGTAGGATTAAACCACTTGACTTTTCCGTTTAATGTCATTTAATTTTCTTTCCTCTTATACTCATATTATTAGTACTTCCTTTTATATAAGATTTTATATATAAAGCAAGTATGAAACAAGGGATTGTTAAAAAGAAAGCAGGTTACCCAATAGAACTAACTGAAATGCAGCGTAGATTCTGTGAGTACCTAGTAACAAACGAAGGGAGAACCACAGCTAAGGACGCAGCAATAGCGGCAGGATATTCACCAAAGAATGCATCCCAAGAAGCATATGGTCTTCAACAAAACCCACAAATTCAAATGTATTTAACTAAACGAATGAATGAGGTTAACAAATCATTTGTAGTTAATAGACACAACTATCTTAAAAGACAAATCAATCTATCTAAAATGGTAGAAGATGGACACCCACACGCAGCCAAAGCTGCTCCGTTTGAATCACACATAGCCAAAGCAATGGGACTATTCGTAGATCGTAAAGAAATATATACTAGAGACTTAACCGCAGAAGATAAGCTGAGTCGTAGAGAAGAACTGGTAGAGAAGATGAAAAAAATGAAAAAAATAAATAACTTACTTGAAAAACCTAAAAAACCAACTTAGTCATCTTTAAAACACATCCAATTGGCATAATATTTCTATCTGAAAAAACCTCATCACCTGTATCATAACTACTAAAGGTCCAGATAAACTTTTTAGTTTTCTTAAAGACGTAAGCTTGAGTAACCATCTTAGAACAACTGAACTTATTAAATTCGTCCGCTGTGGCATGCCCAGCGTCACCAGTGATATCGATCCACTCAATAGTATAAAAATAATATTTCTTTTTATTGATGACAACGTGTTTGTATTTAGATTTCTTCTTTTTAAACATATGTTTGTATACCCCAGATTTTATAAAATAAAATTTTAAATAATAAAAATATACGCGCGCGCCCCTTAAATCGTTGGTATTGCTAGCTTTTTGAACAATTGTACCAATTGTACCTTTATTGTACCAGAGCTCTAGGTACAAATTTGAGCAATTAAGTGTTGGTATTGCTAGCTAATAGTGTTTGTACCTATTGTACCTCACTATTTTTAAAAAAAAAAAACAAAAAATTTTCATAAAAATAGTGTATACAAGGTACAAATGGAATACATGGCTAATTTACTATACTTTTTCATCCTTTTTTGTACCTTGGTCCTCTTTTTGATTTGGTACATTTTTGTAATATTGATCTATTCTGCGCAAGAAGTCATGCTGAAAGCCCACAAACTCTTTGTCAAAGCTTTCAAATTTCTGAAACATGCCATCTTTAGAACACATTAGAACAACTCCCGACTGAATCTTAGTGCCATAAACATAGTTATGAGCCATCGCATAGGCCCCCAACTGGGTAAAATAATCAGTTATCCAACCTCTTTGTTTTGGCTTGTTAGTTTGTTTGAAGTCTATTATACTTTCGCGTCCGTTATAAATTCCAACCACATCAGTGGCTCCAGCGTACAATTCTGGGTAATATAGGGTAACCTCACTGCCCCATATTTCACTTAAGTCCCGTAAACCTTCACTAATAATCTTTTTGGCCATGGGTTCTGCCTCTCTACCA
>VTLG01003360.1_pt1 | contig 10113 bp, 8 predicted proteins | sample 4694571 | NCBI WGS metagenome assembly VTLG01 (sample SAMN12604809, study PRJNA352737) | marine metagenome | biome: ENVO:00000447; feature: ENVO:00000209|ENVO:00000569|ENVO:01000036; material: ENVO:00002151; isolation source: viral sequences binned using virsorter ... | reverse complement strand
GGTAATGTGCTTGTCAGAACAGGTATTTCAACTTAGAGGTGAAGAATGGCTCAACCAAGTTCCAGAGAAGGATTAATAGATTACGCAAAAAGACAGTTGGGTTTTCCTGTCTTAGAGATTAACGTTGCAGATGAACAGTTTCAAGATCTGTTAGATGATGCTATTCAGATATATCAAGAGAGACATTATGACGGCATCGCAAGGATGTATTTGAAATATAAGATTACGCAAGATGATATTGATAGAGGACAAGCAAGAGGAGGAGATTCCACTCTTGGAATTACAACAACCACCACAACATCAACAGTTGGTTTATCAACAACTTTTGATCTTGAGGAGAATAATAATTATATTCAAATGCCTCCATCTGTAATTGGAGTTAATAATATTTTTAAAGTTAGATCAGATACAGTTTATGATGGTTTGTTTAATATACGATATCAATTATTTTTAAATGATTTATATGCCTTTGGATCTATCGATCTTCTTCAATATTCAATGGTTCAAACTAAATTAGAAGACATCACTTTCTTATTAAATCCAAATGTAAGATATAGATTTAATATTCGTCAAGATCGTCTTTATATTGACGTTGATTGGGCAGCTGCAGTAAACGTAGATGACTACTTTGTGATTGATTGTTTCCGTGTTTTAGATCCAAATGATTTCACAAAAGTGTACAACGATCAGTTTTTAAAGAGATACTTCACTGCGTTATGTAAAAGACAATGGGGTCAAAACTTAATAAAATTCCAAGGAGTTCAATTACCTGGCGGTATTCAACTAAATGGTCGTCAAATCTATGATGATGGAGAAAGAGAGCTCGCAGAAATCAGAGCGAAGATGTCCAGTGATTACGAAATGCCACCACTTGATATGATTGGATAATGTTAAATCCATTTTTTCTACAAGGCTCTAAAGGAGAGCAAGGTTTAGTACAAGACTTAGTTAATGAACAACTAAGAATGTATGGCATCGAGTGTCATTACATTCCTCGTAAGTTGATGACATCAAGAACAATTATGAAAGAGGTGATTGAATCTAGATTTGATCAAGCATTTCCTCTTGAAGCATATTTGATGAATATTGATGGATATGCTGGATCAGGAGATGTTCTCACAAAGTTTGGTATTAGAGTTACCGATGAAGCAACATTTGTAATATCTAAAGAAAGATTTGAGGAAGCAGTTGCACCATTTTTAGAACAACAGGAAGATGATTATGAATTATCAAATCGTCCAAAAGAAGGAGATTTAATATTCTTTCCTTTGGGAAAAAGAATGTTTGAAATTAAGTTTGTAGAACATGAGAGACCATTTTACCAACTACAAAAGAATTATGTCTATCAATTACAGTGCGAATTATTTGAATATGAAGATGAAGTCATTGATACAAATGTAAATGCAATTGATGAAGTTGTTCAAACAGAGGGTTATATTGCAAGATTAGTTGTGTCAGGTATTGGTAGCACTGCAACTGCAAATACAACTCTTAATTTTGGTGCGGTTCAACAAATATTTTTACAGAATGATGGATATGGATATCTCACCGCACCAACTGTTTCAATTAGTACATCACCTGGCGTAGATGCGACTGCGGTTGCAATCATGACATCTCGATCTGGTATTGGAACTGCAAAATCTATCGATAAAATTCTTTTAATCAATCCTGGCAGTGGATACATCGGAATACCCACTGTAACCGTGCCAGGCACTGGTATAGCGACTGCTGGCATCACTACTTTAGGTTCGGTAGGTATTGTTACAATTACGTCTGGTGGTTCTGGTTACACTACTACACCAAATGTTGCGATTACTACCGCACCATCAGGAGGAACAGACGCAGCTGCTGAGGCAGTAATGGTTGGTGGAACGATCAGTGCAATCAGAATTAGTAATGCTGGTAGTGGATATACAACTGCACCAACGATTACAATCGGTGCTGCAACATCAATAGGAGATGGTGATTATATCTTCAATGAAACAGTTCAAGTATCATCAGATTCTTCAGAAACTGCAAGAGTTAAAGTATGGGATGCAAACTCTAGAACTTTGGATGTAAGTATGTTAACTAAGATGCAATTTCAAGTTGGCGAAAAGATTAAAGGTCTTGAATCTGGTGCAGAATATGTAATACTATCAGTTGATTATGATACACCAAATGATTATCCAAATTCACAATATAAGGCGGATCAATATAATGATAATGCAGACTTTGAAACCGAAGCTGATGCCATTTTAGACTTTTCTGAGGGCAATCCGTTCGGAACATTCTAAATAGTTAGAAAGCTTTGATATGTTAGGTACTTATTTCTATCATGAAATATTAAGAAAGACAGTTATCGGTTTCGGTACTCTCTTTAATAATATTAACGTTCGACACAAAGATGCGAGTGGGACAAATTTTAGTGTCTTGAAAGTGCCATTGGCTTATGGGCCAATGCAGAAATTCTTGGCAAGAATTCAACAACAACCAGATTTAGACAGAGAGACAGCTATAACTCTTCCTAGATTATCCTTTGAGATGCAAGGATTACAATATGATCCAACTCGAAAGACTGGAATCGCACAAACATTCCTTACAAAAAATGGAACGAATGCAAAAAAAGTTTATATGCCTGTTCCATACAACGTAGGGTTTGAACTTAGCATTATGGCAAAGTTAAGTGATGATGCATTACAAATATTAGAACAGATTGTTCCTTACTTTCAACCATCATTTAACATCACAGTTAATTTAATTAGTTCAATAGGTGAGAAAAAAGATATTCCAATAGTTTTAGAAAGTATAAACTATAGTGACCAATATGAAGGAGGTTTTGATAGTCGTAGAATTATAATTTATACTCTATCATTCACCGCAAAAACTTATCTGTTCGGCCCAGTTGCAGATAATCCAGAAGGTCTTATCAAGAAAGTTGATGTTGACTACTATACTGATACTAATATTAAAACTGCAAGACGTAATATTAGATACAGTGCAACACCAACTGCAAAGGAAAATTATGATGATGATACAGCAACAGTTATTGATGGTGCAATATCTGAGAAGGTCACAACCTTCAAGGTTAGTGCAACCACCGATCTAGCTGCAAATCAGAGAATTATCATTGATACTGAAATTATGAAAATTAGAAGTATCAGTGGTCAGAATATAACCGTGTTCCGTGGTCATGATAACACGATTGCTGCTAAACATGAACACAATACATCTATTGGTGTTCTCAGTGCAACTGATAATGCATCAATTGAATTTGGTGATGATTTTGGATTTGATGAAATGACATCATTCTTTAGTGATGGTAAGGAATTCAGTCCTTCACAGGGTATAGACATCTAGGAGAGTTATGAAAAATTTTGATTCTATCGAGGAAGCACTTAATGTTGATACAGAGGTCGTTGAAAACGATAAGATTGAACCTCGAAAGAATCAACTGAAAAAGAGTGACCAAAACGATTCTGAAAAAGATTATGAATACAGTCGTGCAAACTTATACTCTCTCGTTGAGAAAGGACAAGAAGCAGTGAATGGTATATTAGAATTAGCACAAGAGTCAGACTCTGCAAGAGCATATGAAGTCGCTGCAACTACAATCAAAGCAGTTGCAGATACAACAGACAAACTTATTGACTTACAGCAGAAGATGAAGGATCTTGAACAAGATCCAAACAAAGGGCCTACAAATGTTACAAACGCATTATTTGTAGGTTCAACAGCGGAGTTATCAAAATTAATCAAGAATCAAAATAAAGATGATAAATGAAATCTCCAGAACTATCAGAATTTTTTAGTCTTCTCGGAAAGGCCAAGAAAGAAAAGAAAGAGGAGTTTGATAATCTTCTCAAGGAAGCAGACATCAATCTTGATGTCCTAACTTCGTCTGTCGTTACTGGAATCAAGGAAGCAAAAGTAAACATAAAAAAACAAAAGAAGAAAGAAGAAAAATTAATTGAACAACTAGATTCGATAATAGATGTAATCGAAAATCCAAAAGAAGTCAAAGATATCACAGAACCAGCAGTGACTGTTGGAGTGCCTGAAGATTTTGATGTGTCTTCTTTAGAGGACGCTGATGATAATCCATCATTTGAAGTTGTTGATTTAATCAAACCAGAACCGATTAAAACACCAAAGATAAGTGATACCGTTGCACAGGCAATTAAGTTTATTGAGGAAACAAATCTAAAAGAAGAAATTGAAAATTCAGATGAGACGAGTTTAGATAATCTTAAATCAGAAATCAAACAAGTTAGAGATATATTATACAAAGTTCTTGCACACGGGCCAGGATCTGGTGAAGTTAATCTTTTAAAGCTTGATGATGTTGATGAAGATAGTGCAAAGGTAGATGGCAAGGTTCTTCAATATCAAGCGTCAACTGGTAAATTTATAGGTGGTTCTACTTCAGGGATTGGAACACAAGATAGTCTAAACACATCAGGAATCATCACTGCTGCACAGTTCTCAGGATTCAGTCATCTAATAGCACCACACGCATCAACTAAGACAATCACAGTCAAGGTTGCGAGTAAGATAGATGGAGAACACAGATATTATGGAAGTGGAAGTGATAACGGATATGTTTTAGATAATGTTCAATCACCATTTCTTACACTTACTCCTGGCAGAACATATCGTTTTGATGTGTCAGACAGTTCAAATAGTAGTCATCCATTTCGATTCTATCTTGATGCTGCAAAGGCAACTGCATATACAACAGGAGTTACAGTTGGGTCAGGTTATGTTGATTTAGAAGTTACAGATTCCACACCTACAATTCTTCATTATCAGTGCTCATCTCATGGATATATGGGCAATGCGATACAGATAAATTCAAGTAATGCAATCAAGTTAAACAGTCAGGACGCATCATATTATCTAAACTACAATAATTTTTCAAACACTCCAACCATACCGTCAAACAATAATCAGTTGACAAATGGTGCTGGATATATCACAACTTCATTCACTAATACCAATCAACTCACAAACGGTGCTAACTTTATCACCGCAAGTGATAACATTACAGGGACTTCTGCTGGATTAACAGGGACACCAAGTATTACAATTAACGGACTGACTGCAGCGACTGGAACATTCAGTGGAAACGTAACTGTTGGTGGTGTCTTAACATATGAGGATGTAACAAATGTAGACTCAATCGGAATCGTTACCGCAAGAGCTGGAGTTTTAGTTGGTAGTGGTATCACATTGAGTAAAGACGGTGATGTATTTGCAACAGGTATCACAAGTTCAACTAAAGTTCATGTTGGTGTAGATACAGGAGTTTATGGTGAAGATTTAGTAGTAACTGGAGATGCCAGAGTCACTGGTATTTTAACAATTGGTACAGGTTCGATTGTTCTTGACCCAACTGCAAAACAACTTCGTGGTCTTGAAGAGATTGTTATTGGTATTGCAAACACAATCACTATCAAACAAGATAGTAAAGGTGAGATTGAATTTACTGATGCAGTTGGAACTCCTAAGTCTGTTGGAATTGGAACCACTGTATCTGTTAACACATCTGGTATTATCACTGCATCAAGTTTTGTGGGTGGCTTTACGGGTGACTTAACGGGAACAGCGTCTAATGCTACCACGGCAGCGAATGCTGTAACACTTAATGACTTAGCTGGGTCACACTATCTTAACTATAATAACTTTACAAACACACCAACCATACCCTCTAATAACAACCAACTTACTAATGGTGCTGGTTTTATTACTGGGTCTGCCCTGAATGCATCAAATCTAAATTCAGGAACAATACCAGATGCAAGATTCCCATCTACACTACCAGCGATATCTGGTGCAAACTTAACTGGTATTGCAGCGACTGAAAATATCAGAACTAATACAAACGCAACCTTCCTACAGAATGTAAACGTATCTGGAACTACAACTGCAACAACATTTATTGGTGATTTAACTGGTGATGTAACTGGTGACTTAACAGGAACCGCATCAAACGCCACACTGGCAGTCAGTGCTCAAGGTTTAACAGGTTCTCCAACAATTACTATTACTAATGTAAATGCTGTTGATGCAGTTATTAGTGGTAACTTATCTGTTGCTGGAACGATTACATCTCTAGATCAGAATGATATCTCTGTAACTGGTATCATGACCGCATCTGCTGGTGTGGATCTTGGAGATCCAGGCATTGTCACACTTTCAAGTGATACTTTAACAACTACATCTACAAGTGCAGATACAATATCAAGTATCTCTGCAACAGTATTTCGATCTGCAACTTTCCAAGTTCAAGTGACAAGAGGAACTCAATATCATATGACAACAATCAACGTGATTCATAACGGAACAGTTGCGTTTATGAGTGAGTATGGAACGATTCGGACAGGTGCAGTTCTTGCCACATTTGACGCTGATATTAACAGTGGTAATCTAAGACTTCGTGCAACACCTACGTCTGCCGATTCCACAGTATTTAAATTATCTAAGACTACAATAAAAGTATAAATATACTTGAAGATACGATTCATTCATGGCTAAGAAGTGTCCGCCAGGCAAATATTACTGTTTTACAGATAAGAAATGTAAGAAGATTCCTCGTGGGTATCACATAGGTGCTCGTGGATATCTTGCAAGAGGAGATAATCGTTCTGATAGTGGAAATGGTAACGGTAACGGCAATGGTAACGGAAGTTCTAACGGAAATGGGAACGGCGGGAATGGTTCTGGAAATGGTAACGGTGGTTCTGGTGGTAATGGTGGTGGCAATGGCGGTGGTGGAATGGGTGAATCGATAATTTACGAAAAGTCAAATCCTCGTATTCCAAGAAAAGCAGGACAACCAGCAAAATCTAAAAAACACTCTGACTTATATACTGATGAAGATCCTAAAGGAACTATTCATGGACTTGGTTTCAAGGACGTGGCTAAAGCAAAAGCGTCTGTCTCAAAAATCAGGAATTCTTCTAGATCGCATGCTCATAAGATTCAAGCGGCTGTTGCTATGGAACAAAGGGCGAGAGAGATGGGTAAAACCTCTGAAGCGGCTGTCTACAGAAAATACATCAATGCAATGAAAAAGAAAACTAAGAAAATGAACGAAGCAGCAAACCCTGCACAACAAGCTGCGATTGCAATTGATATGAAGAAGAAAGGTAAGAAACCTAAGAGCGTAAAGGAGGAGACCATGACTCCAGCACAGAAGAGAAAAGATACCATGTTGAAGAAAAAATATGATAAGTCTGATATGAAAAAGAGCATGCAGAAACAATATGGTAAAGAAGAAGGTAAGAAGGTTTATTTTGCAACGATTCGCAAACAGGCCATGGAAGGTGTTGAAGATGATAAATATAATGTAAGCGAAGAAGGTCTTCGTGATTGGTTTGGTAAATCAAGTGGTACTACCAAATCTGGACGTAAGGTGAGAGGATGGGTTCAAGTTGGTGGTAAGTATGATGGTAAACCATGTGCAAGACAGCCTGGCCAGAAATCAACTCCTAAGTGTGTGTCATCTTCCAAGAGAAGGTCGATGAGTAAGAATGAAAGAGATAGTGCTGCAAGAAGAAAGAGAGCTGCTGATCCAAATCAACCACAGAAGTCAGGTGCAGCAAAACCAACTAATGTTTCTACTGATCCAAAAAGAAAAATGAAAAAAGAAGAGTACACCGTAGAAAATATCTTTAAAGGTACAAAGGGTGATGGATATCTTGGAAAAACACCAATACCAAATCCTATTCGTCTAACTAAAGATGTGGTTGATACTGTAAATAGACAAACTAAAAAGAGAGTTGATGACATAAACAAAATTTCTCCAGGCAGCGGATCAGTGAATATACCTAAACCATTTAATAAAAAAGTAAGTCCAGCTACCACAAGATATTTGGGTATTAAAAACGAAGAAAAAATAACAGAGAAAAAGAAATTTGGATCTGGTGGTGATCCGATCAAGAAGCCAGGTTTCATTGATAAGGCATTAGAAAAATTAAAAAACACTACACCTGTGAAAAAAATAGATACAGACGTACCAACAAGTGAAAGTTTTGTTAACGAAGCCAAAGATAAAAAAGGTAAGGGTAGCGGAACAAAAGACGCCTGTTATCATAAAGTTAAATCAAGATACTCTGTATGGCCAAGTGCATATGCATCTGGTGCTTTAGTTAAGTGTCGTAAGGTTGGTGCAGCAAACTGGGGTAATAAAACAAAGAAAGAGGGATTCTCACCAATGCAAGTTGCAGCACTTGAAGCTGCTGGTATGATTGAGTTAAATGAAGCTGGAAAGAAGTGTTGGAAAGGATATGAAAAGAAAGGCACTAAGATGATGTTTGGTAAGAGATACAATAACTGTGTAAAAAAAGAGGAAGTTGAATTTGATGAGGAAATGACAAGTGTGCTTGTACCAAAAGCTGGGGTGAAATTTCGTAGGGTATCAGTAAATAAATCACAACTAAATAAAAAATCTGAAAATGAGAAAGTTGATGAGGGTATAATAGATACGGTCAAAGATGTTGGTAAGAAAGTAATAAAGAAAACAAAAGAATTTATCAACAAACCCATCATCGCTCCCACAATAAATCAAAAAGATTATCAACAACGTGTAAAAGATAAAACAACTCATCAATTAACTGGTGAAGGATTTAAGGGATATGCAGATCTTAGTCATATGGAAACACCAGAACAAAAAAAGGCAGCAGAAGAGAGACTTAAAAAATTCACGGCAGACACATATCGTGAACAAAAGAAGAAGGAAAAGAAAAATGGTGACAAGGTAGATGAGGGAACATCTTATGGTATCTTTAGAGGATCAGGCAAACCATCAGGTCAAATGTCAGCGTTCGATAAAAAGAAAAAAGATAAAGATAAAGATAAAAAAAAAGCTCAAGTAGAAGAAGGAATTACTTTTCTTAAAAGAAAAAAGAAAGGGTCTTCATCAGAATACACTAGAGAAAGAGACGCTGGTAAGGAAGCAAAAAAGGTAATGAAAAAGAAGGATCAAGAGAAGGTTAACTTCCTAGAGCCTGAGGAAACTAATGAATCAAAAACTCGTCTAGTAAAAAACGGACACACTTACAGAGTCATATTGACATGGAGAGGTAAAACATATATGGTTCAGATGTTTGTACCATCTGTCTCTAGACCAACTCGTCAACAGATTGAGAAAGAAGTTCAAAAATTATATCCTGATGCAAAGGTAATGTCATTCTTACCTAGAGATCTTGAACCAGGCGAACCTACTGTGATGATGGGTGAAGATGTTGAAAGAGATGAGTACGGTGATCCAGTCGGTGGCCCAAAGATATCAAAAAAAGAAAAAGAAAAAAATCTCAAAAAGAATGAAAAGGATGAGGATCATACAACCACTACTGCCGAAGAATATGTTGCTGAAGATGATATGAAAGGTATGAGTGTCAAATCTGGACACAAGAGACCTACAAAAAAAGGTGCTGGAATGACACAAAAAGGTGTTGAAGCATATCGTCGTCGCAATCCTGGCTCTAAGTTAAAGACCGCTGTAACTGGTAAAGTCAAGAAGGGGTCTAAAGATGCAAAGAGAAGAAAGAGTTATTGTGCAAGAAGTGCTGGTCAAATGAAGAAGTTTCCAAAGGCTGCAAAAGATCCTAACAGTCGATTAAGACAGGCAAGAAGGAGGTGGAAGTGCTGATGAGAACATTCAAACAATTCATTAAAGAAGCAGATATAAATCCAAGAGGTTTAAAAAATCTTAACAGAGCTCTTAATGATCCAACATTTCAAGGTGATAAAATGGATGCTGAAATAATGAGACAGAGAAATCTGAAAAATAAATTTAAAGGTAAATCTACTGATAAAGGTGTTTAAAATGAAAACATTTAAACAATTCAGAGAGGGTTACATGGGCCCAGCAGTTACTCCAAAAAATTATGAACCTAAAGATACCATCATAAGAACTACGGATGTTAAAACGAAAAGTGCAGAAAAATTTAAAAAGGGAACTGGTTTTAATCTTGACATTCCTATAACTAAAAAGAAAACTGCAATTAAAACAGTGTAAAATTTTTTATTTATTATGTCTGATACTGTATATCTTGGTAATCCGAATCTAAAAAAAGCGAATGTAAAAGTTGAATTTACTCAAGAGAATATTGAGGAGTTCATCAAGTG
>VTLG01012107.1_pt1 | contig 10114 bp, 12 predicted proteins | sample 4694571 | NCBI WGS metagenome assembly VTLG01 (sample SAMN12604809, study PRJNA352737) | marine metagenome | biome: ENVO:00000447; feature: ENVO:00000209|ENVO:00000569|ENVO:01000036; material: ENVO:00002151; isolation source: viral sequences binned using virsorter ... | reverse complement strand
CTAATTTGATCCGTTAATATATTTTTAAAAAATTTATCTAGCTCTGGTCCTTCATCTGCAGCTGTGTCATCGACATATTTAAAAGGTAAACCTGGAGGTCCTTTTTGTTTTTGTGCTGATTTAATAACAGTATTGACCATAGTCTCTGCTTGAAAATCTGTGAGTTTTTTACCATTTTTAGCTGCATAATCTTTAAAAAATTTTTTTGTATTATTTATAGCTTCTTCTGTTGGTTCATATTTCATGTAAGGTAAAATAGAGTTATCTTCAAATATTCTATATGTGTTACCAAGATAATCTTTTACTCTACTACCCATTAAAGATTGTAATGTTTTTACATCTTTGGGCGCGTTAGATGACAAGTTAATTAGATTAGAAAATGTTTCTCTTGCACCATTTAAAGAACTAAATATTGATTTTATAGATTCATCTGTTGCACCATTATCTTTTAGTAATTTATATATAGGTGCAGATTTACTAGGTGATATTTTTTTACCTATGTTGTCAGAAAACAATACATCGTTTAACCCTTTGTATATTTCTGATTTTCTTGTTTCTGTTGTTTTATCAAATAAAGATTTTACAGTTGGAAACATAGTATCAACTTGTTTATCTATGTTTTTAACTAATTGCATAGCTCTATTAGTATCAGCCATGGTTGCTCCTGTTTCTGCCATCTTTGCTTCAAATACTTCTTGTGGTTTCGCACCTCTTGCTCTTAATGCAGAAAATACTTTGTTAAAATATTGATCTAATTTAGAATTACTAAACTCTAATCTTCTACCACGTTGTACAGCTGCTTTGATTGCTTTGCCTGCACCGTAACCAAACAATAAAGTTACTGGACTTTCTGCACCAAACTTTAATCTGTTCATTAATTTTCTGCCAGCATCTTCTCTACCACCTTCATCTGTGGTTTCTTCTAGTTGTGTAGGTCCAGCTTCAAACACATCACCAAAACTTCCTATGTCTTCTACGTTCGCAACAAAAGCTTCACCTCCTACACCACCAGCCATACCAGCTAAAAATTTCTTTCTACCTAGTGTTTTATTGTAATCATTTGCTTTCTTTGCAGCTTTCTGTAGATTGCCACCTGTTGCATCCATATAGTTACCAGCTTTTTTTGCTTTAACAGCTTTACTTGCTAATTTAAAACCTATACCACCAGGCACACCTATCTGTATTATTGTTTCTGCTATTTTACCAATAGCTCTATCATCAGCTACTTCTTCAAATATATTAAATCTATCAAACGCTGTTTCTACTTTAGCAGCAAGATCCGTATCAAAACCTAAGTCTATTAATTCTGCACCAAGTGATACAACACCTTCAGGCACTTTTATTATACCTGATGCGATACCTGCCATCGCTGCTGTGATTGCACTTGTCTCTGAACTTTGTTCTTGTGGAGTAAGGTCAAAGTAGCCAAATGCATCTATTTCTTTAGCCATTTAACCTCCTATAATAAAGCTAATATTTCTGGTGGATTTATTATTACTTCAAGTTCACTTGTTATTTCTACAATATTATTTCTTTTTGGATCAAAATAAATACCAGGTGCTTTACGTTTAGTTTGATACTCACCATCTCTAAATGTAATTGTCCCTTGAATTGTTTTTTTTATATTTTGTGATTCAAGACCTGCTTTTATTTTAGGCGTAATAACATATTCAAAATTAGCTTGTCTTTCAGCCTCTCCAAAACTTGCTCCATCGTCTCTGATTTCTTTTTCTCTGCCTGCAATTAATCTCTTTAAACTAGGATCTTTACCAGCTTCATCTAATTTATTTAATCTTGCTGTCTCCTTAATTACATCCTCTTCTGTAAAATTACCTTTACCAAGTTTTGCTTCTAAATTTATTCTAGCTGTTCTTCTATTTTTTAAAATATTTGTGCTAGGTTTAGCCTCTGCCATAGCTTGACTAATACCTAATTTTGCAGCACCACCTCTAATGGCTGCCTCTCTTGCATCATCTCTTTTTGCAAAATCTGTATAACCAGCTGTTAATGCATCTCTTATAGGTGTTCCTCCTACTAATGCAGCGCCAACTGCACCAAGTGGTAGTCTTGTTTTAGGTGTGAACTCTCTTAATAATGATTCTAATTCAGGTGTAAGTTCTCTTGCTCTACCAATAAGATCACCAGTAGATTTTTGTTCTCTATCAACAAGTCCAGACATGATGCCATCATTAGTGGACCCACCTCTTCTAAACATAGGTCTTTTTAAAACTCTAGCCATTAACCTTGTCCTCTAAATATTCTTCCATATATATCAGCACCCATTAATCCAAAACCTAGTGCTTGTGTTAATGGACTAGCTGCTGCTGGCATTTGTTCTGGTTGTAATGTTACTCCGCCTGCACCTGGTGTTATTGATGTAATACCAGTTCCTAATAATCCTAATCTTCTTCTTGGATCATCAACAGCCATCTGTGCTGCTTGTCTCTGTGCATCTAGTATCGCTTGTTGTTGTGCTTGTTGTGCTGCACCTAATGTGCCAAGACCAGATATCTGTGCTCTACTAAAGTCTTGTGCTGCTGCACCTAATCCTCTTTGTTGTTGTGATATACTTAATTGATTTGCAAGATCTTGTTGTCTTCTGTTTGCTGCATTTTCAAAACTCTGTTGTAATAGACCTGCCTGTAAAGCCGCTCGATTCCTGTCGCTTGCTGCATCAAACTCGGCTAGCTGTACACCCTCACGGCCACCACCAAATGCACCAGCAACACCTAATGTAGCTGCCGCTTGTTGATTTTTTCTAATCTGAGCTTGTCTATCAAATTCTGCTAGTGTTGTGTCAATAACTTGTTGTTGAAAAGGTGATCTATAAGACTCAATAGATCCTGCTCCTGTTCCTGCACCTGTTCCAGTCAATCCTGTTGCTGCATCTGCAGCAGTTGTAGCTTGTGTTAAAAATGGTTGAAAAGATCCAAGACCACTTGCTAAACCTCTAGCCTGTTGTTGTAATGCTGTTTCATCTGCAACTTTTGGTGCAACTTCTGCCATGCCAGCTCTTGTAATACCAAACTGTTGTGCCTGTGCCTGTCTTGCTGCAAACTGTTCTGCAGTCTCACCAGGTTGTTGTGTTGTTGCAGTTGTAACAGTTGGTAGTCCAGCTTGTCTTGTAAGATCTGCTAAAAATGTTTTTTGTGCCGCTTCAATAAACTCTGGTGGTAATTGTCTTGTCTCTGTTATACCACCTGTTTGATAATATCGTCTGTCCATTATACTACTCTTTTCTCCAATCGTTTCATGGTATCATACATCTTTTGTGCTCCCTTTTCAATGCTGCCATTACCAGCTCCTCTTACAGCATCTGCTGTAAAAACAAACTCATTTTTTGATAGCATAGCAGGCACATCGTCTGCTTTTTCTTTTATACCCACAGGAACAAATCCACCTTTATCTCTGTAATCTCTTTCCATAACTCCAGCTTTATTTGTTCTCATAATACCTGTTGGCATACCACCTTTATTAAGATTATATCTAGCCACAAATGCATCTCTACCTGCATCGTCTAATTTCATGTACTCTGGATCATTTGCAAAATAATTATCCATGTAAGTTCTCATCTGTGTTCCTACATATTTTTTTCTTTCAGCTAAATATTCTTCCATGGTTTCACCAGGTTCTTGTTCTCTAAAATCTCCTTGAAAATAACTCGCTAATAAAGAGGCGCCTGCTGTAATACCGCCAGCTGTCAATTGTGCTACAACTCCATCTGGTAGTTTTTTAATAGTTTTTTTTACAAGTCCTTTTAATCCTGTATCAACAGTTCGATCAATAGTTGTTCCTCCACTTGTACCTGGTTTTGTTGTGCCTGTAACTTGCTTATCAAATAATCTTCCTGGTAAATCTCTAACAGCTTGAGTTCTTTCTGGACTTAATGGAGAAGTAAAACCACCTCTTAATCCACCGCCGAAAGGATCTGCTCCACCTAAAGCTCTTGCTCCTGCACCAAATGCAAAAGTTCCAACACCTTGTTTTAGTGCATCACTAATACTACCTCTCTGATCGAATCTACCTATACCTCTCATCAAAGCTCCTACACCAGGATTAAATATTGAAACAACAGGTGCAGCTTTAACAGCTACACTTGCTAACTCGTTGGGTATAAGTTTTCTAATACGATCTTTAACTAGGCTACCTAGTCCGTACATCTGTCTTGGCATTTTTGCTCTGTTAATCATATATGTTAAATTTTGTTTATTTTAAAAAGGCAGGGATTACACCTGAATTTACATTATTACTCGCTTTTCGCAAGTAAATCAAGACTATGTTGTAACCTCTCTCGGCTTAGATTGTAAGGCCGAAAGGACCACATGTAGTCTATTAGCTGTCGCTGCAGTCACTTTTAGTATCTCACTTTCCTCTAATACTAAAGGGGCTGATAATAATTCTGTTGTACCATTAGCAGATATGGACTTTGTTTTAAAAAGGCTAAATACGTTATCACTAGTATCGGTAATAGTCACTGTTATAGTATCTGCATTACCAGAGTCTTCTGATACTAGTATAGATTTTACAATAGCAGTTGTTGCTGTTGGCACTGTGTATAGTGTCGTAGCTGATGTAGTTGTTAAATCTACTTTTTTATTTACAAATGAATTAGCCAAAGAAAAAAGCCTCCGCCTCTGATTCATCTTTTAAGTCTTGTTGATAAGTAGTATTTAATTTTTGTACAATACTATCTACATCTCTAACAAAAGATTGTTGAGTTTGTTGATCATACTCTGCATCTGGTTGTGTTAACGCCTGTACTATTCTAGCCACGTTTTTTAACTCCTTTAATTTTTTTCTTATTTAGTGATGCATAAAAAACTTGCTCACCTTTTTTCTTACCGTATTGTTTTTTCATAGACTTCATTATTTTTTTACCTTTTGTATTTAATGGCATTATCTTCTACCATCCGGTTGATAGTCTATTCTAAATGTTCCTAGTTTCCAAAACTGACTAGTGCTAGTATTTTCAACTTTTAAGGATATTTCTCTAGCTCTAGCACGAGTGTCTATTTTAGTTGAACTACTAGTAATTGTAAACGGACCTAATGTAGAACTGGCTTTTGTTTGATTTGGAAAATCTTTTAAATTAAGCGTAACTCTTGCGTCACCTGTTTGTGATAAAAAGTCTGGTATCACTCTTCTTATTTTCATCATAAACTCACCATCACCAGCTAAACCTTGTTGACCAATATCAAAACTACCAGACTCTATATTTGCTGTGATAGCAGTGGTTTGTCCTAACTTAACTTGATTTAAACCTGTTTCATGTTCATAGTACGTTGTTGCTCCATCAGTATTACCATGAACATAATTAACATCTGTATCTGCTGTTTCAGCACTTTCATCGTATTCCGCTGCATGTGGCTTACCAAATATAGCAGAGTCCTCCCATGCTGTTCTTGCTAATGTTCCTGTAGTCCACACTGGTCGCTCGGTACTTGAGTCTAGATAATTATATGCAACCATTCTATTTACAACACCAGAACCAGAGTTTGGATAAAACCACATGACCTCACCAAATAAGTTGTTTAATCCAGCATTAATATGTTGTTTAGGTGTTGTATTAATATCATCAAAAACATGATCTTCAACTAAACATGGTAGTGATTCTAGTTTACCAGCATATCTAAAAAAACCATTTTCTGACATCCAATAAGCTGTACCATCAACTTCAACAGCTGCATTCTGTCCAATCAATCCACAGTTTGTACCAACTTGTTGAAATGAAAATGTAAATGGTGGACCAACAAAACGCATAATAAATAATGCAGTGTCTGTCCAAATGTAAATTGCATCACGACCTCTGATTGCTCCAACTAGTTTAGATCCATCTGCAAGTCTTTGTGTACCAGCAGTGTTGGTTGCTGAAGGTGTGTAAGTATTAATATCTTCTTGAGAAGAGAATCTTATAAACATTGGATCTTGTGTAGATTTAGTTCCAATAGTTGTTTCTGTTCCAAAAAATATTAAGTGACGGTCTGGTGTAGATACTAAACTAAATGCAGAAGCTGTTGGTGCACCTGTTATAATAGTTGCTCTAGTGTTGTTTGCTCCTGTAGGATTAGAATCCCATTCAAAACTTTCACCGCCATTAATAGTAGCAATAAGTTTATTACCTAAATTATCTAACGACCATAAACCAGGTGCTGTAACAATATCTCCTGATGCTGCAGCATTCCATGCAAAAAAGTTTGATGCATCAGTTACTGTTGCTCCAGATGAATGTGTTGCTGCTGTTGTACCGGATGCCCCTCTAGTTAAACCAGATAAAGTTCCACTATTATCATTACCTGTATAAGTAATTAATTCATTATCTATTAATACTGTACCTGATGATGGAAAAGAAGATGAACTAGCCATTGTTAAACTTGTAACACTAGCATTTATTGATGATGATAATGTAGATGTAAATTGACCTGCTTGTTGTCCTCCCCATGATCCAAGAGACCAACCTGTAGATGCAACCTCAACTGCTGGTCCAACAGGATAGTAGTGTTGAACTCTAATACCACCAGATGTTGTTGCACCCGATCCAGATTCATTAGATTCCATTTCTATTGTAAGTGTGGTATCTGTTGGTATTGACGTTACCATAAATTTTTTATCTGTAAAATCACCAGATACAAAACCAGAGTTAGTTATAGATGTAAAAGTATCTAATAAGATTATATCAAATTTATTTATATTGTGTGCTGATGCAAAAGTTAACGTTACAGTTTTTGATCCGTTAGTTGTAGAAAAAGCATTTGATAATGATGTTGTCGCTTTGATAGGATGTATATCATAAAAGATACCACCAGAGTATGCATATAAAATTCTGTTTGTTCCTAGGATAGCATACTTGATACCTGATGTATTTACAAAATGATGAATAGCTGTGGCTCTACCTGTGATTTGAACAGAACCTAACTGTGACCAACCACCAATTTTTTCAGGTGTGCCATATCTAAAACGAACATTGTCACCATCAACCCATTGGCTTTCACCACCTGTAGATGTAACTTGTTTGTTAAATCCTGGTGCAAACTTTACTTTTTGCAACATAATAAATTACCTATGGTTTAGTAGGCCATGTAACATTATCACATTTTTCAACAGTGTCTTTACCTGCAGGCAGGTCTCTTAACTCCTGTCTATATGTTTTCATGTCGTCTGACATGGTAACATCAGATAAAGCATAAAAGTCAGTTTCACGTAACAGTTGATTTCTTCTATTTCTAAGTCTGTCTTGTGCTCTTCCTAGGGCACCATCTGCCCATGCTTTTTCTTCAGCATCTCTAGCGGCTTCTTCAGCTGCTGTAAACTGTACTCTTTCACCATTTATATTATGATATCTTGGCATAGTTTTCTCCTTTGTTTTTATTTATCATGATTAATTAATTCCGTAAAGGCAAATATCTCCAGCATCTATGTTGCCTGATGACGCTTTGAATTGCACAGCGTCTATTGCACTTGTAGTATTTGCATAGCCAGCTACAAAACCATCCATTGAATAATCATTATTGTGCATATGTTGAACTTCAGCAATATAATGTTTTACAAAAGTAGTAGAACTTGGATTAAATAAATGTAAATATCCTGATGCACTTGCATCATTATCTACTGCTGTATCACCTAATGCTTGTGTTAAAGGTTGAAAACCAGTTCCTTGTGCTAAATCTCCACCAGTACCATATGCTATACTACCATCTGCACCATTTTCTCTATGAGTTGGTCTAAAAAATGTAGAAGTTTTTGTTACATTATAGTTTGATCCACTATCAGCGGATAAATTAAATTGAAATTCAGAATAATCAGCTGGATGTATATCTTTAAAAGTAAATAAATATTCTTTGTAAGTATTATCTAAAACTACATCTGATGAACCATCAACAAAAGATAAGGTTGCAGAGCTAGAAGCTGTTAGTTTTTTAATAAAGGTCATAGAACCACTACTAAGACTACCAAATGCGGTTACTGATCTGACTCCCCTATTATTTAGTTTAACTATGCTCATTAACTATCCTTAATTCCATAAAGTTTTATTGTACCAGCATCTATATCTCCTGAAGTCATAGTAAATTGAACACCATCTATTGCAGCTGTAACATTACAATATCCAGAAACATAAGATTCATAACTTATATCTGCTTGGTTATAAGATTGTAATCTGCTTATAAAATGTTTTACAAAAGTAGTTGATGATGGGTTAAAAAAAAGCATCTCACCAGAAAAAGATTCATCATTTCCATTGCCCTGACCTTCTGTTAAATTTTGTACTCCTGTTCCTTGAGCAAGATCATTTCCTGCAGAATATGCTAAAGATGTGGATGAGTCAGCTTCATCATGGTATGCTCTAAAGTAATTAGTAGTTTTAGTAGCATCATAAGACGAGCCACCATCTCTAAAATTAACTCTAAAATGTACATTATCAGCACTTGGATGCACACTAATAAATTTAAAAACATAAATAGGATAAGTAGAATCTAGCACTACGTCACTACTACCATTAACAAATGAAATATCACTACTATTACTTGCTGTTAAAGTTTTAATAAGTGTCATAGCACCAGCAGGAAAACCAGCAGCACTTGTTACACTACTTAAACTATTATTGTTATATTTAACTAACGCCATATAATTTTATTGTTCCTGAATCTATGTTGCCACTACTAAATTTAAATTGTACTGCATCAACAGCAGATGTTGTATTTCCATATCCAGCTACAAATACATTAGAATTTAAATCTGATGATTCGTAGGTATTTCCACAAGTTAAAAAATGTTTTACAAATGTCGTATTTGACGGATCAAATAAATGTAGAGTTCCAACTGCACATTGGTCATTGTCAGAACCTACACCTGAATTAACATTTTGAAAAGCTGTGCTTTGTGCTAAATCAACATTACTTGCATAACTTACTGCTGGAGTTCCGCCACTTTCATAATTGTAAGCAGTAAAATATGTAGTTGTTTTTGTTACATTGTAATTAGAACCAGTATCTATACTCATATTAAATTGAAAACTTGCACCATCAGTTGCTGGATGAATATCTATAAACTTAAATATATATTCTTTGTAAGTTGAGTCTATCCCAGAGGTAAAACTTATTGTAGATGAACTACTAGCAGTCTGTGTAGCGATAAGAACTAACGATCCACCACCGACACCACTGGGTAGACTCGTGATTGCTGACATAGAGTTATTATTGCACACATTAATTGACATGTGTTACTCCTTTGGATTATCATCTTTAATTTTTTTAATCCTTACTTTCCATGCATCTATATCTTTATAAATCTCATCTAGCTGGTCCCCTATATCTCCATAAGCAGCTTTACGAGTAGATCTAACTTTATTATTAGACTCTTCGGTATTACCCGCTGTTTCATAAGATGCTAGTTGAGAATTTGTTGGTTTATCTAAACCTGGCACATTCCAAACATCAATATAATCTTCATTACCATCACTGTTATTTCTTAATTCAATGTTCTTTTTTTCAGCATCCCAAGTTTTTGAGTTTGCCTTTAAATATAATATTATTTTTGATTTTAATGATGCCATAATTTTTCCTATGTAATTATTTTGTATGCTCCCCAATAAGTTCTTCCTACACTACTTTCAAATAGTGCTTGAGGTGTATTACTTGTAATATCTAAATATAAAAAACATTCGTAATAATCATCATCATCTGAAGTATCAACAAATGTAAAATTACTTGTTTGTATATAATGTTTAGTACTTGCTGGATACATATAAGTACTAGCAATTCTTGTTCCATTTTTATAAAGAGCAATAGCAAATTCTAAAAGATCATCAGTTGAACTACTGTCAAAATTTACCATACCATAAAACATAAATTTACCTGCTACTCCTGGAGTAAATCTATAATTTGTTGAGTGATCATATGTGCCATCAGTATCAAAATCTTCAGTAGCTGCTGCCATTTTTACATATGTAGCATCTGATAAATTTTGTGTTGATGAAATTCTTGCTTGAAAAGCTGGTGTGTTAGCACCACCAACACCAGATAAAAAATTTGATCTAGTCATTTTTTTTAAAGCTGAAGCCGAAGCATCATGAATTAAAATAGTATCAGCATCTGCAGCAGAAGTTTCTGCAGTCTGTCCT
>VTLG01006858.1_pt1 | contig 10115 bp, 16 predicted proteins | sample 4694571 | NCBI WGS metagenome assembly VTLG01 (sample SAMN12604809, study PRJNA352737) | marine metagenome | biome: ENVO:00000447; feature: ENVO:00000209|ENVO:00000569|ENVO:01000036; material: ENVO:00002151; isolation source: viral sequences binned using virsorter ... | reverse complement strand
TCATTGAATTTGGAGTAGAGGATATTGTTCGCTCTGGACTAGTCAAAGAATATATTTTGGCTAAATTGGAATTAAATATATGATTCATGTTTGTGATAATTTCTTTCCAGATCCATTTGAAATTAGAGAGGTAGCATTACAGTCAGAATATAATTACAACACAGATAATAATACTTCTTGGCCTGGATTTAGATGCTCTACTATTCCTGAGTCAATTACAGACCCTGTTCTTTCAGCTGCCCAACACTATACTCAGAATCCATCTTTAAAATTAGGTGTTCCTTCATCGTTTCAATATGTAACAGGTGATTGTAAAGATGGAGTTTTTCATACAGATGGGTCGGCTTTATATACTTGTATGATTTATTTGTCTTTATATTCTCCTAAAAATTCAGGGACTGAGATATGTGATTCTGATTTAGAAGATTGGGATAATATTATACCTTCGGATATGACTAGTATAAAAAGGGAATTTTATCAAGACCCTAAAAATTTGCTAAAAGCGAAGAAGTTTGATAGAATAAAGGATAAAATCAATTCTCACTTCAATCCAATAGCAAAGATTCCTAATAAGTTTAATCGATTTATACTTTTCCCAGGTAATAGTTTTCATCGAGCACAGAATTATTTTGGAACATCTATTGAAGATGCAAGATTGATTTTAATATCTTTTTTAAATACATGACTTTTATTCATGAAAATCATTTAGGTGATTTAGAACTAGATAAGAAAGAAACTCCTGGGTGTAGGTTATATAAACTACCTGATGGTCAGTGGGTTCCTTCTATTACTTCAGTAACATCTTTTTATAACCGACAGATCTTTATTGATTGGCGTAAGCGAGTTGGTATTGAAGAAGCAAATCGTATAACAAAGAAGGCGACTACCCGTGGAACTGATTTTCATGAAGCTGCTCAGGAATATTTGGAGGGTAGAGATTTGGTGTGGGAGGATTTCCTTCCTGCTACTAAGTTTATGTTTCATCATGCTAAGCCATATCTGGATAAGATAAATAACATACACGCTATAGAAAGGACTTTATACTCAGAATACCTAGGTCTTGCTGGTAGAGTTGATTGTATTGCGGAATATGAAGGAGAGTTAGCGGTAATAGATTTTAAAACATCTGAGAAGATTAAACCTGAGAAATGGATGGAAAACTATTTCGTTCAGGAGACCTTCTATGCTGCTGCTTACTATGAATTGACTGGAATTCCTGTTAAGAAATTAATTACCCTGATGGTAACACCTGGGGGTGATGTAAAAGTATTTGACAAAAGGAACAAAGGGGATTATATTAAGTTATTAGTGAGATATATTAAAGAATTTGTATCTAACAGTACTGGGTCACAGAATGCCGAAAAATGAACTAGAAAAAGTAATGGAGAGCAAGTTCTTTTGCCCTTCTCGGTTTGCTCAGGAAATAGAATCGTTGGTTCATAATACTAGTGGAAACATGAGTTATATTGATGCTATCATTCATTTTTGTGAGCAAAATAATATTGATGTAGAAGCAGTTCCTAAACTTATATCTAAACCATTGAAGGAGAAGATTAAGTATGAAGCATCAGAACTTAACTTCCTTAAGCGTAGTTCCCGTGCGAAATTGCCGATTTAATTCCAATTTATAATGACCTTTTTGAAAAATCCTAAGACTGATACATATAATAAATTTAAAGATCTTGTATTATCAAATGATTTTTCTTGGTTTAGATGGTCTAAAACAATGGAAGGAGAATCTGAATTACAAAAAGGTCATGATGATTATCCTTTTTTAAGTCATAAATTTTTGACACGACCTTTGAGATCTTGTTTGTATAGTGAACCAAACTCTCAATATATTGAACCTATGCAGCAGGTTTTTAGAGAGATTGCTGATTTTAATGGATTAGATCCTCAGGTAATCTATAGGATGAATGCTAATGCTGTTTACCCTACAGAAGATAATTTACCATCCCCTAATCATGTAGATCATGATTTTCCTCATAAGAATATGATCATATATTTGACAGATCCTCAAGGAGGATCTACTATTGTTGAAGGAAAAGAATATCTTGCTAAAGAAGATGATGTTTTAATTTTTGATGGTAAATCTCATTGTGCTAGGCCTCCAAGGAAAGATGTTAGAATTGTTTTGGTAATTACTTTTTTATAATGAAAGATCTTTTCTTCCTCTCTGAGGGAAATTCGACTTTTTATTCCAAAAAAGTCGGAAAAAAAACTCCGGAATTTTTTCACTCTATTACCTTTTGGCATGAATAAAGATATCCTAGTGATGAAAAGATTGGAGGAGAACTGTCCGGTAATGGTGACCGACATTCCTTCACAGATCATGAGAGAGATTGATGAGTGGGTAAAGGAAAGTAAGCAAATTAAGAATAGTCCATTAGCAGCATTGAAAGCCCATGAGAATGTAGGGTATCTTTCGATGGATGGTAAGGCACATAATTCCTATCAGTGTTCTATCTCTCCTCATTTAATTGAGCAATCTTTTTGGTTGGGATGGGTATTAAGATTGACTGCAAAGTATTGGGGGATGGAAAAAGATCATAGAAGTTTTAAATTAAGAAAGTGGGATGGTCACTTTGATGGGTATGATATTTGGACTAACTTTGCATATAAAGGAGATGATAATCCAGAACATAACCATGCAGGGTTTCTTTCAGGTGTGATATATTATAAGAATCATGGGCATCCTACTATTTTTCCTTCTTATCCTAGTATGTCCCATTCTACTATTAAGGAGATGAAGCCTTGTGAGTATGAGGGTAAAGATGGAACGATGGTGATGTTTCCTTCTAAGACTTGGCATCGTGTTGAACCTCAAATTTCTAATAAAGAACGAATTACTTTAGCTTTTAATATTTCAGAATATGCTGGTTAGAGAGAAGGTTAATATTCATACATGCTTTTATCCTCATTTTGAGAGATTTAATCCTATTTTGCATAAGATAATTATGCAAAGAGCCTCTATTAGGAATATGGGAGCAACGATGACTGAGTGGCGTTGTAATATTGTGCAATTTAGAGAAATCGCACAATATGCATTAAAGGTTATTACACAAGAGGACACTTGTTTAGAATCGGCTTATAAATGTAATTATCCTTTACAGTTAAGGCAATTGTGGGGTCAGTGGTACGCAAAAGGAGATTATCAGCTAAGTCATACTCACTTGCCTAATCATTGGTCTTTCGTGTATTATGTTAATACTCCAAAAGGTGCTTCCCCTTTAATTTTTCCTACAAGTGGTAAAAGAGTAAAAGCAGAAGCAGGTAAGTTTGTAATTTTTCCTGCATTTCTTCAGCATTATGTACCTAAAAATAATGGTGAAGGGAGAAGTGTGATTGGGGGAAATTTACTTTATAATACAGAAGATTATAATGATGCCTTTTGATGATTAATATGCTGGTTAGAGAGAAGGTAAAAATTCATACTGTTTATTATCCGGATTTTGCACGATTGAATCCTATTCTCCATCGAATGATTGTTGCAGTATCTTCGACTAGGAATATGGGTGCAATGATGACTGATTGGAAATGTAATATTGATGAGTTTAGAGTAATTGCTGATTATGTAGGAGATACTATTCCAGATTTAGAATCGGCTTATAGATGTGAATACCCTTTACAGTTAGGGGATTTGTGGGGTCAGTGGTATAAAAAAGGTGATTATCAGATAAGTCATACTCACTTGCCTAATCATTGGTCTTTCGTGTATTATGTTAATACTCCGAGAGGATCATCACCGATGATTTTTACCGATGGTGGTAAAAGAATAAAAGCAGAAGCAGGTAAGATAGCAATTTTTCCTGCATTTCTTCGTCATCATGTACCTAAAAATAATTGTGATGGTAGAAGTGTAATTTCAGGAAACTTTTTTTATAATAGAAATGATGCCCTTTGATGCCTACCGTTGTTATCTCTCTTTGAAGAATCACTTCACTAAAGATCAGTATGATTATCAGAAGTATGGTATAAAAACGAGAGCAACTCATAAAGCCTTTTATAAGAGAAAAGACCGATTTTGGTTTGAGAAAATTGCAAGGCAGAAAAATCAAAAAGAGGTAGAAGAGTTTTTTGTCTCTAATTTCGTATATACGACAGATCCGGGAACTATGTGGATTGGTGAAATGATCAAAGAAGGTGAAGGTCGGTATACTGACTGGAAAAAGAAAATTCAGTCACTTTCGTATATTTTCAAAGAAGAGGTAAATGTGCTTTTTGAGCAAAATAAAGTAAATGAGGTATTTGACTGTTCCAAGGGTCATCCACCAATTTTGCGAAATTATCTAGGTGGGAAAACCTCCCTTGAAACTCTGGTAATTTGTGATAGAATATTTGAGTACAGAAAGGATTTTGATAAAAAGTTTGATGATCCCGTGTGGGAAACCGTCAGTCTAAAAATCAAAAAATACAGTCCTTTCCTAAATATAAATGTACCCCGTTATAAAAAAATCCTACAAGAAGTTGTTCTATGAGTTTTTTCGAGTCTGAAGTCGTTCGCGCAGAGATGACTGAAATTGCTGAACTTCAAGAAGAAGTTTACAGCACTGTTTTTGCATTTCCTCAATTAAGTGTGGAAGATCAAAAATATCATGTTGATGTCCTTGAAAAACTATTAAATAAGCAACAGATTCTTTATACTCGTCTAAGTTTATCGGATGATCCCGAAGCTAAGAGGATGAAGGAAGAAATCTGTAAAGGAGCCGCTGCTATGGGACTTCCTACTAATGTTAGTATGAATGTATTATTCGGTAATATGACAAATATGCTGAATATGCTGCGCGACCAGATTGACAAGACCAGTTCTACTTAGTAGAATAACAAGGTACACACAAGCCAAATCTCAAAAAATCCGAGGTAATCTAATGTCTTTTAAAGACCTTAAGAAACAGTCTTCTCTTGGTTCACTGACCCAGAAGTTAGTCAAAGAAGTAGAGAAGATGAACAATACTGGTGGAGGTGGTGATGACCGTCTCTGGAAACCAGAAGTAGATAAAACTGGTAACGGTTTTGCTGTTATTCGTTTCCTTCCTGCACCTGAAAAGGAAGAAATTCCGTGGGCAAAGTTGTATTCACATGCATTCCAAGGCCCTGGTGGATGGTATATTGAAAATTCTTTGACCACAACAGGTGGTAAAGATCCTGTATCAGAGCACAATCGTGAACTCTGGAATAGTGGTAATGAATCAGATAAGGATGTTGTTCGTAAGCAGAAGCGTAAGCTTTCTTTCTACAGTAACATCTATGTTGTTAAAGATCCTACTAATCCTCAGAATGAGGGTAAAGTATTTCTTTACAAGTATGGTAAGAAGATTCATGATAAGATCATGGAAGCAATGCAACCAGAATTTGAAGATGAAGAAGCAATTAATCCCTTTGACTTCTGGCAGGGTGCTAACTTCAAGTTGAAGATCGTTAAGAAGGATGGTTATTGGAACTATGATAAGTCAGAGTTCGATGCACCAGCACCACTTCTTGAGGATGAAGATGCACTAGAGGCATTATGGAATAAAGAGTATTCTCTTACTGCTGTAACTGCTGCTGATCAATTCAAGTCCTATGAGGATTTGAAGAGGAGACTTGATTATGTTTTAGGTGCAAAACCTCCTGCACGTAGAGTGTATGATGAGGAACTTGAGGATGAGAGTGAAGGTCGTGGATCATTTACTCCCAACTTTGAGGCACGTAAAGCAGAAGAAACAGTCAAGGCTGCGGTAACTTCATCTTCAGCAGATGAAGATGATGCACTAAGTTACTTCCAAAAACTTGCAGAGGAATAATCAGTTAGAATAAAGTCTAATATTCTCTGTTCTTTTAAGGGTTTCACTCACATACTGAGTGGAACCTTTTTTATATTCCATTATACTGTCTAAGTCATTGAATATTACATTCAGATATCGTGGTTTTAAGATGAAAATATTTCTTTTTGCATCTTGAATGTTGTTTTCATATTCAAGATTGGTGATTGTTTGGGTTATATTGGTTTCAGAGACAGATGTACGTAAAGATGTATCAAAATAAGTAACAGCAAATCCTACAGGAACTTTTAGTCCTTTTTCTACTATGATTGCGCCATTAGTATTTTTTACACCTGTGCATTCAAGATGGTGAGTCTCTTGGAATTTTTCTTCTGTTCCATACTTATCAATTAAAAAATTATGATAGGAATTTTCGGTTAATGGCCATTCAGTTTGGATATTATTAATATTATTTGCTAGAAGAATTACCCAGTCTAAAGTAGGATCTTCATAGATTTTTTCGGCAACATTATCAGGTCTCTCATCTCCTATTATTTGATACTTTGTAAAAAATGCTAGATTGGAGTAGATATCCTCTCTTAATTTTCCTCTTTTGAAGAGATTTTTAACTTTAGTATAGTTTGATATAGTTTTTTCTCCAGATGCTCTATTGGGATAGAGGAGATCTGGAACTTGATTGAAATATGGTTTAGGCATTATTAGAATCCTGTGGTTGTTGCATCGACATCTCTAATATCATCATTAAAGATAGGTTCGAGTTCTTTAAATGTCAGACTTACACCATAAGAAGTCATTGAACCATCGTCATATGTCATATAATTTCCATCAGGAGCATACTGTACATTAAAATTAGCTAATGCACAGGGTTTAATTTTATTTAAGAACGGATGGTCTTTTCTTTCACTATTATAAACATATTTAATTTTATAAACAGCAGGAACATCTAGGAAGACTTTATTTCTTCTTTTAGGTGCCATTGTTTTCTTAAAAACTTTGATGATAGTTCTTACTGTTTGTGCTTCTGAATCTGAGCGTGGAGTAAATCTAAAACTATATTGGAAGGTTCTAAGGAGAGGACCATTAAAGAGAACTTCTAAGTTAGGATTAAGTGCTATTCCTGATCTTCCTAATAGGTTTGTACCAACTGCTTTACCGGCAAAATATGCTTTAATAAAATCACCCATTCCTGGAGTATTGACGAATGCCTTTGCTATATCTCCACCTTGTCCTATCATGTCTGACATGGCTTTAATAGGCTTGCCTCCACCTGCTGTTCCAATAGCTTTAAAGGCAGCAGCACCTCCTGCTGCTTGGAGTGCATTCATTGTATTTTCTCCCCAGTTAACTGAATTTCCTTCCTGTATATCAGGGACCATTGGGAGGAACATGGTAGATCCTACTCTTTTTACTCGTTGATAACGACTTTTTATACTTTCAAATCCAAACCACTCACTTGAACTCATATCAGCAGTAGAGTATTGTGACATATCTTTTGATGAGTTAGCTCCAAAATTATCTGATCCTAGTGCAGGTACATATTCAATAGGAGTAATTTTTATAAAATCATATTCTTCTGCAGCATGATCTTCTGGATAAACAAGAGTGCGACTTTTGGTGGAGAATGCATTTTCACTCCATAAAGTTCCTTTTCTTTCTTTGGTTACACCAACAACTGTATATCCACTTTTTTCTTTCTGGCTTTTTTCTTGAGTATTGTTTTTTACTGTATTATCTGTTAGACCTACACTATTAGTCCAAATGCTTTCATTGTTAATAAAAGATGCATCATTCTCTGCGCTTGTACCATTAAATATTCCACCATCTAGATTATAATCTCCAAATTTCGCACCAGTATCGAAGTTAAAAAGAGTTTTGGTATCATCATCTGTTAATACACGAAATTTCTCACCATCTACATAGGCACTTTGCTCAGTTGCAGAGGGATTATCAGCGAGATAGGTGGTGTAATCTGACACTATTATAATACTTTTTATTTATTTAGCAGTCCTAAGGAAATATCCATACGGAATAGATTTTAAATACTCTATTTCATCATCTTTTACTACATGTAACATACCTGCTACTTCTTGCCAGGTGTAGTTTCTATAATCATTCCAGTGGAAATTCACTCCCCTGAATCCCCATTTAAAGATATCAATACAGGCAATAAGAGGGAAGTTATCAAAGGCAAGGTCTTTAGTTTTAGGGATGTATATAAAGGTATAGTATTTACCCACATCAGGGATAATTTCTGTTTCTTGGAAGATACTAATGATTTCCAGCATAATTGATTCTGGATCAGTCAGTCCTTCTATTTTTTCTCTGAGTTGTCCTACTCTATCATTAGGGTTAAGAGTTTCATCCAACCCAAAAGTTTCAAGCTGTTGTCTTTCTAATGCTCGGTTTAAATCTCTATCTCTTCTTTGTTTTAGGGTTTTTCTTGCCATTATCTGATACCTAATTCTTTTTCAGTGACGATTTTAAATTCTACTTGACGGTCTTTACACCATTCAGATGCGGCTTTCCATTTTGCTTGATTTACCTCATATGTTTTACATTCATAGAGATATGATTTAGTCACTTTTTTTCTTGGTTTGGGTCGTCTTGTTTGTTTAGCAGGTTTAACTTCAATAACATATGTTTTAATATCCCCACTATTTTCCCTTACCTTCATAATAAAGTCTGGAAAATATCGACGCACTCTACCATCAGGAGCACGGTAGGGGATAAAGAATTCTTCACTTCCCCATTCAATAATATTTTCATTTAAATCGCACCAACTACAGAATTTATTTTCCCAACTACTACGACAGATAATATTTCTGACATCACCTTTATATTTTTTGGGATTGTGGGGTCTAAATAAACTCTTCTTACTTTCGGCCATACATAATATATAAAGTAAAATTATTTATAGATGGCAGGTCCAAGACCCAATAAAATCAATACTTCTACGATAAAAAGTAGAATATTAAATCTTGCTCAGACCTCGGTATATCAGATTAAGATGCAGCCACCGGCTCCAGTGCGAGGGTTTTTAAATAACTCTGATCCTGATTTTGATTATGGAGAGGATGGGTTGGATATTGAGTTATTGTGTAGTAATGCAAGTTTGCCTGGTCAATCATTGGCAACTCATGATGTAACTCTGGATTATCCTGGTGTCACTGAGAAGATGGCATATCGAAAAGTATTTGATGACAGACTTGACTTTACATTTATGGTGGATAAGGATTATAATGTTATTCAGTTCTTTGAAGGGTGGATTAATTATATAACTGGTCAAGGAACTACTTTTACTAATGAAGAGTATCTTAGTAGAAGTCGTTATTATCGGATGAATTATCCTAGTAATTATAAAACTGATAATCTTTATATTTCAAAATTTGAAAAGGATGTGCAGGGTTATTATTTGACTTATCAGTTTATTGGTGCTTTTCCTATCAGTATTGCACCTACTGCAGTTTCATATGATGCAACTGCATCTTTAAATTATACTGCATCATTTAACTATATGCGTTATGTTAAGACTAGAAGTGAAGTCCCACCTCCTACAATTTTGTGATAAATAAAACGCACTGAAATCTTTATTAATTATTATGCCATTACCAACCATTGCGACTCCTACATATGAACTTGAGTTGCCATCAACAGGAAAGACGCTTAGGTATAGACCCTTTCTTGTTAAAGAAGAAAAACTTTTAGTTCTTGCTCTTGAAAGTGAAGATACTAAACAGATAACTACTGCAATTAAAGCTGTATTAAAGAGTTGTATTAAAACCAGAGGAATTAAAGTAGAGAAACTTCCTACTTTTGATATTGAATATATTTTCCTTAATATTCGTGGTAAGTCTGTGGGTGAAGAGATTGAGGTTAATCTTATTTGTCCTGATGATAATGAGACTAATGTTCCTGTAGTTATTAATATCGATGATATTGAGATACAGAAATCAGAGGATCATGAGAGGAGAATTGCTTTAGATAAAAATTTGATGATGGAATTGAGATATCCTTCATTAGAGCAATTTATTACTCAGAATTTTGATTTTGATGGTGGGAATGAGGTGGAGCAATCATTTGATATGATTGCTGCCTGTATTGAGAAGATTTATAATGATGAAGAAGTTTGGTCTACTTCTGACTGTACTCATAAAGAAATTGTAGATTTCTTAGAGCAGATGAATAGTAAGCAATTTAAGGAGATTGAAAATTTCTTTTCTACAATGCCCAAGTTATCTCATGAGGTGGAGATTACTAATCCGAAGACAAAAGTAAAGAGTACTGTCGTACTGGAGGGATTATCCAGTTTTTTCGGATAGGCCTAGTCCATATGGATCTAGAGAATTACTATAA
>VTLG01005095.1_pt1 | contig 10115 bp, 13 predicted proteins | sample 4694571 | NCBI WGS metagenome assembly VTLG01 (sample SAMN12604809, study PRJNA352737) | marine metagenome | biome: ENVO:00000447; feature: ENVO:00000209|ENVO:00000569|ENVO:01000036; material: ENVO:00002151; isolation source: viral sequences binned using virsorter ... | reverse complement strand
CCACCAATCTCATAACGACCAGCGACATTCTTCCAGAGTTCTCCTAGTTCTCCCAATTCTAGCAGACCATAGTACTTATCCAGTCCTCTATCATCATAAAATAAACGAACTGTAACTTCTTTATTCTCTTTACTTAGACGAGACTTGACCGTCTTAGCTTTGATAAGATTTCCGACGACATCTTTACCGTCTTTTTCTTTTTTCTTCGTGAGGTAAATGATCGTAGAAGCAGCGTACTTAAGACCGCTACCGCCACCCATTTCTTTAGTGGGTACATAGGCTCCAATAACATCATAAGTGTGGTTAGTAACTATCATAGGTATGTTAGCCTGCCCAAGTTTCAATGTCAACATTCTAAAAGCACCCTTAACAAGTTGTGATTTAGTCATGTCACGAACTTGTTTGTCTTCTAGAGCATCATTAATTTCTTTTTCTGTGGACAGCATCCCAAGTGAGTCTAGCACAAACATACAAGGTTTGCGATCTTCTGTCTTGGCCTTAAGATATATATCCACTGCCTTAAGTGCCTTACTTCTAAACTGTTCAATAGTTACTACATTTATAACCACTAAACGAGTAGTATCAATACCACGATCCTCTAGTAAGGATTTAGATATAGCACTCTCAGTATCAAAATAGAGGGTATAAGCATCGGGGTTAGTATCAAGGAAGTTCTTAACCACGGCGAGAGAGAAAAAAGTCTTTCCAGTACTGCTTTCTCCAGCAATTGCAGTGATTTTGTTACTAGATACACCCCCAAAAATACTACCTGAGATGAGTCCGTTAAAAACCAACGAACCCGTATCAACATATTGTTCACTGTCCGATATATCGGATGCGAGTTGGGTGTAGTCATCACCAATCTCCTTTACAATGTCTTTCAGAAAATCCATAATTAATCATGCTTGTGTGCGATTCCTAGTTCATGCATTTTAGCATGTTCTGCAATAGGATCTTTTAATTGTTTCTTTGCTGGTCCTACAGTGAACCAAAATCCTGCCCCTACAAGGAGAAGCAGGATACCTACAATGACAAATACCAATATCATATTACCATACCTTGCTCTCTAAGCAATTGCTTATAAGGACCACCAGGATTCTCATCTCTAGTCTCCTTAACTAACTTTAACTTCTGATACAATGCTGTATCACCACCTAAGGTGAGTGCTCTCACAATAGTGTTTAGTTCTTGGTCGTTGATAGGTAATTCCATTAGGTAAAGAAAGCCTCTAGGTTTGCAGTTTTTTCCACCTTCCATCCTATAGAGTCCAGTATGATCCGTAGAGGTTCAAGGAAACTCTTAGAGAATTGTAAGTCATGATCGACATACTTGTCAATACCTAACTCTTTGGGGAAGTCTTGTATAAACGAAATTACATTCTCATGTAACTTGTTTGGTTTTTTTAGGTAGCAGAATTTTATCTTCTCACCATTACTAATTAACGAATACTTATTCGTCAACTTATTCTCCTTGATATAGTGATTGAAGAGCAAAGCACCCCGAACATGTATCGGTGTGCCTTTGATATAAATCATGCTTGCCGATTTATATTTAGTGACATCTGAAACTGACCTTGGGAATGCTATTTCCTCAGGTGGGAGATTCCTAAATTTCTTACGACTAGCATCAATGAAATCAATAACTTCATCCTCTGTACCATTCATCATAAGTTTAAGAGCATCCTTAATCATCTGACGACATGGTGCAGGTGTAGATGATTTAACTGCCTCTATGCCCATCATTTTCAACTTAGGCTCGTTGTATTGGACTCCTTCACTATTCCATACATTTAAGATGTATCTCTTCTTAGCAGTCCATATACCACGCTCTGCGATGTTCTCTCTCTTCATGAACATCTTTTGATCATAAGCACTTACATACTCTGCTAGTTCTTTATAGGACTGATCGATGAAGGGTTCAAATTTCTCCTCACAAACCTTATCAAGAAACGGGACAATCTTAGCAGGATCTCTTTCTTTATCCTTATAGACAACATCCACCAGAGGACCAAGATTGAGGTAGATACTATCAGTATCACTAGCAATAACATAGTCAGTATCCTCCGTCTTAAGAATATTGTTTAAGTACTTATTAATCTTATTCTCTATCCATCGGATACTAACCTGTCCTGATAGAGTAATCGCTTCAGCATTTGCTAATTTATAATACCTGAAGTACTGATTGCCGATAGCACCATAAGCAGAATTAAGAGATATCTTCTTTGCCATTTGGATGTTGTTACACCTGGCAATCTCTTTGACAAGATCAGGCGAGGGTGTCTTCTCATATTTCTTCTTGGCATCGATCATCCTCCTCTTAAAAATCACACGCTCGTTATACATCTTCTCCATGAGTTCAGGGAGAAAACCTCTCTTATCTTTTCTATACTGTGCTCCATTAGCACAGGTTGCATACTCACCATCTATCTCAGTCTCTTGATTTAAGATCCTCTCAACGCTCGCACTGGAATGTCGAGTCTCCCTGAGGGTCTCTGGACTGATATTATATTGCATAATAAGATGAGGGTACAAGCTATTAAGGTCAAAAGAGACAACCCAATCATAGCGTCCTGGTTTCGGTTCCTTGACATAAGCTCCTGCGTACTTTTCGTCTTTGTCTGACTTTTCTTTTTGGGGAATAACAATTCCCTTCTTCTTCAGATAGTTATAGATGATGGTGTCCCACATCCGTACCTGATAGAAGACATCATTATAGTTCACTTTAGCATCATATGCCATAGTGAGTGCCAGTTCGATAAGCTTCATCTTGTCTTCAAGACGATCTACCAACTCCACATCCTTGATATTATACTCTACAAATTTCTGCCACCCATTAGTATAGAAATCTTTAAAGGTGTCAAACTCGCTGTGATCTAACTTCTTCTGACCTAGTTCTACCTCTGCAATATAATCCAACCTATAAGATTCCTGTGCTTTATAAGTAAACTTCTTATAGAGATCCAGATAATCTAACTGGGTAATACCACCGATATCGTAATAAACCTGTCTACGACCCTTAATGAATACTTCCTTCTGACTAACCAATCCCCAAGGTGATAACCTCCTAGCAAGTTTCTCACCAAGAAGACGATCAATCCTCTTAGTGATGTATGGCATATCGAACAGTTGAATATTCCATCCTGTTACAACATCAGGAGTATTATCCATCCACCACTGGATGAAACTATTCAACAAATCATGCTCATTATTGAACTGTATGTAACGAACATTCTCCTGCTTGATCTTAAAAGGACCAACACCCCATGTTGTAATCTCTTTGGTATTATAATCCTGCACAGAGATCAATAAGATCTCCTGATCAGCAGATTCTACATCAGGGAATCCATTCTCAGAACGAGTCTCAATATCAACAGTTAATAAACGAACCTTACTGATATCAAACTTGATCTCATCCTCAGGATACTTATCAGAAATATACTGATAGATGTATCTCTCATTACCATAAATTTTGAATCCTTCAATCTCCTCGTACTTCTTATAGAAGTCACGACAATCTCTAACTGATCCTGGTTTAATAGGCTCAACATATTCACCTTCTAAAGTCTTATAGAAGGTCTTCTTCTTTGAAGGAACAAAAAGAGTTGGATTGTATTTCTCTCTGAACTGAATGTACTCACCATTATCATAACCACGAACGAGGAAGTTGTCCCCGATCATTTGTACATTAGTGTAAAACTTCATTCACCTGATAGAATTTGTTTGTATGCTTCTAAAATAAATCTTTCTGGTTCTACAAGAGTGAGGATTTTATCACTGCTGATACGACATTTGTTATCTACTGATTTGTTGAGAACTTCCCAAGGTTTCAAACGATCAGTATAGTTCTCTGGTTCATCCTCATCATCAAACTCAATAAACTCATATGGATCAGTGAGTTGACAATCTGGTTCCCCAATATCAGCACCGTATACTTCCTCAACATCTGCGATGACACATTTATAACTGTCATCAAATACTACTATCTTAATTGCCATTTTGCAACTCCACATACATTGTCCTGAGATCAGGAATAGGTTCAAAAACACATTGAACCGAATTAGGATTCACTATAAAAGTAGAATCGTTTGTTAATGGTTGCCAAGTAGCCAATGAAACTTGCGATGCATTTTGATTTACATCAGATGCATCTTCTTGTAGGGTCATGGTTGGTTGTAGAACAACCATGAGTGGATTATTAAAAAGATATTGTCTGCTATCATCTTCAGGATCTACCACTTCCTTTATATCAGCGATAACCTTATCGCCTCCTATTACTGCAACTTTTATGGACATGATGCCTTTTGTAACCTCCAGCCATTATAACATGAAAAAAGGGGTCTTGACGACCCCTTTATATATTACCTTAATATGTCAGTGCATATTCGTTTACAGGTTGGCTGATCATCCGCACATTCTATGATGCAGTCGAAATATTCTGAGATTGCATCATCAGTATCGTTGTATCTGATGTCTATGTGATTCCATTCTGCCATCTGATTTTGTGAGATGATGTTATGCATACTAGTTTCCTCTTAACTTAACTCATAATAAATGAGGGTTTCAGTGCATCTTGTGCTCCTAGTTGTACCTTTCGGTGACTACTCTTATTTAGTCAGGAAACCCTCAAAAAAGCATAAAAGTTAACAAAAATTTATGCCTAGTTAGATCCAGTCCTTACGCTGGTGATGTTCAGGAACTACCTTACTAAGAGTAACAGAGAGTAATCCATCTTCAAAGTTTGCTTCCTTGACAATAGTGTCATCAGCAATAGTCCACTGTCTATTAAAGGATCTCTGTGCTAGTCCTCTATGTGCGTAAGTTGTATCTTTCTTTTCTTCTTTGCTTCCTTCTACAATTAGTCTACCATACTCTGTATAGACTTTAATCTCATCCTTTTTAAATCCTGCTAGTGCGATCTCTAGTCTGGATTCAGTATTGTTTACCTGAATGAGATTGTAGGGTGGATAATTACTGGTTGTGGTATCATCCCAAAAGCGATTGAGATAGTCATCCATTCCAATACTATTCTTTGTAATCTTATCAAATAGTTCTGGAAGATTAGCTGCGTGATACCGTGCTAGGTTTGTCATAATAGCCTCCTTAAAAAGCGAGTTGTGTTGTGTTGTCCCTTTCGGCGACACTACTATTTAACCACAATATCATCAATATGTCTTTGGTGCATACCCAACAATATGGTTCTGGTATCCGTCCAATCTTTAACAGAGTACGCTTTACCGCCCATTTCCTTTACTGCTTCCCCTAAAGAATAATCATTTCCACCAGGTTCCATCCTATCTCCAAAGAAAACTATCTCATCACCCAACCTAAAATCCCTAAGTATCTGACTCTTATCAGATCCTTTAGGTCCAATATCAAGACCAGTCTGTCCTCCTAAGGCAACAGTCAGCTCAGGAAAGTTAAGTCTAATCCTATCTGCTATATCATGTCTTTCCATTCTTTCCAAATCCCATCTAATATACTCATCTCTTCCTACAGATGGATCATCACCTCTACCTAAGATGCTAAAGTTAATTCCACCATGCCTCTGTTCAATATGAACTCCATTACGAAGAGGAAAACAACTGTATGCTAGTTCGTCATTTAAAAAATTTTCTAATTTTTTAGATGGCTTCCAATCATCTCTATAAACATTCTTATCACCCTCATATACATCAGAACCAGAGCAGTTATAAACTCTTCTACATTGATTGTAGATGCCTGGTGTAATCTGATCTAATGTCTTTTTTCTATCACTACCTGTGACAAGATAAACTTTCTTCTTCTGAACAAAGTCAGTAAAGAAAAATAAAAACTCAAGGTTTATCATTTGTCGAGAGGGAGTTAATGTCCCATCGACATCAAAAATAAATTTTTTCAATTAGGCTGATTCCTCTTCTGTTGATTTTGTTTTCCTACCAATATTATACTTGGTTTCTAGGATCCAATTGCCCTTGTCTTTATAACTTAATACTTTGATCTGGTTTAAAGGAGCAATATCTGCTATTTTATCAGATTCTAATATGCGAATCAAGCCCCAATCAGCAAGAAGCTGAGAAATACGATTCCGACGCTGAACATCGTTAATAGTAAGGTTAGCTCTCTTTCCATCTAATGCGAATAGTTCTTTAAAATGAACGATATAATATCGTCCTTGCTTATGTAGAATATGGCATGATTGATACAACTTCTTTTCTTTTCTAGAAGCTACGCCAATTCTCGTAAGAGTTTCTCTGACTTTTAAGAAATCATCTGGCTCACTAAGAGCCACTTCAATCATACTATCAGGCGACCAATCAAAGGTCGGCTCAACAACAACACTCATTTCACTAGAACAAATTTCAGTATTTCTATTTAGTTTAGGGACTTCTTAACATTTTGCAGACCTTCATGAACTATTTCATAAGCCTTTCCATAAGCCATTCTATTAATATAACGCTTATCCCACCACTCAGACATCTTACAATCTTCTCCTCTTTGACTTTCGTAGATGCCAAGAAATACACTGAAGGTATCCCAAACAGGATATGGAAAATACATTGGAGATAAACATACAAAGATATGATCATAAACATAGTCCCCATGATCATACTCTGAGGCAAAACATGATCTCCATGTAGCAGGTTCACCTACATTCTCACATATGTATTGATTAATTGGAGTGCGAGTATCATGTTGATCCTTTCCTTCATTACGAATCCAAGTCATGCTATTCAACCTCCCTTGACCATGAAGATAAGCACCCCAACTTCCTTCATCAACCTTACCATAAGTATTAGCATTATGATATTCTAATAGATGCACAGCATTCCAAAGTTTCTGTGCCATAGAATCTCTCCAATTTCCTTCTTCAGCATCTTCAATATAACATCCTGCTAAAAAATCATCATGATGATCTATGTTTACAAGATCAATCTTTTCTCCTGTAGGAAGATCTTTAAGAATCCAATCATGATCCCAACCAAAAGAAACAGTAGCATTGGGAGATGCTGCTAATGCTTTTGTATATGTTTCCAACATATAATCCAAACAATCATCATCAATTATTTTATCCCTATCATTCAAATCAGGATATCGTTGGAAATACTCTACCCATTTTGTATAAGGATGCCACTCTTCCCATAATTCATTATCCTCATTAGGCCATTCTTCTACTGCAGGAAAGCAATAATCAATATCAATACTTAAAACTTTTTTCATGTTAATTCTTTAATTTTGTATTTCCAATAGTCTCTCTCCTCTTCATCAATCCAAGGAGAATGAACCATGACATGAGCATGTTGTAACCATTTCTTATCATCCCAGTTCTTTTTAGGTCCAAGATGATCCTTTAATGTCACTTGACTCCACCAACATCCATTTTCTTTCTTATATATTTAAGTTGATCGGGAGTCAAAATTCTTAATGCTTGTCTTGCTTTCTCATTACTATATCCATAATATTTTTTAACCAAATCAAGATCGTTAATTTTCTCTTGCTTCAACCAAGGAGAGAAACGCTTTCTCTTCCTAAGTCCATTTAACATAAAAGTATATTGCATATCCTTATCTAAATTTGGATGCATGTTCATCTCATTAGCATACATGATACTATCAATAGTACCAGACAAACAACGGTTCACAACATATGCTGGATACTTTGCGTCAGGATCCTCCTCTAAGATATTCTTTTTATTAAGGTTGATTGAGTTCAACCAGTCTTTCAACTCTGCCATAGTATGTAATTCCCAATAACAAGAAAGTCTAAATCCATATTTTTAAATCCTTTGATAGCATCCTCTGGTGTCTCTATAATAGGTTCTCCACTCTTATTGAATGATGTATTCAATAGAATAGGATCCTCAAACTTAGACAACAACTGACAAATCCTAGGATTCAATTCATCATTAACAGTTTGGATCCTACAGGTCTTATCCTCATGGACAATAGCAGGAATCCTATCACTGATAGCATGTTGAGATAAAAGCATGTATGGAGTATGCTCTCCTTCCAAGAAATAATCATCAACTTTATCCTCTAACATTATACCAGCATACGGTCTCCAATGCTCACGATGTTTTATTCTCTTGTTCAAAATATCCTTATTCTCTGCATGACTAGGACTCATTAAAATAGAACGATTACCAAGAGCACGAGGACCATGTTCTGATCTACCTTGGAACCATCCTACAATCTTATTCTTTTCAAGTTCAAAAGCAACAGTTTCACAAAGAAGATCAAAGTCCTCATAGTATTCACAGTTCTCTACATCAGGAACAAAATCATCATAAGATTTTCCTAGGTAAGTAATGTTATTCTTTGGCATATGAATCTGGCTACCACTCTTATATGCACCCCAAGCTGCTGCACCAAAATGTATACCAGAGTCATTAGTATATGGTGGAATATGCATGTTCCTGAATAGTGGTTTCAACAAACTATTAGCACATACATTAAGAAAAGATCCACCAGCAAAGCAATGATCTTCTTCTAGATAACCATCTTTCTGTAAAGACTCAATCAATCCAACCAAAGCATCTTCAAAAGATCTCTGCAAATAATATGCCTTATCTTCTAGACTTCCTTGTAAAGAATTAAAGACCATATGATAATCATAAAAGTTTACTACATTATGTCCGAAATCATACTTATCAATATCAAATAATTCTTTAGCATAATCATTGGCAAGTGTATATGGTTTGGGTGCATCTTTCTTACCCATTCTAGGCTTCTTACCATAAGAAGCAAGTCCCATGATCTTCCCTTCCTTAGGAGTTTTATCATCTTCATACTCCTTACCAATTTCTTTACACTTACCCTCATATATTAGCTTAGACCACTGACAATAAAATTCACCAAAGGAATTCTCACCAACATCTCCAGGCATACGAAAGAACCTAAAGATCCTTTTAGTCTTATTGAAATATCCTATACTATTATTTTCTCCACCCCTAATATTACCTGTAGCAAAATCCCACATCCCACTACCCAATCCATCTAATGTTAAAAAACTTCCACTATTAAATGGAGAAGTAAAAACAGTAGAGGCAGCATGGCATAGATGATGAGATAAAAACCAAACCTCGGCATGAGGAAATAAATCTCTTAATATATTACTTGCTTCTTTTTCCTTACCCTCATACCAAATTTTTTTACTTGTAGTAGTAACTTCATCATATAAGAAAATATTATTCCAAGGGTATGTTGGAACATAACAGACAAGATCAACATCATCCTTAGATATATCACCTAGAACATAATCAATTGATTTACGAGGAAAACCACCATCTTCTTTTACCCTACTTAAACGCTCCTCATTAATACTTCTAATATGATATCCATCTACAAATAAAGTAGCACCAGAATCATGGCAATCAACATCCTCTTCTAACTTAGATTCAGTTAGATATTCAAGTTTACCGTAGAGTCCTATAATATTCATAGCATGTAATTGGTTAACACTAGTTCCTTACGATCCTGTTGATCTCTCATGTATTTACCCACAGATCTCATAGTATATGTGTGGTCAAATTCAGATGCATTCCAATTAACAAAACGATCACGAACTAATTGTGATGAGTTATATGAGATCAAATGATCTGAACAAGATTCTTCACAGTCTGCAGCAAATTTATCATGATCAAATCCCTTATGCATATTACCAGACTTGCCATATAAATTCTGTTTAATATCATAAGGTGGATCAGAGTATATAAAGACTGCTGGATCATCAGTTAAAAGTTCTTCATAAGAACCATTAGTAATTTTCCAATTCTCAATTAACTGACCATACTCTGCCAATTTCTCAATGCCACGGAAGGAGAAGTTAGACTCGGATGCTTGTCCTGAGAACGAGGAAGACTCAGTGAGACCAGAGAAACTACACTTATTAACAATATAAAAAGCAACTGCCCTCTCGAAACTTGTTTTTGATTCATCATTAACATCCTCTTTTGATTGTTTAAAAAGTTCTTTAGCAGTGTCACGATCTGGGTGATGATTTTTAATACTCCAAATAGTATCCTGCATCTTCTGACCATCATGTTGAAGTTGCTGCCAGAAGTTCACCAATGGGGTGTAAAGATCATTAACCCATACTTTACTACTAGGGAATCTTTTAGTCCATTCTAGGGCAAAAGAA
>VTLG01001636.1_pt1 | contig 10116 bp, 14 predicted proteins | sample 4694571 | NCBI WGS metagenome assembly VTLG01 (sample SAMN12604809, study PRJNA352737) | marine metagenome | biome: ENVO:00000447; feature: ENVO:00000209|ENVO:00000569|ENVO:01000036; material: ENVO:00002151; isolation source: viral sequences binned using virsorter ... | reverse complement strand
GCGGTATAATAAACACGACCAGGATCTGTCTCATTGGTCATCACCTGATAAGTTTGATTTGGATTTTGTGTTGGATTGTTTGGCCAGTTTGTTGTATCTGTTCCACCTGTACCTACTTGTAAGAAGTCATGACCAGTTAATCTTACAAGACTAAATTCTTTTCTTGATACTACTGCTACACCGTCTGCAACTGGTGTTGCTCTTGATGTTGAAAATACTAGTACGTGGTATGCAATACTATTTGCAGTGACGGAACTTACAGACTGTATTTGATATGCGTTTCCATCAGTTGTATTAAATTGTAAAGAATCACCAGCATCAGCAGATGTTCCAAATTGTGTAACAAGTATTCTACCAGATTGATTTGTTTCAAAAGATGCAGCGGCCAGAGTTGCAGTCGCACCTGACGTTCCACCAGTGACAGTTTCATTTGCTTGAAATGTACCTGACTTCTGAACAATGTAAATTCTCTTAGGTTCTGCTTGAACATTTACTGCATATGCAGTTGCACCTGAAGTTCCACCAGTAATTTGTTCTCCATCTTGAAATGATGATGTAAGAACATTCGTATAGGTAAGCATTGTACCTCTAACAGTACCAGTGTTTGCTGATTCACCTGCATCAAAACCTGCAGAGTAAACAGCATATTCACCATATGCGTTACTTGAGTTTAGTGAACGTATTTTAGAACCACCAATTGCAGCAAAACCAACCTGACAATAATATGTAAATGTTGAAATCATTTCAGCATTTGCATTTGCTTTTAAAAATATTCCTAATCCATCACTATGAACAGCAGTATAAGTATGGAATAACATACTGCGGTTTCCACTTGCGTGAACAGATCCATCAAGCACTGCTCCAGTTGCACCATCACCAAATGATGTGCAGTTGTAAATGTATGGTGACTTTGTAGATACTGGACTCGCATTATTTAAAGCAAGATACACACCACCAATTGTTGCACTCTCTGGTTTATGTGCAGGTGAACCTGGTGTATATCCACCCATTCCATCCATCACAAGATCTTGTAACACAGTTGCATTACTCATTTTAAACATAGTAGAACGATTATTCTGTATCGAACCACCAGAATCTAAACCTGCTGCAGGTTTAATTACTGTTGCTCTTAAACTATCTCCAGCGATTGTTGTATGTGCGGGAACTACGAGTGGCAATTGTTCTTCGTAAGTTCCTGCTTTTACAAATATAATTGCTGGATTTGTAGCAGTCGGAGTTCCTATATTTGCTACAGCATGTTTGAGTGAAGCAAATGCTGTATCTATTGAAGTACCGTCCGCTGAGTTAGAACCACTTTTAGTAACATAATATACACCTGTTGCTGAACCTATACTACTGTATGTAAGATCACTTCCGTTTGATTTTAGAACTTGTCCACTAGTTCCAATATTTAATTTTACAATATTACCACTCGCATTATAAACTAAAATATCTCCTCTTGCTCCTGTGTTTATATTTGTTCCACCTGTTAAATTCAACCCAGATCCAGTCAAATCAAGAGTATCACTCGCTGATAATTCTTGGATTTGATTTGAACTGGTATTCAGTATTAACGGAAATCTATTCGCCATTATATCATAAAAGCTTTCTTTTTATTTATGCTAGGTTAAAAGCGATGGGATGCACAGTTCCATTACGATCTGCAACTGCCATCGATCTTCCATGTAAATCCATCAAATGAGAACCTGTTCTTCTACCTATAGTAAGGGTTGTTAATGGATTAACGTTAGTAGTAGCAAGGACTACACAAAAAAAGTTAGCACCTGATACAGGTGCTGATGCAAAAGTTATTTGATCTTCTACAATTTGAAATGCAGAAATTGCCTCTTGAATTACACCACCGAGTGACACTAATAAGGTATATGGATTACCAGCAAAAAATGGTTCACCACCGACCTTTAAATCAAAGGTAGTTTTAACATTATTAAATTGTGAACTTATATCATCAAGTTTAATAAAAGAACCTGGTGATTGCTGACGACCAATATATGCCATCTAAATTTTAATCTTTTTTTCTATTTATAATCAAGACTCAACTTCCTCTGGAGTTGTCACGGGTGGTTGTGGTGGAGCAGGTACTTCTTTCGGTAATTCAACACCAGTTTGTTGTAAGTATTCAATAATACCTTGAAGTTTTAAAAGCATATCTCTTTTATTTTTTGCCTGTGCTTCTAGATCTTGTATCTCTTTTATTAGACCTTGTGCTTGCTCTGTTACAGATTTTAAATGTGTTTGATGATCAGTCAATTCCATGTTATTTTCAATTTTACTTATTATATATTAAGTTTACGAGAGTGTCAACCAGATACTTCCATCGCAGTTATCGTGCTTATTCCATAATAATTTGAAGTACTATAAAATTTATTAATAGTGCATACCGCACTTGTAACAGCACACTGTACTTTATATGTTGTTGCAGATGTTGTTGCTGGAGAGTCAAGTATTTTAATCACAGTGGTGTCTTGCCAATTATTACAATTAAAATAAGCAAAACCATGTGCATTCCAATTAGCACCACTTGAGGATGTGCCTGATGGTTGTTCTATAAATGTATTACCACGAAGAATTCTAAAGAAATTAACAGCATTAGCATTACTATTATAAATTGAACACTCAATTAATATCTTACTATCAGACCTCGTAGGAGTTATAGTTACATTTAAACCAGTAAGATCCGTATATCCACTACTAACTACTTGTGCTGTAGTAAATTGATCTTTTTTAATAGTTTGTTTTATCTGAATGATGCCACCACCGATGCCCGTGCCAGATACAAGTCCATCTCTTGGTACAATTCGATTGGTTCTTAATTCTGACATTATGCTGATAACTCCTGTAACATGAAAAAATTAACTTGTTGATCCCATCCATAATAGAGGGTTCCACCTGATTCATTAGTATTTTGCCTAAGATATAGTTTATAAGTTAAGGCATTTGTTGAGTTATGTATCCCATCAATAAAAGTAAATGATGCTCCATTATTATAAGTTGCCATAGGATCACCAGACTGATACCACTGCATTGAATTTGCATTACCTGCTCCACTTGCAAGACCACCAACTTTGTTATTACCTAAATTACCATCTCCTAAATTAGTTGAATCTCGATATATAGTTGCCACACAATACTCCGTTTCAGTAGCGGACGCAAACCAGTAGAAGAAGTTTGAATGAATAAGAATTTTACTTGTTGCAAATTTTGGAGTAATAGTTGCACTAGTGCCAGTATCAATGAAAGATGTGCTTGTTGTTGATAAAGTTGTAGACTTAAACTGACTATAAACAGTCTGTATTACCCCACCAGTTCCATTAGTAGGTATACCAGAGGTTGGAATTATTTTATCGACTCTTAATTCTGATGCCATAATTATGAAGGTTCAATTGGCCAAGAAATTGATGTTAAATCTAAATTATAATTAGAATCTAACTTTGGTGATGCACTTGCAGGTAAATCACGAAGTGCCTGACGATATGTTTTCCAAGCATCTGTTATCGTTAAATCAGATGATGCTCTCCAGTCTGTCTTTGCAATTCTTTTATCTCTCTCTTCACGCAATAATCTCATTGGTTCTGCTGCATCAAGTTCTGCTAATTTATTTGTTACTTCTGTTTCTGTAGGTTTTGTATGACTACTATCTAACCACTCAAGACCAGAGTAATCATCTCCACGAAGAACCCACTGTGCTCCAGGCTTCAATTTTTGTAGTGCTAATGGTATGTCGTATTTCATATGTTTTTTTTATTATTTAGGTTGCTATTTCTGTGCAGACCATAATATACTTATGAGTCATTGTAGATGGATTATAGTTATTTGGCCAGTACCAAGTACCACCACCACCTTTTCCCCAAACAGTAAATGTAATTGCAGAGGTAGTGTTATGATTGGTAACTAAAATTTCGTGAGGCACGGTACCATATGATGAAGTACCATAGTCATAATAGTCACCGTAAGTTCCACAATCCGAGTTTACATATCCACCAGTAGCTCTGACTTGTCTATGTCCGTATCCACCTGTACCTTCCCAAGATGAAACACATTGTCTTACTAAAATTTGACTTGTAGAAACTCTTGGTGTTATTGTGCATTGTACGGGTGTTTGTACATATGAAGTTGAAGTACTACTGAAACTTGTTTTACCGTGTTCAGTAACAATTTGTATGATTGTACCTGCAGGAGCATCAGCCCAAGTTGTAGCACTATTTGAAAATGCTGTTCCAGTTGCTGAAAGTGATACAGATCCTAAATTTAATGTTCCCATAATTCTCCTATACTACACGATAACCCAAGTACCGTCAAGGGTCAAGGTTGTGTTAAGTGATACTGGTCCTGCGTTTAATGCATTTATGTCAGTAGCGATATAGTAACCACCTGTACGACTTAAATTATTACTGAATAATAATGAACCATCACCAATGTATAATCCAACTGCTGAACTCGCAGCACCAATCACATTGGTGTCCATTACGCTGGTTCCAATACCTACAGTTCCTTTTTCATCAAAAACAAATCCATCCCCTGATGAATTGATATGTTGAATTTTACTTACTTTTAGTATGCTCATAATTTCACCTATAAGTTAGCTACCTTTTCAATTAAAAGTGCAGAACCACCTGTGTTATTAATATCTGCTTGAGAACCACCCATTACCCTAGCACCACCAGTCATTGCCATTGCAATACCAAATATATCTATTCTATGTGTGGATGTGTTAGTAATTTTAGTTACAGCAGAAGCAGTCCAACACAGTTTATTATTAGGTTGAGTTGTACCATCAACTCTACCACCTGTCATTCCAATAACACCAAAAGAACTACCACTGTCTGTGCTTTTTCTCAATGCAAACGAAAAAGTATCTCCGACTCCACCAGATGCATGATAAAAAACCATATGTGCTGTAAACTTCCAATATCCCGTTGATGGTAATGTGAATTGACCACTTGAATATGTTGGAGCAGTTCCTAATCTTTCATACGATTCAGCGTTACTCTCAGCCCAATTTTCTATTACATCATTGTCATTCCCACTACTACTACCATCATCAATAACAAAGTCAGAAGTCATATACCATTGTGTGAATGAATAAGGACTAGGTGTTGTGACTGTTGCAAAACTCAATGCACCACTGCCATCAGTAACAATAGCTTGCCCAGAACTCCCGTCGGCACCAGGTAACTTGAAAGTTTTATCTGCACCCAAAGTATCAGGTGTTGTTAACTTGACCTTATTACCATTTGAATGTAGAAAATTTAGTTCACTCATCCTTTAATCTCCTGTGCGATAATCACCGAATTACCAGCAGATGATTCATTGCCACTAGTTGTGATACTTCCACCCCAAGCCATCTCTTCATTGTTAGAATGAGCACCTTTTGGAAGAGCTTTATTATCAGAAGTTTTTGATCCTTGGATACCTATTCCTCTTACTGTATAGGTATGAGCACTTGTATCTTGTGCATCATCTAGAAAATTGAAAGATATATGACTGTTGTTAAAACCGTTACCATCTTCATTAGTAGTTGTGGCAAAACAAATATTATTTTCAGCTGTGCGAGTTGAATTACCAATCACCGTACCATTTCTTAATAACCAAAAACCCACATCATTATCATTACCAAAATGCCAAGAAGCATGAAACATTATTAAAATTTTTGATGATGCTGATGTGGGTGTAATCGTAACACTTGCAGGACACTCTGGTGCATCTCCATGATTTGTTGTATTAGTTACTGTTTTAGTTCCTGAAAAACCTTGAACGGTTTGAATAAGTGAACCAGTGGGCAATGCAGAAGACGTTATCGCACCACTTGCTAACTTTGCACTTGTTACTGCATTTGATGCCAAGGTATCAGCATCCACAGATCCATCTGGCAATCCACCGACTGCTAATCCTGCTATACTCCCGTCTCCGTTAATAGTTACTGGCATAAGATTATCTCCTCATCATATTTATACGATAGTCCAAGAACTACCTGAAGGAACTGTGACTGCAATTCCAGCATTAATTTGAAGTGGTCCTGCACTCATTGCATTCTTATTTGTAGTAATTTGATAATTAACTGCGACTTCTTTATCATTCTCAAAGAATACTGTATTTGTTGATGCACCACCAACAGGAGCACCAGCAGGTAAATTTGATAAACTTGATCCATCACCAGAGAAAGATGCTGCAGTTATAATACCAGATGAGCTAATATTTTTTCCAGATGACATTTTTATGTCACCAGTGATGTTTACAGTTCCAGCATTACTAATTCCAAAGGTTCTAGTATCTGAGTTATTAGTTATTAAAAATATATCAGTGTCATCAATACCTGAACCTCTACCACTTGCTCTCAATTTTAAAACATCACCCTCATTAGCAGCACCAGAGGTGTTTATAAATTCAACAACAGGAGAAGCACTATTTCCTGTAAGAGTTAATTTTGTTCCATTATAAGTTAAATTTGTTTCAGCATTTAAAGTATTAGCAGTTCCAGAACCAGTTATGATTCTATTGTCTGCATTACTGTTTATTGTTGTCTGGGTAATCCCAGTCAAAGCAGAACCATCACCCTTAAAACTATTTGCAGTTACAATTCCAGATACGATAATACCTGTGTCAGTATAGGTGACTGTTCCTAGACCAACACGGTTAGTTTGTTTATTCGCTCGTATCTCTGATGCCATATAAATTGAATCCTATGAAGGTTCAGTTGGCCAAGTAGGATTTTTAGGGTCAGCAGTATTAGCTGGTAAATCTCTTAATGCTTGCCTATAAGTCTTCCAAGCATCTGTCATGGTAACATCAGAGTTGGCCATCCAATCTGATTTTGCAAGTTTTTTATTTCTTTTTATTCTTAATATCACCATATCAGCGTCATTTGCAATGTGATTAGCTAATGTAGTTTTCTGTTCATCAGTTAATGTAGGTGATAAAATACCATCTTTATCACATATTACATAATTTTGTATTCCCATTTTTTGTAGGAAATATCCTGTCATTGGATGTTCTTTCATTAGGATTGCCTCATAATTGCAAAACAATGACAAGAGTAGCGACCACCTACACCACCACCGTCACCGTCTGTAGTTCTTACTTGAAAATAAATGTCGTCTGATCCATTTGATTGGAATGTGGCAGTTAATGATCCAGAATTCTGATTAGTGGATGTAGATCCTCCTTCCTCAAAGAACTGCTCATCACATATAACACTACCACTTTTGTTTATTCTCATATACCATCCGTCTGGATCACCACTTGGATATGGACCACTATCAGTAGATGGTGTTATTGAAAAATGAGCGATATATGTTCCAGCATCAAGGTTATTTACCGTGACTACATTTGTAAATGAAACACTGTTAACAGACAGAACACCTGTGTTATACGAAGCTTGAGTGCCAGCATCTTGAAACGATGTACCGTAAATAGCCATCAACTAACCTCCTTTAACATAAACTTATATTTTTTGCCATTACGATTATTTATCAAGAATAAATCCGATTTTCCTTCCTGAATTGTATAGTCACCCCAAGTTCCATCTACATCATTTCCACCACTTGATTCATTAGATAACTGTAAATCTTGGGTAAATAAGTTTCTCCAACGATCAGATGATGTTCCTAAATCGTATGTGTTAGTTGATGCTGGTCTTAAATGTCCATTTTGATCAATAATCACTTTATTCGTATTGTTAACTCTAAATCTCATAGAATTATCAGTATGCAAATAAATTACAGCACCTGCATTTGCTGCCCCATCACTAAAATAAACACCTGTGTCAGTAGTATCAGGAGATCGAATTGTTACTCCAGCAGCACCAGTTCCAATGATGTTTACCATTCCATTACCATCATAGGTGAATGATGACTCACCCTCTAATGTATTTGCACTACCTGAACCAGTTATTACTCTATTATTTGCATTATTGTTTATAGTTGTTTGTGTGATGCCAGTTAACTGTGAACCATTTCCAACAAATGAGGTAGCGGATAGAGCACCCGTAGATGAATTAAATGATAATTTACTTGTATTTACTTTTGGTCCATTATTTCCAACCCCAGTGTTAGTAAAAATAGGAAAGCAAAGTGTATCTGTTGTGTCACTAGCTACCGTTATGGTTGTTGCTGTGGTCGCAGTTCCAGTTATTGTTCCACCTAAAACCGTTATTCCACCAGAGGTTACACTAATTCCATTTCTAGCAGTAATTAAACCAACTGAATCTATATTTGTTACGTCTTCATATGTTAATGTGCCACCAATACTTACGTTTCCCGTAAAGTTTCCACTAGTCGCAGTTATAACACCAGCATTTCCTAATTGAATATTATTTCCAACACTTATGAAATCATCAACGTCTATATTATTAGATACACTGTTTAAAGTTGTAGCAGTTACAACACCAGTTACCGTAATACCGTTTGGAAAATCAGGTGCACCATCACCAACTCTATTTTTTATACTGTCAGCACGAATTATCGACATATCATTGTTAAGACGTAATTTTATTTATTTATATTAGACATCGGGTGTCCTTAACCCGTAAGCATCAACAACAAATGTCTCCCCTGCATCTACAATTAAAGATTTTGTAGGAGCGACAACTATTTGTTGGAATTTAGTATATATTACACCAGAGTTGCTAGATGATCTTGATAAAGTTGTATCAGTGGTTACAGTTGTTTCATCATCAGACTCATAAAAAATTGTTGACGCTGTACTACTTGCAAGTGGTGTATCAGACTGAGTAACACCAGTTAAATCTGAGCCATCACCAATAAATTTAGTTGCAGTAACTATTCCTGTTGATACTATATTATGGACTTCTGCAAGGTTTGAATGTATTGTTGTAATACCTACATTAAAAGATCCATCAGTTGTTGTAATACCAGTAAAATGTGCATTATTACCCACAAAGTTAGTATCAGTCTTGATACCTGGACCTGTGATTTTAGTAAGTTCTGTTAAAGCCATGGTTTACGGTGGATTTGCTGAGTTAAATGAACAAGCAAGAGTAATTTGTATTGAATTATTACAGTACTGACCACAATATACTCCCGAAGTAAAGTGATAAGCATTACCTACCATCGAAGCTGGAATATCATAAGTGTGTGTGCCAGTTCCTGTATTATACTTTGCTTCAACATAATTAGCACTAGTTCCTGATGATCCATTACCCCAACCAAAACCATAATGATGAGAGTAGCGAGAAACAGAAGTTACCACAACTCTAAATTTATCATGGTCTGCAGGTATTGTTGCTGAATTATTTGTAGTTAGGTATTGGTGAATACCAACACCAACTCCACCACTACCATTCTTATAAACATATGTTCGATCATTATTGGCATTACCACTACCACTACTGCTAGAGTTATTACCATGTGTATAGAAACCACCATGTACAGATGTGTCACTTGCACCAGTTCCACCATGTGCTGATCCTCTAAACCAGTATAATGGTTCAGACGCTGCCTGTATTCCTAAACTGAAATTACGATCAGTGGTGTTTATACCATCAGATGCTCTTATTGTGAAATTATAAGTTGTATCACTTGAAACATTAGGTGCAGTTCCAGTGATCGCACCAGTTGAACTATTCAGAGTTAAGTTCATTGTCGTTGCTGGTGTATCTGCATTTGATGTTAAAATACTTGTTACCTCTGAATATGTAATTGCCTGTCCGTCAGGGTCAGTTGCAGTAACTGCAATTCCAGATAATGCTGTTGCTTTTTGTATTCCAGATCCTAAACTTCCAGCTGAAGTAGTCCAAGTTGGTGCTGAACCTGCGTCAAGTGCTGCTTCTAATAAAGTTATACCACCATCAGGATTTGTTACTTTAACTCCGTAAGGTTCACCTGCAGTTGTCAAAAGAGGAGTTGTTGCTGTCATAATGCCTGAGTTTACGAATGCTACAGACCCTGCTGCTGTTGAACTACCATTTACTGATGATACAAAATGAACGTTCGCACCTGATACAAAATTTTGTCCTACAAGAGTAATACTTGTTCCCGCAGCTCCACTAAAAGATGTTGGAGATATATTATTAATTAAAGGTTGTGAAGTTCCAATATTTTCCCATCCCGTACCGTTGTAAAATTCTACTTTACCTGTTGT
>VTLG01010862.1_pt1 | contig 10118 bp, 8 predicted proteins | sample 4694571 | NCBI WGS metagenome assembly VTLG01 (sample SAMN12604809, study PRJNA352737) | marine metagenome | biome: ENVO:00000447; feature: ENVO:00000209|ENVO:00000569|ENVO:01000036; material: ENVO:00002151; isolation source: viral sequences binned using virsorter ... | reverse complement strand
GATACTCTGTCAAGATTGACAGTCGGGCCATCTGGATGACCTAGTTCTCCAAGAGCTCTACCTTTCTCAACAAAGTTTTCGTTATATCTTCCAACTTCACGAGCAAGAGTTTGCATTGGATACATTCTACCATTACGATTTTTTATTTCACCTTGAAGGAATACACCTTCAATAAACAAGTTTTTCTTACCGTTGCGATTCTCAACAATAACTTCAACCTGTTCTATTTCTTCTGTAATGAGTTTCATTATTGTACTCCTGATATTTGAACTTGTTGAACATATAATTTACCTGATCCAGTATCAGTTCTTGCAGCAACGGTCAAAGTTCTTCTCGCCTCTGCTGCGGTTGTCACCGCATTGTCTGAGTTAAGAGCTCGACTATCATGATCAACTGTTAATTTTGCACCAAACTGTGCATAACCGATTGTTCTAGCTTCTTGAATTGAAACAACTTTTGCAGTTGTGTTAAATCCTGTTACGCCAGTCACACCAGAAATAGTTAACACATCATTAACTTTAAATGGATTACCCATTCCTTCTGATAATGTAATTACTGTTGAGGCTCCTTTTGTAATATCAGCAATTCCCATTGAACTGGCTCTACCCAAGTTCAAAGTAGCAGCGGTTCCAGATGGAACGAAATAATCAGATGTTGTAGCAGTTGCAGTTGTGCCGATTGCCACATGAACATTATTACCTGTTGGAACAACTCTAACAGTGTCAGTTTGAACTGCAAATTGAACTCTCGCTGACGTTGCAGATGTGGTAATTGTTTGTGAATCGCCTACTGGTTGATGTGCCATTTACTCTTCCTCTTCGGTTTCTTCTTCATAATCAAGTTCACCAACCTCTGCCTCTGGTTCGACATCTTCTTCAGATTCAAGTTCATAACCCATCATTGCATTTGCAACCGCAGGCCTGAGTGCATCTACTCTTGCAGCTCCTTTCGCAAATAACTGATTTTTTATTGAATCACTGATTTCAGATGGAGATTCATCCGCAATTATCAAATTCATTAATTCATCCATGAGATAAAAATCCTATACCTATGTTTTATTTATATCTCGCCACCTTTGGGAACTCCTGGCGATTCTGGAGCTTCTGTACCTGAGTCATCAATATCTGGTTCACTTGGCGGTTTTCCAAGATTTTTACTAGCTGCTGATTCAAGTTGTGCTGCTAACATCATTTCCTGTTCAGTAGGTAAAATGATACCAGCTTCTTTTTCTGCCTTAATAAGTTTATCTTGTTCAACTACTTCTTCATCAGTCTGTCGTAGAATTTTACGACGAATATAATCAACAGAATAATATTTTCCAATATAAGGATCAGCAGTTGCTAAAAGTCCAAGTCTTTCTTGCATTAGTTCTGCTTCTTTTAATTCAGCAAAATGATTATCATATAAGAAATCATATTGAATATGATCACTCATGTATTCCCATTCCTCTGGAGTTATAACATTTTTAAGAATTAGTTGAGTTTTAAGTATATCGTGAAAAAGATTACTAAATCTCTTTCTCATTCTACCAACAAACTTAGTAAATTTAAGTTCGTCTCTCAATATTTCAGATGATCGTCCTAAACTAAATCCACTATTATCAGCTAAACGAGATTCTGGAACATTTAAAGAACGGAAAAGTTTCTTTTGAAAATATTCAACGTCAGTGAGTTCACCTAAGTTTTGTCCGCCAGGCAATGTGGATATTTCAGTTCCACGACCACCTTCACGACGAGGGAGCCAAAAATCTTCCATCATTGACATATATTTTTTATCATCACGAATCTCACCAGTATTTGCATCGTAAGTTAATTTATTACGATACCTAGCCATAACTTCACGAAGATATTGTTCTGCCTTTGCCTTTGGTAAATTACCAACATCAATATAAAATATTCTCCTTTCTGGAGCTCTTGATAGTCTATAAATCACAAGACTATCTTCAATCATTCTTAATTGATTAAGAGCTTTAATTGCTTTTTGTAGATAGGAAAGAACTGTTTGTTTATTACGATCAACTAAACCTGATGTACAATATGCAATTGCATCCTTAGCAAACTTAACGGCGTCTTTTTGTTGACCTGTAACAGCTACAGATCCATATTGATTTTTTTGATATGAGTGTGGAGTGTATATAAAGTATTCCGATAATCCTTCAAAATCTGCATCGAGTGGATTATCACTACCGCCTGGTTTATTACCTTGAGTATATTGTATTGCGTTTGCACCACCTTTTTTCTTCTGCTCTCTCACATACTTAATTTTAAGAGCATCAATATATCTAAGTTCCTTAATTCCTTCCTCTGGTTTTTCTAAATCTATAACTTTATGATAGTATATTCTTCCGTCTACATACCAGTTACGAAATATCTCATGTGCTTTCTTATCAAAGTCCAGCATCTCTTTAATATACTGAAACTCACTACGAATAATATCTTTTACTTTAGGCCCTACATTCAAATTTTCTAGATCAATTTGAATTGGCGAATCATTTTGATCTGCAACTATCGCTTCGCATAATATATCTTCTATCGCAGAGTCCACTTCGGGATGGAGTGCCATCTCTCTGTATCTACGAATTAAATCATATTCTGTTTTAAATACGCCCTCTACATCTAAATATTGACCATAAAACCCAGATGCCAAATAGTAGTCCGCACCGTCCTCATTATTTCTGGGGACAGGCGAAACTACTGATGGTGCTGGTTTCTTATATGAATCATCAATTGAGAAACCAAATAATTGTGCCATAGTATAACTCTTATACCTTTAAAGGTATTTATATTATATCCTAAACTGTGATATAAATCAACTAGGTAGCCTGAGCGGTTTCACCTCTATCAATCAATCTTGAACTCGTTCCATCCTTTACACCTCTTACTTCGTAGTATAAGTAATTGAATGTTACTTGAAACTCTTCAATTGTATCAGTTGCACCATGATCTAGAGGAATAGCACTAATATCATTTGGATAAATTCCAATAAAATCATACATTCTTAGCACTGGAATTTCTTCACCAGAATTTACTTTTCTATCTAAACCTTTTACAGGCCCTCTACTTAATTGAAGCACTGTAGCTGTAGTTTGATAATCTTCTGGATTGGTCGCACCCTGAGCAGTTTGAATGTCATTGATACCATCACTCCATCTTTCCATAACATCTCTGAGTCTAAAATTAGTGTCATTGATTATGGTTACTGTCCAAGGTGCAAAGGTTCTATCTCCAGCGATTGGAAGAACACGACCTCTGAATGGAACAGGAATATTTCCAATAGTTGAAGCTGGTATTTCAGCAGCTTTAACTAGGAATGGAATATCATTAAGTGTTTCAGTGTTTGCTTCTGCAAAATTTGGGAAGGTCATTTGAACTTCAAACAGGTTACTTCTTGCACCACCACCTTTCATTCTGGATCTAAAATCAACTATAGATCTTTCGTTATGTTTGATTGCCATTTTTTTGTTTAACTCCTTTGGTTATTTAGTAGGACTTTAATTAAACTCGACCAGCGACTTCAGAGAAGCTAACTCCTGTTCTTGTCGCAACGAATGTAAGACCGATGAAGTTAATAGAACGAGCAGGCTTGATAAAGATATCTGCCTTGAATTCATTCGCATCAATAACATCAGGTGTATTGTTTGAATCATCACAGATAACGAGGAAATCAGAGATACCTCTCTTTGCTTGAACTCCACGAAGGAATGGTTCAACAATATTACGGAAGTTTGCTCTTGTAATTTCATCGTTAAACTCAAAGAGTTGTGTTCTTGCAGCAATTTCAATTCTTGCTTCTAAGTTCAAGAATAAACGACGAACGTTAATTCTATCGAACGCAGATGCAAATGATAATCCTGTTTTATCACCAAATAAGAGGAATCCACCGCCAGGTTGGAATACCACTGGGTTGATTCTCTTAACATAAATTGTGTCTCTTTGAACCTTATTTGGATTATATGCAAGTTTAACTGTATTCAAGATGTTTCCTCTCTGAGCTCCAGCAGGGGAGAACCAAGGGAACTGTTCCTCAGATGTTCTTGCCATCAATCCAGCGATATCACCATTTAATGGCATAAACTGGAACTTATTATTAAATCTATCAAACTGATACTTATAACCAGAATCAAAGACTGCGAATGATGATGATGTAATCGCATCATAGAACTGAACAACGTTAGTTGTTTGTGTCTTCGCACTTGTTACATTAACAACTGTCTCTCTGTTTGGAGAGATAACTGCTAAACAATCCTTTCTTTGTTCTGCAATTGCAATCAATTTGTTTGCTTTTGCTTGTGATTCTGCTTGACTACCTGTGATGCCAGGGCCTTGAAGTAAGAAGTCAATTGAGTATTCCGCTTCATTCTCGAAGATTTCATAACCACCGATTATGTCACCAAGAGATGTTCCGAAACCACCTTCTGTACTTACACCAGAGTAATCCTTACCACCTTGTAGTTCATATAGTTTGTTACCTACAAAGTTAAAGTCTACATCCTGTGCATCTTGACTCCAAGTGTTTTGTGCGGAACTTGTTCTTGTGAACGCAGTTGTAAATCCTGATGAAATGTCACCGTTTCCAGTTGCAATTCCAACATATATCTGGTCAGAATTTTCTGCAACATAGTTTTTATAGTAGATGGCATCTCCGAAAGAGTTTTTAGCGTCATCTGCCTTTGATAAGAATGTAAATTTCTCAAGAATTGCACCTTGAGCACCAGTGACTTTTCCAGCATCATCAATAACTACAACGTGAAGTTCGTCATTTGAACCATTTCTTGCAGCAGTGTATCCACTTGTGCCTGGTTTCTCAGCAATCTCTTTCCACTGTAATGCACCATTTGTTAATTGAATGAACTGATTATCATACCAGTCATCTGCTTGGAAAACTGTTGCACAAGTTGAAATACCAGCATCAGGGTCTGCGATAGTTGAACCAGTAAGACCTGATATTAAAAGGCCAGGGCCAGGTAATGTATTACTTGTCTTTGTTCCTGTTGTAAATGCAAAGATTCCATTTTCTGTATAGTCTACTGGGAAGATTGTTCCAGCAGCTGAAACACGATTTACAACCTTAACGTCAATTGTACTAGATCCAACACCAGTGATGATACCTTGAATATATCCATCTGCGGTTGATGTTGTGCCAGGGCCAACGATTGTTCCACTAATAGGTTGTGTTACACCCATACCAACAGCTACACGACTTACAACATGTGGTGTAACATGAAGTTGTTGATCTGCAGCACCGTCAATGTATGCAACTTTTAGTCCGTTTGCATAACTGCCTGGGTTTCTTGCAGCTAATCTATATGTAACAGCATCTTCGTAATTATTTTGATAATCATCGAAGGACTTAATTTTAAGATTGGAAGTTGATCCAATACCTGTTGGATGTGTTGAAGGCATACCTCCAACGTTTGCGTTGTTTAATTTGTCACCGTCAGCTCTAACGACTCTTAATACACCACCATACTGTAGATAGTTTGATGCAGTGTACCAGTATTCGTAATGTCTATCATTAAGTGATGGTTTTCCAAAAAGATCGATCAAATCTTGCTCATTCTCAATAAGCAAAGGTTCTAGGACAGGGCCTCTTTCAAAGGGGCCTACTATCGCACCTGTCTGATCACTTATGGAGTCAATTCTACCAACCGTAAGGTCAACTTCTCTAACCTTAACGCCTGGAGATACTAAACCTATGCCAGCCATGTTTTTCTCCGAGTTCCACGTTTGTTTTACTAAATTTATTTATAAATTGCTACCTCTCCAAATGGGGAAACATGACGTGAACACTACCAATCAGGATAAATCTCTACTAATTCTTTTCGTTTTCTCTTATCTGAGACTCTTTTTATTGAACATCTCTTACACTCATACGCATAAGCTGATGGCATATTACCTCTATCCTTTCTTGTTTTGTAAAAATCATTTATTAATTCTTTTGTCTGACCACATACCTTACATTTTCTCTGTTCAAAGAGTAAATGTTCTAATCCAAACTGATCTTCTAGGTTCATCAAAACCATCTCCAAGGTAACATTGACATACCTAACATATTCAATACTGGTTCAAACGCTAGTGCGATTAATGTAAACATTAAAACTTCTATGAAAAACTGTTTCCACAGAGGTTGTTTTAATTTCCATTCTTTAAACTTATTTGGTTTTCTTGCACGTTCATATGCTCCTGACTTTTCACCAATAAGATCTGTCCACCAACTTGGATCTACAATGTTTCCTAATAATTTTAAAAGTCTAATCATCTGTAATCCCACATGTAAGAACGATCACCGTATTCGTCGGCGTACCAACGATCTCCATCACCATCTACAAAACTTTCATCCTCTGTTCCATCAACAATAAATCCAAATGGTGACATATCTTGTTCAATCTGATCTCTTTGATCTTCATATATTCTTTTTCTTACATCTTGATCTGTAAGTTCTTTAAAATAATCTTGTTGAACTAACCATGCGTATATCACCAGACACATGGCGAGATCATCATTACATCCTTCTTCTGCTTCAAATGAATTGTGTTTCTGTATGAAGGTGGTAAGTTCAGATATAATATCATAATCATTGAATATTACTTTCTCATCTTCAATCAAAGTTTTTAAGTTAGAACATCCCACCTTCTTCACAGTCTTGGACATCTTAACTCCAAGTTGAGTTTTCTTACCTGAGAATCCTTGTCCTACAATCTGACCAGCACGACCTCTCATTGAACACAGTAAAAGATTATCATACTCTAGATCATACTGTATGATACTTGCAACTTGATCTCCAATATCATTTACCTCACATAAAATAAAAGCTTTGTTGTATGCCTTCGCAATATCTACAATGATACTAGGAAACAACATTGGTTTGATTTCGTTATTTTTATACTTACCAATCACCTTATGTGGGAATGATGTGATGTCTGTGATTACAAAGGCAGAGTAATCAATACCCACACCACGAGCAACGTCAACTGTAATTACATAATCATGATTCTTAATTGGTTCAAAGTAGATATCTAATCCACGATTACTTTTAATCGGTTCATCATATACTAATGATTTTAATTTTGCAGAACTAATTAGAGTATCAACAGATCCTAGAAACTCACACTCAAACTCAACACGAAACTGTTGTTCCGATGTGTTTGCGATTGTCTGTTCTTTCCAATATGAATCTCTGCCTGGCACTTCAGACCAATGAACTTCAGTTGGAACGTATTCATTCTTTTCTCTTTCAGCATCGTGCCACATTCGATAGAAATGATTCATACCATGTGGTGTGGATACAACTATGACTTTTGTTCGTTGGCCAGAAGAGATAGTAGGATAAACAGATGCAAAGAATTGGTCAGCAATGTGATTCGGGATAAAAGCGAACTCGTCAAGAAAGATGACATTATAGGATCCACCACGGACAGCAGATGCAGATGTAGACGCAGCGAGAATTTTGGATCCATTTTCTAACTCCAGAGAACCTTTGTTCCAAACAAGAACACCTTGTTGCATCCATTTAGGTAAATTTTCATACGCAAGTTGCAGTCTACCTAAAAGATCACGAGCAGTTGATGCCTTGTTTGCAAGTATTGCTATATTTACATTATCATTAAACACAGCATAGTGCAATAAGTAAGACACTACAGTCGTTGACTTACCAGTCTGTCGAGGCATCTTACAGATATTAAATCTTTCTTGATGAAAGTTTTTAATTAACTTTTCTTGAAATGGATATAAATCAAAATTAACTAGACCCTCATCAAGAGAAACAATCTTGATATAATTTTTTGCAAAATAAACAGGATCATCCTTACATTTGATGAACTCCTCAATATTCTCTTGAGTGAATTCAACTTTTACGTTTGCTTTCTTTAGATTGGGATTACCAAGATATACAGTATCAGACATAATAAATTAAAATAAAATTAACACTTCCAACGTCTTCTTGCTTGTCTTAACCTACTATTTGGATCTTTTGCAGCCTTTGGAAACTTCTTCATTTGACCAGCACTTCTTGCACAATAACTCTTTCTTCTCTTCGCATCCTTAGATCCTTTCTTTACTTTACCTGTGACAGCAGTTTTAAGTTTTGAGCCAGGATTACGACGACGATATGCAGCAACACCTTTTGCAGTCATACCAGCACCTGATTTTGTAGGTCTCTTGTGTCCAGACTTGACACTCATACCTTTCATGTCATCTTCAGAGACAAACTCTTCCATTGTGGGAGTTCTATCTGCGTCTGGCCCTTTAAAAGTTTTTCCAAGTTTATCTTTAGTTGCATCTAACTCTCTTCTTTTCTTAGAAGCTGCATTACTAAATTTTTCTACCTGTTTCTGTCTTTTTATAAATTCAGATGTTCCTCTAGCGGCTTCACGTTTTGATGCCGCTTGTCTTGTAGCCTTACTCAAAGTGTCTAGACTAAGTTCATTAATAGTCTCTTCACTTCTTGTAATTTTTTCATCCTTTTCATTCTTTGCAAGATTCTTTTCTTTCTGTTTCTTTGATATCTTTGGGCCACCAACTATATCACCATACTCATCTCTTTTTTCTTCACCAACCATGATAGTGGGTTCGCCTGGTTCTAATCCTCTTGGTAAGAATGACATTACTTTAGCATCAGGATATAACTTTTGAACCTCTTTCTCGATCTGTTGACGAGTTGGTCTAGACACGGATGGAACAAACATCTGTACCATGTATGTTTTTCCTCTCCATGTTAATACAACTTTATATGTGTGGCCATTTTTAACTAGTCGAAGTTTTTCTTCGTTTACTGGAGGCTTTTGTCCAATCGCAAGAGGCCTTGGATTTCCTCTCCCTACTGTAAATTGATTAGTGTTTGCTCTTTTAATTCTTCTTTTTAAATTAGCTTTTGCTAAAGGAAGACCAGCAGCGCCCAAGGGAGCTGACATGAGAACACTAGTTTGATATGCTGTTTTTAGACCTTGTTTAGCACGATCCATGAAGCTGCTTTCATTAGTTTCCTCTGGTTCTAAGAAATTGACCTTCTCTTGGTCTTTCTTAGCCATTTTTCTTTTTGCTAATTTACCAGCGTCTCTTTGACCTACATACTCCGATTTAGATTTTTTTTTTTCCTTCTCTCTCTTAAGAAATTCAACTCCTTCGTTTGTATTTTTCTTACTCATTTTATCTGCAACTGCAACTCCAGCTGCGACAGCCCCTGCACCAGCAGCTAACTTAGGTAAATCTTTTTTGATAATAGATTTTGCAGCTCTTCTACGAATTGCATTTGGAGTTACATTGATCATCTTCTCATCAATATGTTCTACCTCTTCTTTTGTTGCCTTCTTTTTAACACAGTTATTATATCTCTTACCAAACATCATCTTAGTTCCTTTTTTCTCATATCCTTTCCAACACTTCTGACCTTCTTTGATCTCAATCATACCAGCAGCTTCTAGTGCTGCAACTTGCATTGGTGAGAATCCTTCGTTCTTTGATTTGTTACCCCAGTTTGCTGCACCAACTTTACGACACTTCACTAAAGCACCAGATGCATATGCACTTGGCCATACAGAGTATCTTGACTTGACCTTATGATAACAGGCATCTTTTGTACCACTACCCTTGCCTTTCTTGTCCTTGGCTTCATTAAAATAATTTTCTGACATTTTCTTCTTAGGATCTGTAGAAACGTTTGTTGGTTTTGCTGCACCTGACTTCTGTGGTTGATTTGGATCAGCAGCTCTCTTTCTTCTTGCAGCACTATCTCTTTCACTCTTACTCATCGATCTTCTCTTGGAAGATGATACACACTTAGGAGTTGATTTCTGGCCAGGTTGTCTTGCACATGGTTTCCCATCATACTTACCACCAACTTGAACCCATCCTCTTACCTTACGTCCTGACTTGGTAGTTCCACTTGATTTACCAAACCAATCACGAAGACCTTCTTCGCTTACATTATATTTATCATATTCTTCATTCCTCTTTCCGAAACGACCTCTCGCATCAATTACATTAGCACCTTTTACACCAGTTTCATTTTTTACTATTCCCATTTCACTTTTTCTTTGTGACTTGTAATCAACTAATTTATCAGTTGCTCTGTCAATACCTTGACTTCTTTTTCTTATTTTTCTAAGCTGTGTAAATGGAGTT
>VTLG01006857.1_pt1 | contig 10119 bp, 15 predicted proteins | sample 4694571 | NCBI WGS metagenome assembly VTLG01 (sample SAMN12604809, study PRJNA352737) | marine metagenome | biome: ENVO:00000447; feature: ENVO:00000209|ENVO:00000569|ENVO:01000036; material: ENVO:00002151; isolation source: viral sequences binned using virsorter ... | reverse complement strand
TGTGCTTGTGCTTGTAGTCTATATAAAAATAAAAAAAAATGTGCGTGAGATAAGCAAAAACCAATGTGGTTGCTGTGTTGTTCTGCGCAACGAGATCTCAATGGGCGTGAGGTACGCAGGAGCTCGTCTGGTTGACTGAGTAGTTCTGCTTGTGCATTGGATTTTTTCATTGGTTTATGATCGTGGAGTGCGTAGAGCTCTACAGGGCCCGCTAGGTGTTTCTGCTTGTGCTTGTGCCTTGAACATAAAAATAAAAAATAAAACCCCTACAATCTAGGATTGTAGGGGGTTGAAAGGGTACTATTTAGATATTATTAATTTGTGAAGAAAAATAATAGTCATAGTACAATATCCCATATAATCACATTTTACTTAATTTCAAGGTATGATATATATAAAGAGCAAATCACTTAAACGATTTGCAGAAAGGTAAAAATGGCTAGAGTGAAAATGAATAATGAGTATCGGACAAAAATAAAAAACTTGTCTAGGAACTCATTAGAAAATAATACTTTCAACACGAAACGCGAAAGTTATTTTCAAACACTAGAGCAAGTCAAGGTAGATTATCCAAAATACTTTGACACAGCAAAAACGATTGTCAAAAGGGCATATCCAAAAGAGCATTGTGATACTTTGCAGTATTTCAAAAGTCTTTATGGACAACCTTGTGATGTTGTTGCAAATGATAGTTGCTACTATTTTGCATATACTGATAAAGACGCAGTAGATGAAAATGGCGACCTAAAAGAAAATCAAAAACATTTTGATTTTAAACTTAATGGTTCGTTAAATGGTAGTGAATATAGTAGGCAAAACGAGTTTGCTTATGCTTATTATCGTGACGAGATGAAAAAAAATAATCTCAATCCCGATATAAACATAGAGCAAGAGGACAATCAAAATAACCCACATCTACAAAAACATACCGACGCGAACGAAAAGTTTTTGGGATTAAGTCATAGGCACGACGATAATGTAAGTCTTGCACGTGATTTTAATGACCAATTTACTTGTGATGTAATCGGTACAAGTCATTGTAGGTCAAGGGCTATTGCGTGTACTAAAGATGAATTTTTAGAAATGGAAAAATTTCTAATTATGAAATCTAAATTAGTACAAACTCATCAAGAGTGGATAAGAGGAATACGAGAGGACATTAAAGATATACAATCAGCTTTAAAGTCGTATCGTTATCTTGACGAGGGTATTGAGTTAGCGAACTCAACATTTAAAGCTTTAGGTCTAACTGATACGATTGACGAAAGTCAAATCATTAGAACTAACTCAACGGGATTAGTAATTTATAATCCTCAAAATGTTGCAGATCGTATAGCACAACGCAACGAGGCGAAATTAACAAGAGAGGAAAAAATCGCCTTGTTTAAAAAAGGACAATCTAATATGCTAAAAGCAAATTAGATTTAACAAGCGAGGCAAGATTTTATCTTGCCTCGCAGAAAGGTAAAAATGGAAAAAACACTAAAAGAAATCATTAGAGTAATAAAGTCAAATTGCGATAATGATCTTGTCTTGTTGAAAATGGTTATTGAACTAAAAGCAAGGCTTGAAACCCTAGAGCAGAAAGAGAGGTCTAAAAATGCTTTTTAAAAGAGGCGATAGATTTACTCTAGTTGTTAAGAACGATACCCATAAAGGCAACCCCAATAAATATACTATGTTGCGTTATGGTACATTTGATAAAGATAGTAAGTTTCTAGTATCAAAAAATTATATTTGTTTTTATGATACTACTGCGAAAGATCATCGTAGTATGAAACTTTCTAATATTTTCGCAATAACAAATCTGACGAGATATAACGAGGAACAAGAGAAACAAACCCCCTCGCATACTTGTAGATCAAAAACTTGCGACAATCCTTTAGTCGGTGGGTGGGTATCAAAAAGTGATCCAAGATATTGTGGGGATTGTTTGTGATAGAAATCTTTGAAATATTTTGGGCAACCGATATTGAGTTGCGAGTAGTGATACTCGCAACTTTAATTTTTGGAATAGGATTATATTATTATGAGTGAAAAAAATATATGTCAAAATCCTAAATGTTGCGACAATGATACAAAGGATAGGTGGAGTAAAAAACTTAATGCGTTTCAATCAAGAAAGGCATATTTTAGTATCAACAAAATAAGATCGGATTATTGTACTATCCTTTGTTATTTTTGCACAACAAGTTGTGCAAATAAATGGCTTGACGATAATCTTGAAAGTATCATTGACCATAGAGGAACGATAGAAAAAATCCTAGAGAAAAAAATAAGAGCATAATTAAACTTTGAACGACAAGCGCAGAAATGCGCTTGTCGTTTTTTTTGCTTGTAATCTAAAAAAAACTCTTTCATATCTCAACGCACATTAAGATTTTAAACTTTCGTGATACTAGGCTACCCCAAAAAATCTCGCTTGTGCTTGTAGTCTAAACATAAAGAAAAAAAATAAAAAAAGAAAAAAATAAAGAAAAAACAAAAAGAGCTCTTCGGCTGCCCCTGCTAAAATTTTCAAACCCTTATTAATTCACTTGCCCTATAAGGGCAAGTAATGTTATAAATTCAGGTAGAAAGGTATAAATATGAAAACAAAAAAAACAAAAATTGATATTTCTTCTAAATGGGAAAATCAATTACCATTATATTTAGATTTATATTCTAAATTAAATGATGAAGGTAAAAAAGAAATGCAACGTCAATTAACTTTGTTAGGTCGATTAGTTGACGCAATACAACAGAAAGGAAAAAAATGCATAAAGAAATAATACTGCAAGTTAAAAATGTTTATGGCAATGACTTGATATATCCAAGCTGTCATATTTCAAATGCATTAATTAAACTAAAAAATGCAAAAACATTTACTAAAAATGATTTAAATGTTTTTAAAAGTTTAGGTTTAATTATTAAATGGAAGGCAGGATCTATATGAATTGGAATATAGTTTTATATATCGGTTTGGCTTTCTATGGTTTAGTCTTTATAACTTTTTTAGTATATCAAGCGCATATTAGAAAATTAGAGATTGAATTATTTAAACAAAAACAATTAAGTGAGTCGTTTGAGAAAGGAAAAAACTATGAACGAAATAAAATATAAAAATAAAACAATCAAAATGCCAAAGCCATTAGATGAGTGTAACTTTGGTAAAAATCCATTAGAAGAAATATCCGTTGCTAATAGATTTAGTGGAGAAAAAACTATTCTTCCTAATTTTGCGGTTGCGGTTTATGATGTCATTATGGGTAGTGAGGTTATCCAAGATGATAAAACAATGCGAATTGGATTAGATTGGTTTATGAAAAATTTTCCGAATGAGTATATGGTTTTATTAGACTAATTAATTAAGCAAGCGCCACCATTCGCGTGGCGCTTGTTCTTTTTTCCTTGATTTTTTTTTCGACATCAGAGTATACCGATAGGTATACCTTTATATAGATATATTAGAGTACGAAGTCCCTCATTAATGTTATTATTAATCAATAGAGATACTAATACGATAGTCAATAACTATTGAAAACAAATAACAAATACCTTAAAAGGAAAAGGGATCCTAAACTTAAGACTAAAGTCAATGATCCATACAGTCAGACAGGTTAAAATGCTGATTCACTTATGCCTAAAAAGAAAAAAAATATTATAAAAAATTTTGAGAACCCGGATAACGAAAGAGAATATTTACTTGCTGCATTAAAGATTAAACAAAGAGAAAAGGAGTCTCTAGTTCAAAAAGACTTCTTGGCTTTTGTTAAATATATGTGGCCTGAGTTTATAGAAGGGTACCATCACAAAGTTATAGCTGAAAAATTTAATAAATTAGCCAAGGGCGAAATCAAGAGACTTATTGTTAATATGCCCCCTAGGCATACTAAATCAGAATTTGCATCTAATTATCTACCTGCTTGGATGATTGGAAAGAATCCACAATTAAAAATTATTCAAACGACCCACACCGCTGAACTAGCTGTAAGGTTTGGTCGTAAAGCTAAGAATGTAATTGATACACAAACATATCAAGAAGTATTTAAAACCAGACTACAAGAAGATTCTAAAGCTGCAGGACGTTGGGAAACTGCCCAAGGCGGTGAATACTTCGCGGCTGGTACAGGCGGAGCGATTACAGGTCGTGGTGCCGATCTTCTTATCATTGATGATCCACACAAGGAACAAGATGCTTTAAGCCAAGATGGTTTTGATAAAGCTTATGATTGGTATACTTCAGGACCAAGACAACGTTTGCAACCAGGAGGTTCTATTGTGGTTGTAATGACTCGTTGGTCTACTAAAGATTTAACAGGCAGATTAATTAAAGCACAAACAGAAGTTAAAGGAGATCAATGGGAGGTTGTTGAATTTCCCGCTATCTTACCAAACGGAAAACCCGTATGGCCAGAGTATTGGAACATTGATGAATTAGAAACACAGAAAGCATCTTTACCTGTTAAGAAATGGAATGCTCAGTTTATGCAGCAACCGACTGCGGAAGAAGGAGCGATTATTAAAAGGGAATGGTGGAGAGACTGGCCACACGAGAATCCCCCTAAAGTGGATTATATTATTCAATCTTATGATACAGCGTTTTTGAAAAAAGAATCTGCTGACTTTTCTGCGATTACCACCTGGGGCCTGTTCCGTGATGATGATAACGGGATTCATTTAATCCTGTTGGATGCGGAGAAAGACCGGTTCGAGTTCCCCGAGCTTCGGCGTGTGGCTCATGAATCCTTTCTGTTCTGGCGACCTGATATGGTCTTAATCGAGGCTAAAGCATCAGGGATCCCGCTGACCCACGAGTTGAGACGGATGGATATTCCCGTGATGAATTATACCCCGTCTAAAGGAAACGACAAACACGTTAGAGTAAATTCGGTTGCACCTTTTTTCGAAAGTGGTAGAATATGGGCACCGATGCATAAGCAATATGCACAGGAAGTCATAGAGGAATGTGCCGCGTTTCCTCATGGAGACCACGATGACTATGTGGACTCAATGACACAAGCGGTGATGAGATTTAGACAAGGAGGATTCTTGAAACACCCTGAGGATGCAAAAGAAGTCATAGTCCGGGGATCAAGAGTATATTATGGGTAGAAAACATAAACGAGCAAGAACGAAAAAAGGACGTTATCAAAAGGACGATAAGAGTACTCCCTTCTGGAATGAAGCCTGGATCAAAGGACGATCTCCAAAAAGCAAAAGTCCTCTTCAACGATTCCTAACTTGGTTCTTAAGATAATGCCTTTTAAGTCAGAAAAGCAAAGACGTTATATGCACGCCAATTTACCTGAGATTGCAAAGCGTTGGGAAAGGGACTATAAGCAAGGTGGAAGAGTTAAACGATTAACCAAAACAGTGCCCCCAAAAAGAGGGCCAAATCCACAGGGCTTGAATGTTCCGTATAAACAAGTTAAGGTGGTGAAACTGGAGAAATAATGGCGGACAAAGATAATATCGACAAGGCGTTGCCTAATGTCGAACAAACGGTAACCTTACCCCCTGAAGAAGAAATTGTAGAAGCACAGGAAACGATTACAGAATCAGCACCTGGCGAACCTGAAGTAATCGAACAAGAAGATGGTTCGGTTGATATTAACTTTGAACCAGGGGCCGTGAACCAGGCAGGCACCGAAGATCATTACACGAATTTAGCAGAACTCTTACCCGATGAAGTTTTAGATAAAATCGGTGGAGACCTTTTTGCAGACTATACTGAATATAAAAATTCTAGAGCGGAGTGGGAACAAACCTACACCAAAGGTCTAGATCTTTTAGGTTTCAAATACGTCAACCCGTCGCAACCTTTTGAAGGAGCTTCGGGTGCTACGCATCCTGTCCTCGCTGAAGCTGTAACCCAGTTTCAAGCAGGTGCGTACAAAGAATTATTACCCGCAGATGGTCCTGTACGAACGCAGATTCTAGGGGCAATCAATCAACAGAAACAAGAACAAGCGACTCGGGTTAGAGATTTTATGAATTTTCAATTGATGGATCAAATGAGAGAATACGAACCTGATTTTGATCAAATGTTATTCTACCTCCCTCTCGCCGGCTCTGCTTTTAAGAAAGTCTACTATGATGAAATTTTGGGTAGAGCCGTTTCCAAATTTGTACCCGCGGATGATTTAATCGTCCCGTATACGGCAACGAGTTTAGAAGACGCCGAAGCGGTGATGCATACCGTGAAGATGTCAGAAAATGATTTAAGAAAGCAACAGCTTTCAGGATTCTATTTAGATATTGATATTAAACCCGGCTACGATACGGAAACACCCGTTGAGAAAAAAGAAAGAGAACTCGAAGGGATTCGTAGATCAGGAAGAAACGAAGATATTTTTAAACTAATTGAATGCCATGTGAATCTTGATCTTGAAGGGTTTGAAGATAAAGATGAAACAGGCGATACCACAGGTATTAAACTCCCTTACATTGTAACGATTGATGAAGGGTCAAGAAAAGTATTATCGATTAAAAGAAACTTCAAAGCAGATGACCAACTAAAACAAAAGATCCAATACTTTGTCCATTTTAAATTTCTTCCAGGACTTGGATTCTACGGTTTTGGTTTGATTCATATGATTGGTGGCCTCTCTCGAACAGCGACAACTGCGCTGCGCCAATTACTTGATGCGGGTACATTATCCAATTTACCCGCCGGGTTTAAACAAAGAGGGATTCGTGTACAAGATCAAGCACAATCCATACAACCAGGAGAATTTAGAGATGTCGATGCACCGGGTGGAAGTATCCGAGATGCGTTTATGCCTCTACCTTTTAAAGAACCTTCAGCAACCTTATTACAATTAATGGGGATTGTGGTTCAAGCAGGACAACGATTTGCATCGATTGCTGATATGGCGGTGGGTGATGGTAATCAACAAGCCGCGGTTGGGACAACGGTAGCCCTTTTAGAAAGAGGTTCTCGTGTGATGTCGGCGATTCATAAAAGATTATATGTAGGTCTTAAACAAGAATTTAAATTATTAGCGCATATCTTTAAAACGTATTTACCGGATGAATATCCTTACGATATTGTCGGTGCGCAAAGAAATATTAAAGTTGCAGACTTTGATGACAAGATTGATATTATTCCTGTTGCGGATCCTAATATCTTTTCACAAACGCAAAGAATTAGTGTGGCTCAAACAGAATTACAATTGGCACAATCCAATCCTGGAATGCATAATTTATACGAAGCGTATAAACATATGTATCAAGCGATTGGGGTTAAAGACATTAATCTCATTTTACCACCCCCTCAACCACCAACACCAACCGATCCCGTGACTGAAAATATGATGGCGATGGCAGGAAAACCTTTTCAAGCGTTTCCCAAACAAGATCACCGAGCTCACATCGATACGCACTTAGCGTTTATGGGAACGAATATGGCAAGAAACAATCCCATGATCCTTGGTTCTTTAGAAAAGAATATTTTTGAACATATTAGTTTAATGGCACAAGAACAGGTGGAATTAGAATTTAGAGATGAGTTCGTGAGATTCCAACAAATTCAACAGAATCCTGCAGCGGTTCAACAGAATCCACAACTTCAACAGGTTTTACAACAGTTCAGTATTAAGGTAGAAGCAAGAAAAGCTAAACTTGAAGCTGAAATGATGGAAGAATTCCTTAAAGAGGAGAGAAAAATTATGGGTGAATTCGGTAATGATCCGATTGCGAAATTAAGAGCGAGAGAACTCGATCTAAAAGCGATGGATGATTCTAGAAAAGTTCAAGAAGGTCAAGAGAAAATTAACCTAGACCGTATGAAAACGATGATGAATCAAGGGATTCAAGAGGAGAAACTTGATCAGAATGAAGACCTGGCTCATTTAAGAGCGGATACCTCTTTAGAGAAAACACAGATGACTATTGACGCGAGGAAAGAATCTGATAGATTCAAACAAAGGGATGTAAGGATCTTGAAAGGTCCTCGTAGATAAGATATAAAAGGAGCATTATGCCAAGTTATAATTCAACAGCTAGACGACCATTCGCTACAGGCGGAAGAGTAGGATTTAGTACAGGTGGTTCAGCAAAAAAAGAAACTCGAAAAGAGAAGAAAAAAAGAAAAAGAAAAGAACTGAGTCAGCAGGTTTCTAGAGAAACATTTGTGGAAGCTATTAAAGATCTTAGAGGTACTAAAGGCAAAGTTCATTCACTGAAAAGTTCAAGAAAAGATGCCGCTAAAAGAATAGATAAACTCCATAAAAAACAAGGGGGTTATTTTTGGCCTGAAAAAACTTTAAAGAAAAATTTTGGAGAAGTACGCGATAAAGGTTGGGGTGGAAAACACTCAACAAAAGTAGAACACAATGCTGGTGGTGGAAAAGTAGGTCGTAAAAAACCACCTAAACCTAAAAGAATTATTTTGTGGAAAGGTAAAGCAAAAGATTGGCCAGGTGCTCAAAAAGCTAAAGAGAGAACTGGAAAAGCTAAAGGTGGCAAAGCAGATAAGAATTGGATTCAAGGCGTAAACAAATCCATTAAGAAAAGAGGTACAAAAGGAGTTTGTACAGGTAAGAAATTTGGAGGACCAACATGTCGTCCAGGTACTAAACGTTATAATCTAGCTAAAACATTTAAAAAGATGGCTAGAGCTAAACACGCAAGTGGTGGGCTAGTTAGATTTATATAAGGAGAACTATGTCAAAAGAGTTAGGAGTAGGCAAAGACGGATATCAAAAAGGTGGCGTGACTATAAAAGTTGCAAGTCAAAATGTAAAACTTGACCCAAGAGCTGCTACTGAAGTTGATGTCAATGCTAAAAATTACATTCCAACAGGCGATACGAATAAAGTAAGAGGTACAAGACGTATGCTTTCGACAAAAAAGAAAACAGCTACTTGGTACTAATATGGCCTGGTTTGGTCTAGCAAGAATAGCCCTACAAGCGGGAAGCAAGATATACGCTAATCGTCAGAAGACGAAAATGGCAATGTCAGATGCACAGTTGATGCATGCACAGCGTATGGCCTCCGGTGAGGAAACTTACCAGGGCAAGCTTTTAGAAGCTCGGCAAAACGACTACAAGGACGAAATCGTCCTTGCGATATTAACTTTGCCCATAATTGTGCTGGCTTGGTCAGTCTGGACAGAGGATCCGGCGGCGATGCAGAAGATAGATATCTTTTTTGAGTATTTCTCGAATCTGCCGAAATGGTTCACAAATTTATGGATCCTTGTAGTTGCCAGCGTTTTTGGTATAAAGGGTACACAGATATTTAGAAATGGTGGTAAAAAATAGTAGACAACAACTATTGATAATTATATAAAAGGAGCATTATGGCAAATAAACGATTTAATAAACAAGTCCCTGGTTATGGTTTCAAACGTGGTGGTCATGTTAATACGCGTAGAATGAATCGTCTTGAAGAATTAGGACGAGTGGATGCTGAAAGAGCAGACACAAGATCAGGAAGAAGAAATTTAGGTGCTGAAAAAAGAAGAATTGTAAGAGAACTCAGAGCAAAAGGTGGCAAAGTTCAAGGCTACAAAGATAGAAAAGATGAATCTATCGCAATGAGAATCAGAAAAAAAAGAACTCCCGCACAATTAAAAGCTAGCCGTGACGAATCTTACGGTAAATGGGGTTCTAAAGCTAAAAAATCTGGAAAGATTAATAGGTAATTATGGCTGAAAAGAAAAAGCCCGGTAAAATAAGATCGGCGATTGGAAAATTAAGAAAAAAATTTATTCCCACTTTTGATGAACAGTTTACAAAAGCTAGATCAGAAGGTAAATCAAAATTTAAATCCACAAGAGATAAGTCTAAAAAAGGTAAATTAGAATACCACACAAGAACCAAAGAAGACGAAGCTAAAGCAGAAAAAAAACATACAGCTAGAGAAAGAGCAAGATCTGGTGATAAGAGTAAACAGTTATCAGACAGAGGTGCTAAATTTAAACTAGCTAAAAAAATGGGTAAAAAAGAATTTACTCATAAAGGTAAAAAATATTCTACTCTTTTAAAAGGTGAAAAAGAGAAAAAACCTCTTATTGATTGGAAAAAGAAACAAGTTAACATTTCTAAACCCGAACTTTCAGGCAGAACATCTAAAAGAATTAAAACATTTGTAGGTGCTAAAGCGGGTGGAAGAATTGCAGGTGCTGCAA
>VTLG01005094.1_pt1 | contig 10119 bp, 12 predicted proteins | sample 4694571 | NCBI WGS metagenome assembly VTLG01 (sample SAMN12604809, study PRJNA352737) | marine metagenome | biome: ENVO:00000447; feature: ENVO:00000209|ENVO:00000569|ENVO:01000036; material: ENVO:00002151; isolation source: viral sequences binned using virsorter ... | reverse complement strand
CTGGAACTTTATCTAATGCCATTTTTTCTTTTTGTTATCTGTTGTTATTATATTTATACAAATAGGGAATACTGTTTCCTTGACTTCAATCGTGAGATGAGTCTACCATCCTCATACACCTCAACATTTCTTCCCTCCGATTGTAATTTTTCTGCATAACGATATGCTGATTCCTTGTTACCTACATACTTTAATCCGTCGCTAACTTCTACTTGCCAAGTAGATAACTGGTACATGAAGGTTTTTCCCTTTTTCTATAGTGCGAACACTATTATTTATGAAAATTGAAATCTTGACTAATTTAACTTATAAGTTTTCATAGCCAAATCGTGACCATCTTTTTTTAACTCTGTATTTAACTTTTCTATTTGATGTGAATCTAATTCTAATGTCATTAATGCGTGTTTAATGCCTGCCTTTACACCCTTTTTGTAAAACAAACTGGTTGTAATAGAAAATGCAAAAAACCATCCAAATATTTCTAACCAACTCATGATCTATCCTTTTTCTTCAATTCATTTGTTATCCATGCAGCTGCAATAACATTTTTTACTGGTTTTGATATTGCTCGTCTGATGTGTCTTGAACTTATGTCTAACATATCTTCTTCAACTCCATTATTATCTACAATGAAGAATCGTGAAGGCCCAAAGAAGTTCTGAAATTTACCCATATTGTTTTGGACATCTTGCCAACTTTTCTTAACTAATGCGGGTTGTACTGAACGACGCCTTTGTTCATTTCTTGCGAGTGCAACTTCTAGTGAGGTATTAACAAAAACCATTGAGGTTTCATAACCAAGATGTTGTAACATCACAGCTTGTTTTGCAACCTTATCATATACATGACCAGTACCATCTATAATAATTCCTAACCGACCCTGAATTGCATGAAATTTCTTTGATTTAGTTACTTTCTTTGCTCTTGCACGTTCTACATCTCTTGGTACAGTTTCCGATTCTGGCATCTTTAGAGAAAGACCTTCTTTAGTTAGAAATCTTTCAAAAGCATCATCAGAGTTAATGATCTTCAATCCCAACCCACCAGTAGTTTTACCAGCAATAAAAGACTTTCCAGATCCAGGGCCACCAGCCATGAAAACTGCTTTGAATATATTGGGATCGTAAACTCCCTCTTTTAAGAATCGTTCATATGTTATCATAATACTATTTATCTACTTTTCAATTTCAACCATGTGGTCTTGCTGGTGGAATATATGCCACTCTAGTTTTCGGTTTAAGTTTTGTTTTTGTAGTTTTAAGACCAACATCTACAGTTCCTTTTGGTTCTTCAGGATATTGTACTTCTTTAACTGGTATAGCACTTATTACAGAATCTTTCATTATAGTCATAACCATTGAATGATTTGATTCTGTAGGAGTGACTTTATGATGTATACTTGAAATTAAATATCTACCTGACAAAATTGGATCAATAGCTTCTTTTCCAGAACTTATTGATAATGGTTTATTTGATGGTATGATAACATTAATCATATCTCCTGCCATAATATCAGTATTACCATATGTTTCAATTTTTAATGTAAAATATTCTCGTTCTAATTCTCTAGAAATTGATTCTTGTAACCATTCATCTGCATTATTATCAGTTATAGTTCCAGTTTCATCAAATAATTTATTACCCGCTGAAGGATGTACAAATATTTTTGAATCTGGAAATTCTGTAATTGTTTTTTTCTTATCAACTATTCCCTGAGAAACAAGAGAACCAGAATTTTTATCTTCTTGATTTGTAGAATTCCTTATAGAAAATGAATCTTTTTCATAATTAAATTCAAATTTTTGAATATTCTTATTAAATATATCGTGATAATAGAGTGTAGATCCAAACATTCCAAGTTTTGTTCCCAAAAAATTATTTGTATTATCTTCAGCTTCCCAATGTAAAATGGTTGTTGCAGTATCTTGTGCTGGTTCATTTTCTTGAGGAGGTTCAAATTTGTAAGTTCTTTTATGGTCAACAGATAAATCTCCTTGAGAACCAATCAAACTATCTAATGATCTAAAATGTAACCCATTCGGATTTTCAAAAAATAAAAAATGAGGAGATTGTTCTTCAGCACTTACTGCTTCTTTTCTTAAAAGTTCTATTGCTTGAAATGGATTAAGGTTTGGAATTACATATTTTCTAATATTTTTAGTCAAATCTATATGTATTGGTTTATTCGTTCCCAAATAATTAGTATCTGTCAATATTTCTTCAACAATATTGCTTATCATTCCATCAAAAGAAGCTGATATTTTAGTACGAATGTTTTTATAATGTTCAAGGGAAGTCCAATTTAAAAGAAGTGATTGTTTTCTGTCTGAGGTATGAAATCTAGTTTCTACATTATAAATTAATGCATGATAATCATTAAAATCTACTGTTCCTTCATGATTAGGAGTTTGTAATTTAAAAAGTAATCGTTCTTGGCCAAGAAATGGTAATATTTCTGCAACTCCTTCTGCATCTGCAATCATAATATTACCTGACATATATGGAGAATCAATACTTTGATAGATATTTAATTCTCTAACTTGGGAAACTATATTTATTTTTTCACCTGAACTTCCCACTATAAGAGCTCCATCTAAAGTATAATCACCAGCATTTTGATATATGTGTGGATTTGCAGACATTTTATATTAAACTCTGAAATTCATCTACAAAAAAAGTAAGATAATCGTTTCTTAACAAATCAATTTGTCTTTTTGATTCATTTAATGCAACTTCGTACTCATAATTTGTAACTGCTGATGCTGAAGGATATGTAGAATTTTCAACTTCAATTTTAACAGTAGTATCACCAGAAGTTTGTGACATTTCATAATGATGTGTTTCTGACAGTTGTGCTTCAGTATATTTGTCCTGTAAATACCTCTGTAATTGTCTAGTAGATTTAACCCAATCATGATTTACATCAGATATATCGTTTAATAACATAACTACCCAATGATAATATGGGCTACCATGATGTTTGTCAGCAACTATCTCTGGTGTTTCATTTTCTTTAACAGCATATGTATCTAACATAACAATTTCTTTTTTCATATTAGTTCTTATACGAACTCTACTCATAATATCAGTACAAAGTTTTGCAGAACCATCTCCCGCAGGATCATATAATATTGTTGAAAATTGATTAAAATATGACATATTAAAATCCGTCTATAACATCTTGTTTAGTAATAATTTTGGTTTCCATAAATTCTAGAGTCATATCTATTTCTGTAGGAGGAGCACCTTGAGGCATATCTTTACCATCTAAAGGTCTAAATGTTTGCCACGCAGTTGGTGAATAGTTTATATTGACTGCACCACATACACTCGTTGAAATTTTATTAATCCATTGATTCTCATCCCCTCGATACATATAAAAAATATCCCATGTTGCTGGTACTGTAAAAAATCTACCATGTCTGTTATCAGTAGGAAATTCTGGTAATGAGTGAAATTTAAAAGTTTTAATAATTTTATTGACTTCCAACATTTCATCTGGGCTTTTGGGTCTAAATTGCCAAGAGAATGAAAATTTTCGGAGATCAATTCCTTTAAAAAATGTTTCTAAGAATTTATTTTCTGCTCTATTTGATAATTTATCTCTGGTTGCTGCTAAATCTCCCCCTGCTGCAGCACTTACTATAGCAGTACCCATTCTTTCCATTTTTAATGCAGCCTGTTCTAAAAATCCTGAAATTCCTGCCCAACCCCCACCTTGCATTCCAGATTGAACTCTACCAACAGCCTCTCCAATATCTCCACCCATTTCTGATGCTGTCCATTGGGGTGTGTATTGTGCAGTAATGCCAGTATTGGGCATATACAAAGTTATAGCATCATTAGTTCGTTTAGTTAAATTTGGAAATCTTTCATTTTTTGTTTCTCTATATAATACTTTGTCTTGTTCTCCTGCTCTCCATTTTCTTCCTTTTCTATCATAATGTCCACCCTGTCCAGCATTTTTAGAATAACCTTTTTCATTATCTAATATTGCTTGTTGGGCTTTATTTTGATTAGGGCCACCACTCCTCGCTTCTTCCCTCGATGTACCTTTTTGCATAGTATTAGTGGTTGAATATTCAGTATCATTAGGAACATTAACGTAGAACATCATATAGTGTCCCAAATCAGTTCTAGTTTGAAGGTCAAGAGGATATGAAAGTGAAGAATATGCATACTTTCCTTCAACTTCCATATGTGATAATGGTGCATTTGATTCTGGTATTTTTTGTGCTGCGTTACCAGTTGGTGAAGTTGGGATAACTTTATTTTTAGGAGCAAGTCCGAATCGCCTCATAGATGACGCTATAAAATTCTGCATAAATATTCCTGTGAAGTCTTTTTAATTATTTATATGACATACAAGGGTAAATTTCACCCCACGAATCGAAAAAAGTATAAAGGGGATATTAACAATATTATTTATAGATCATTGTGGGAACGCAAGTTCATGGTCTATTGTGATGAGAATGATGACATTGTGGAATGGGGTTCAGAAGAACTTGTAGTTCCATACCTTTCTCCTTTAGATCGTAAACGACATAGGTATTTTCCCGATTTTTATATTAGGACAAAAAATGGTGACAAATTTTTAGTAGAAATTAAACCAAAAAAATATACCAAACCACCTAGACCTACCAAAAGAGTTACTAAAGCTTATATGCATGAAGTAAAAGAATGGGCTAGAAATCGTGCAAAATGGACAGCTGCACAAGAGATATGTAAAAAACACGGATGGAAATTTTTAATAATAACAGAAGATCACCTCAACACGACTAAATATATACATGGCAGATAGTGTAGTAACAAATTTCTTAGCATCAGTAAGTGCAAAGAGTAAAAAGGCTGTAGAGTGGTTTAAAGATATAGTTAATAAAACTCGCGCTGCTGCATTTACAACATCTAGTGCAAGAAATAAAATTATAAAAGATAGAAATATTGGACAAGTTAAGCTTCCTAAAATTGGTAGATTATATCTATTTCAATATGATGCAAAAATGAAAGATATTTTACCATATTGGGATGTATGGCCTTTAATTTTTCCTTTTGATTATGCACCTAATGGGTTCTATGGTATCAATTTACATTATCTTGCACCTAATGATCGTATACGATTAATGATAGCTTTAATTAAAAGTGCTGGTGGTGGTGGAAAAATGGATGAAAATTATAAATTAAAATTATCATATAACATTATAACAAGTTTTAAACCAGCAAAACCTTGTATCAAACGATACTTATTCAGTAATGTTATGGGCTCAGGATTTTATGGTATTAGTGGTAATGATTGGAGTTATGCAGCTTCATTACCATTACAGAAATTTAAAGGTGCAGGAGACAAAACTGTTTGGTCAGATTCAAAACAATTTTATTAGGATAATACATGGCAATATTCAGACAAGGTGTAAAAGTAGGAAAACATGATATTCGTACTGGTGTTACTAAAAAGAGAGCTCAGGGACTTCTTAGAAAACACGGAATTATAGAAGATGACAAAGGTAGAAAGAAATATGCAAAAGATGCAAGAGGTGAGGTACAAACTATCCGTACCATTGTTGGTAAGGGTGAAGGTTTTACAATTCCTGCTAATTTTAAAGTGTCTTTTAAAATGCCAGCTGGTATAAAACAACCAACTTTGCAAAGAACTGGAACAGGCAGACAGGATAATACTATGGGTTGGGTAGGTGGCCCTGAAGGAAAAGTAAGAGGTGGTGGTTTAGATTGGAGAACTCATATTATGAACAAATCTACAGATACAGAGTTTAGAAAGTTATGGACAGCAGCACAACAATCTTCTAGTACAATATGGAAAAAGGCTAGCAATCAAGAATATGAAAGACAAGAACAAAAAATGGATCTTTTCTGTAGTAAAGTACAAATACCAGAAAAAACATTTAATCCTGTAGCCAATAGAATATATAACCATCCTCAATTTATGCCACAAAACATTCAATATGGAACTTTAACAACTGAGTTCTATTGTGATGGTACAATGGATATTAAGAATTATTTTGATGCGTGGCAAAAACTAATTTATAATGATCTAACTGGAAACTTTAATTTTTATGATGAATATGTGGCAGAGTTTGATATTTTTACTCGTACCACTATGGCATCGGGAGCAAAGATTGGTAGTCCAAAAGTAGATGAAGGGGAACACAAAACTCAGCCATGGGCAGAAAATCTTAGTAAGAAAATTAAAGAAGGTACAGCTGCATTAAATGATGCAACAGGAGTTGATGGCCCGAGAGATGGAAAACAAGTAGGGGAAAATAAAATACCAAAAGTTGATTTTAGAGAAAATTATGGAGTAAGAATATTTAAATGTTGGCCACAAATAGTATCTGCTATAGACCTTTCGCATGATGGAGGAGGTGCTGTTGCTTCATTTTCTGTAACGTGGCAATATGAGAAATGGAATCCCTTCAAGATGGGTAATGTGGGGAATCGTAGTACTATTAATCTTGCAGTAGGAGAATTTAGAAACGAAAAGGATGGATTTCCATTCTTGGAAGATCTACCACCAGAGTTATCAGGCCCATTATCAAATGCGGTAGGTCAAGGAGTAAATACAGGCCCATTATCAAATGCTTCAAATTTATTGGGATAATTTTAACATTAAAATAGTGAGAATATTATGAGTTTACCGAAAATTAATACGCCAGAGTATAAATTAAATATACCCTCAACGGATGAGGAAATTACATATAGACCCTTTCTCGTAAAAGAGGAAAAAATATTATTAGTTGCACAAGAAACAGGGGGAGAAAAAGAACAATATCTTGCAATTCAAAATCTTATTAAAGGTTGTGTATCAGAAAAATTAGAAGTTGATAAACTGCCAATGTTTGATTTAGAATACATTTTTCTAAATATAAGAGCAAAATCAGTAGGTGAGATTGCAAAATTAAAAGTAATTTGTCCAGATGATGAAAAAACAACAGTAGATGTTGAAGTTGATTTGACAAAAATTAATATTGAAATGGATGAAGAACATAATCCTAGAATTGAAATAACAGATAAAGTTGGTTTATTAATGTCGTATCCAACGATGGATCTTATTGGGGAACTATCTCTTTATGGAGATGTTGATGCTAAAGATTCTGCAAATAAAATGTTTGAATTAATAGCTGATTGTATGTATCAAATTTGGGAAGGGGAAGAAATACATGATTGTACAGATTATACAAGCAAAGAAAAAATAGATTTCTTAGAAAGTTTGAATCATTCACAATTTGAAAAAATACAAAAATTCTTTGATTCAATGCCTACTTTGAAAAAGGATGTAGAGGTAACAAACCCACACACAAATGTTACATCGACTGTAACTTTACGAGGCATAACTTCTTTTTTCGGATAGCCCTTTGTCACCTTAATTTGGAAGCATATTATGATCTAACTTTTAATATGATGCAACTTCATCATTGGAGTATTACTGAGATAGAAAATATGTTGCCGTGGGAAAGGGATATATACGTTGATAAATTAATTGAATATGTTAAAGAGGAAAATAAAAAAATAAAAGAACAAAATAGGAAAAACCAATATGGCTGATGATCCTTCCGCAGAAGAACGGAAAAAACAAACAGGAATATTAAATAAAATACATCAAACAGGGGAGAAATCTCTTGAAGAGCAACAAGCATGGCATGATGAGCTAGAACAGCAGCAGCGTGTAGAAAAGAAAAATGTAGCAAAATCTCAAAAAACTGAAAAAGATTCACTTGATCTTCAAAAGAAAGATAGTGCAGATCAAAAATTAATTGTAAAACTTACAGAAGAAAATAATAAACTAAGTGAAAAAATACAGAAACTAACTGAAAAAGCAACTGATGATCAAAGTGAGCAAACAGATCAGCAAAAAGAATATGAAGAACTCAAGAAACAAAAAGATGAAAAGTCAAAGGCTAAAAAGTTAGAACGTGATGCTTTAGAACAGCAGCATTGGATGCGACTTGAAAAATTGGGATGGGAAAGTGAAGATGATATGGATGATATGTCAAAATCCTTGGCTAAGGGTCTTGAATTAGATGATACACAATTAGAAGCAATGGGGGCAACAAAAAATGTTCTAGCAGAAGAAGCAAGAGAAGAAGAAATAAGAGAAGCTAAAAAGAAGAAAAAAGAAGATGAAGATAAGGTATTACAAATAAGTCAAGAAAAATATTTAAGAGAACTATTTACACTTGGAGAATGGAATAAGGATTTTGCAGAAAGACAAGCAAAAAAAGTAATGCAGATGAAAGCATCTGTAGATGAGTGGTGGAAGAAGAAAAAAGATGATTTTAAAAGCTTGGGTATGGGACTTTTAGAAGCTTTAATAAAGGGTGCTGGTCTTTTTCTACTTTGGAAATTATTTAAGTGGTTAGCAAAACAAGATTTAAAAGGATTATATGAAACTGTAGTAACTGCATGGACAACATTCTGGAATGGTATAACTGCCCTGAGAGTTTGGTGGATGATGCTCGGAGAAAGATTGAAAAAAACTAAATTTGGGAGATGGATTACAAAAACAATAAAAGCGATTAGAGTCTTTTTTGGTGGTTCAGGAGCTCTTTGGAAAATTATGGTTGCTTTAATAAAGTTTTTTGGGCCAAATACAACTATGGGCAGATTTTCGACTAAAATACTTGAATTTATTTTAAGAGTTAAAAAAGGATTTAAAGATTTAATGAAACCTATAGTAAAATTAATGAAAGCCTTTGGATTTGTAGGAAAAGTTTCTGGCTTAGGTGGAGTATTAAAATTTTTAAAAGGTATTATGAAAATATTTGGAAAATTATTTTTACCTATTTCTTTATTGATGGGGGCTTGGGCAGCAATCTCTGGTGGGCTTGATGAAGCTGCTGAAGAATCTGGTGGATTTCCTCAAAAAATACTTTCATTTATATCTGGTGCATTAAAAGGATTACTAGACTTTTTTATATTTGATCTAGCTGCATTAATTCAAGATGGTATTAAATGGGCTATTGGTTGGTTCATGGGTCTATTTGGGTTTAGTGAAGAAGAAATAGAAAAGGCAACAGATTGGGATTTGGTAGGAACAATTAAAGATGCAGTATTTGGTGCTATAGATTGGGTAAGAGATTTATTTAGATTTGATGGAAAAGGGATTAAATTTGATGGACTTGCACCATTAATTGATATACTTATGTGGCCTCTTAATAAAGCTATAGATTGGGTAAGAGAGTTATTTGGATGGAAGGAAGAAGGTGAGGAAGATTTTAGTATTGGAAAACTGGTAACAGGAGTATTAAATGATATATTTGCATGGTTTAAAAGTTTGTTAGATATTGATTTTACAGCAATGCTTAAGAAAATTCCCGGCGCAGGAATGGTAATGGATCTTTTAGGAGGAGGAAAGGACAGTAAATCAAAAGCAGATTTAACTAAAATGGGTTTAATCGATGAAGATTTAATCGGTAAAGATGACCTTGAATTGGAAAAAATAAAAAAAGAAATTGAAAACCAAAGAAAAAAAGGTGGAAATCTAGCGGGACTGATGAACGCACTAACAAACATTGCTAAAGATGAGTCCATTGATGCAGGAGATAGAAAAAAACTAGCTAAAATACTTAAAGCAGAAGGTGCTACTTTAGCAACTGGTGGATTATTTTCTGGTGGTATGGCATTGGTAGGTGAAGGGGGGCCTGAAATAATGATGACCGCTAAACCTGCGAAAGTTATTCCTGCAAAACAAACTGCTGATTTAATGTCAGGAATGGGAGGAGGCACAATAAATGCCCCCACCATTGTTAATTCTGCTCCTGCATCAACTACTATGATTGCATCATCAAGTTCAACAAATCCAATCAGTCAGAAATACTTCAGAAGTGATTAAGCAGTTGCTAACTTCTCAAAGTAGTCCATAGTATCAGATGAACCACTAGTAATTGGTTTTCCACCATCAAACGGAACTTCTTCCAAATCAGATGCAACTTGTTCAGCAGTACGATTGTCTACTGACTCACCCAATACACGTTCCATTTTTTCCTTCAACTCTGCATAAGACTTGAAGTTTGAATCCTCATGAAAAGGTTTCAAGGGATACTCTGACTGATAGACCTTTTCCAAAGCCTCATCAGAATCTAACAGTTGTGCTGTCGCCTCAAACTC
>VTLG01003359.1_pt1 | contig 10120 bp, 10 predicted proteins | sample 4694571 | NCBI WGS metagenome assembly VTLG01 (sample SAMN12604809, study PRJNA352737) | marine metagenome | biome: ENVO:00000447; feature: ENVO:00000209|ENVO:00000569|ENVO:01000036; material: ENVO:00002151; isolation source: viral sequences binned using virsorter ... | reverse complement strand
TCACCACCTAATATTCCTCCATAAGCAGGATTATTTTGTGTTTGTCTAACCTGGTCTAATGGACTTGGTGTAGAATTAGACTGCCCAGTAGCCTCATTGTTTCCATCACCTTGCACAGATTGCCACATGTTTAGAACTCCATCAATACCATATTCTGCAGGATTTTTAGACGCAAAATTTACAAAATCATTAATCTGTTCATCGTTAAGCCCTCGCTTTTCGAGTTCACCTTTAAGATTTTGCATTCCTTGTGCCTGAGCAACTCCTTGCACTTGTTCTGAAACTGCGGATTGAACTACATCCGACATTTCTTGCATTCTGTACTTGTATGATTTTGAAGACGGTTTATTATAGGCTTCCCATGGGTCAAACTCATCAGCTTCCAATTTAATTCGATTAGGCTCTGGTTGGCCACTTGTATTACCTGTAGCCATATTACTTACGACTTGGGTAATATCTGGACGTGACTCCAAAAATTCTCCTATTTTCTTATAATCTTGTAACTTTTGATTCTCTTGATACAGTTTATCCTTCTCTGATTGAAAATATTTTGCTTGTTTCTCCCATTCAGAATTCTGTTCAGAGTTTTGCCCTTCTTCTGTATTACCTGTGGTTTGACCAGTTACCTGATGTCCACTATTTGCATTTGTCATTATAGACTCCTTTTTTTTACAATATCTCTTCAGGAGCTTCACCAACAGGAGGACTAGCTCCATTCATTTTGATTTTCTCCCTTTCGAGGTTTACTGTGTCTTTAAGCCTGCCAACAGATAATTTATTAGCAGCCTTTGTTTCTAGTTCAATTTCTTTCATTCTACCTTTAAATTTCTCAACTTCAGTTCTTTTGCGAGATGATACAGATTCTCTCTCAGCAGTTTGTAAGTCTCCAGAAACTTTCTTCATTTGTTCTTGTAACTGCTGTACCATTCCTTGTAATTTTTGTACTTCATCAGTTCTAGACAATACGCCCTCCTTATCAAATATTTCAGTCTTCTTAAGAGCTTCTGTTCTATCAATAAGTCCAGCCTGATAAGCTTCCATATATATTTGCCATTCTCCCCATTTATTAGATGGCATAGTAGAATTTCCAATAATTCTAACATCAAAAGTTCCTGAAGAAATATCATTCTCTATAGCTTGTAATGTCATTGTTTTATCATCATATAATCTTTTATTTATAGTATATTCATTTAAATCATTATTTGGTTGCACAATTCTAATCTTCTTCTCAAAATTATAATGAGTTTTAGATAAATTATAAATTACTCTACCTAACCTTTTTAAACTACCCTCAATATCTCTTAATTTAGATTTACTTCTTCTTTGCCCAAAATCTTCCATCATCATAGTCGCAGAAGATGTTCTAGGTGCTACCTCTGTATTTCCTTGCATCATTTCAAATATACCCATATTTAAATCTATATATTTTTCGATTAACTGAGGCAATTGCATAATAGATGATGCTAAGGGTTGAGGAGAAGGAAAATGAGGTTCCCCAAAAGACGGGTCATATTCAATAGTTGCATTTGGATTTGCCCAATCCCTTTCTAACTCTTCAATATCCTGTACACTACCTTGAGGAATGAGCAACTTGAGACCAGAACTCGCCTGTGCATGAGAGGTAATGAGGGACACCGTTTTATTGAGGAACCTTTGAAATTCTTTATTTTTTCTAACATCGCTCATTGGATATGGAGTATTTGTCCATATATTAGGAACTGGAATAATAGGATAAGTATCTGTATCTAAAATTCTTTCATGTAAAATTATCTGCCCTAACACAGCTGTTAACTTAATTCGTGTTTGTTTTACTTCTACAAAATCAACAAATCCTTGTTCATAAGCCTGAACCATCTCTTTCTGAGATAGCATTGATTGCAAACCTTCAGATGTTAAAACTTGAGTTTGTCCAGTCTGAGTATTAACAACTCTATAATAAGGTACTTTTACTTTACTATAAAACTCTATTAATCTATATTTATCTACTTGTTGAGAAGTATCATAATCTTTTACAACATCTGGAGTAAATGATTGCGCTGTATATTTATTTGTAGAATCTGGATAATCCTCATCATTATCCATAGTCTCTATTAACTCTATTAAAGTTTTTTCTTTTCCTTCAACAGGTTGAGATAATTCAGGATATAAATCTAATAATTGAAATTTAGTTAAAATAGTTGAAACAGATATTCCTGCAGCATCATCAAAATAACGATGCCTAGAATTAGGGTCAACTGCAACCCTAAAAGGATTAACATGAGTAAATTTAACTTCACCCCTACCATAATCAGCTTCTTTATCTACATATGCATAAAAATATCCAAGGCCTGTAACAGCATAATCATGAACAGCTTGCTTAAAAGTTTCATCTCCATCAGATATATCCCATATATATTCAAGCAATGTTTTCCAAACATTTGCCATTTTATTATCAGAGTCTTCTCTGCCAACAGCAGAAAATTTAGGAGGCTTAGAAGTTATAATAGCTTTAAACTGCTCAATAGCAGAATAAAGTCTATCCATAGGCATACTTGATTGATTTCTCTCTTGCAATGTATCTGCTTCTTCTGGAGAAAAATGATTACCTAAATAAAAATCTATATCTTCTCTAGCAAAAGTTTCCCAATCTTTTCTTGCATCAGTCCAACGTCTGTAGTATTCTCTTATAGTTGCAGCACGTTTATCTTCTTTTATCATAGTAGTTAATATATAAAATATTTGTATAAATAATCAATAGTTATTATATTCTAGCTCCTGTAATCCAATTATACCGTTTTTTACGTTTAAACCATCCGTCTTTTGTTTTTTGTTTTTTAGCTTTTCCTGCACTAGGGTTACCTTTAGCAAATTGAGTAGCAAGCCAAAAAGCATCAATACAATCATCATGAGAACCTTTAGGAAAATCAAGAAGTTCGCCAATAAATTCATGCATATTCTTTTTTAAATGAACAGCCCCAGCTTTAAACATAGGCTGGAGCCCTTCAAATAATCTATCTTTCTTTTTCTGATTTCCATAATTTTTAATACCTTTATGAATACCAGGAAGAAACAAACCTTCTTTTTTAGAACGTTTCATGATATAATCTCTAAGCATTTCTTGATATGCTATAGTCTCGATATTTATTCTTCTTATCGGTGAGTATCGTTTTGCGATTTTAAATATCTCATCAGCACATTCCATTGGTAAGACTCTCTTTCGCCAATATTCAATAATGTAATAATCATTATCAGCAGTAACACCAATAACCATAATAACACTGTAATCACTCCTACTACTAAGCGTAGAGGCAGGGTCAACGCCGATATAAATGTTGACATAAGGCTTTGTCCCGTCCTCCAATTGTAAATACCACGAATCTGATTCGTTATCGAATTTAATTTTTCCCTTATAATAGTTATCATTAATATCCTCCTCTTGAAATATTTGGTCCTCTGGGGACTTTGCTTGATTCATAAATTCTTGATAGAATTTACCCGCAACACCTGAATCAATATAAAACTGTTTTCTTTCTTCTAGTTTTTTAATTGGCCAACGACTAGGCCATAAAGGTTTTCCATTATCAAGTATAGCTTTATATGTCAATACATCCCACGAATATTCTTCGCCTGTTTTTTCTGCTTCTTGATAACTTCTAACTATATTATTTAAAAAACTATCGTAATGAACAATTGTTCCATTACACCATAAAAATCCACTCTTATCAAAATCAATAGCAGGGTACACAGCAGCTGTAACCCAATCTTTTATATTTTGTCTAGAGTCTGGAGTTTTGGTATTAAGTTCTGATTCAAAATCATCAAGAACAATACCAGTATATCTAGTAGATAATTGTTTCTTACCACGTAATCTTTGGGAAGCACCCTTAGCAATCATCCTGCAACCATTCTTAGTCGTAAACTCAGTTTTTGTCCATTTATCACCTTCAAGGTCGCCAAAATAATAATGAATTGCTGGATTATCGTATATATGATTTTGAAGCCATGCTACATTATCTGTCGCTTGGTCTTGAGCTTCGCCAACCCAACATATAAATTCAGGAGTATCTTTTGTAGCAAATAAGATACGATGAAGTATAGCAGTTGCTGCCAAAGTAGATTTTGCATGGTCTCTAGGTAAAACTAAAGCTAATTGTTGTACCTGTTTATCTAAAAGTTTTTTACCCACTTCCTCGTGGAATGGGGGCGTCGCTGACGCCAAAAAATCTTGGGGGGAAAATAGCTTGCCAAAAGCTATTAAATCATTATAGGCAAGATGTAAGACTTTTTCATTCTTTGATACATCGCCATTTAAATTGAGGTTTGCCACTAATTAATTAAATATATCTTATTCTGAAGGTAATACATACTTAGTAATTCGCCCATCAGCTTTTTGGTCGGGTATACGATTTTCTTCCTCTAATTGTTGTAAAATAATATCCCACTGCTTTTTTTGCTCATTAGAAGTTGGTTTTTCGTTTATATGTTCTGGAGGCGAGAAATCATATTCAGGTTGAAGACGCTTATCCTTATCCTTATCTAAATGCCAAGGCTTAGCAGGTTTCCTTTTAGGGGGTTTAAATTTTATAGTTTTAATTAAATTCCCTTCATTATCATATATTTTAACAATTGCTGGCCTTGTTTTAATTTTTGAATCTGCTTTAATCCAAACACCAACTTTATTTCCATTTTCATATTTACCAACAATTTCAGCACGGCCCCTACTATCTTTATCTATATGTAATCCATGTTTAACCTTATCGCCTTCTGAATCAAAATAAATTCCAGTTTCTGAATTCTTTTTATCATTTTTATCAGTAAACAAATGACCTATACCCCGTGCATAAACTTTTCCAGCCTCAAATATATCACTAACAGAAACAATATTATTATCATCATCTAACGTTTGATTTAAATCCCAATTCCTATTTTCAAGTTCTGTATTTGTAGCGTCGATTTGGTTCTCTACATGTTCTTTCACATCAATATCTTTTAGATTATCTTTGTTATCGTAAATCTCAAGCCACTCATTTCTTTCTCGTATTATATCTTCAATCTCCCAAGCTTCATAATTGTTAACAGTATTATCCCCATATCCTGTATCAATAGTTATTTGTTTATTTGCACCTGGATTACTTGGTGGATATTGTTCAGATAAAGATATTCCCTCAACAGGAGCTTCCTCAGTAGCAGCCCTGGATTACTTGGTGGATATTGTTCAGATAAAGATATTCCCTCAACAGGAGCTTCCTCAGTAGCAGCCTCTTCAGCAGGAGCTTCCTCAGCAGCAGCCTCTTCAGCAGGAGCTGTCACAAATTTATAAAATTCTTCAAATGTTCCTCCCATTCGCTCCTTTTCTTCATCTGTATACGAATCCCATTCATTACGTAATCTCTTTGCTTCTTCATTTTTTTTATTTTTATTTAAAGAAGTATACTGTTGGTCTATCATCATCATATATTTTCTCAGATTACTTTCGGACATATTTAAATTATCAGCCATTGTTTTTATTTTCTCTTTACCTAAACTACTTCTCATAAAGTTTTTATAAAACCTACCACTAGTAGTATCTTTAGGTTCAGATTTCATCAAATCCTCTATTATAGCAATAGGACCATCAGGGTCGTTCCATTCAAGTTTATTTCCGTCAACTTCATAATGACTATACATGCCATCTTCTTGTTGATTTTTACTATAATGAAATTGTCCTGGCACATTTTGCTTAGCTGAAACTTCCTTAGTAACGACTTCTTCTTTTTCATCATCGACTGCTTTTACTGGCGGTATTACAAGCTCAGTTTCTTCTCCTAAATCTATAGGTTCTATTGGTTCAATTTCATCTATTGGAAAATCTTGAATATCAAAAGATTCATCTTCACTTTCCACAGGAACTTCAGGTCTTTCTGGACCAGTATACGGAACTTCAGGTTTAATAGCTTGTTTTATAGTTGACAAAGAATCTATAAGGGCAGGTAATATTTTTTCTGTAGGAAGCATCTCTTCTGGAGAGAATCCAAATAATGACTTAGCTCCACCAACAAGTGTATCTAAACCTTTAACTAAAGGATTATTAGGATTAAATGTCGGTTGCTTATTTCTTTCAAAAGCAGGAAAACTATGTTTAATTTCAGGAAGTTTTATCTCAGAATATGTCGTCGGCTCTTCCATCCAAGGAAGATTAATCGTTGGTTCAAGCTCTGATTCCTCGGCAACCATCTCTTTTGTAATAGGGTCATATCTATATCTTGTTGCCACTATTTGACTTCTTTAACAATATTACTTAAAGTTCTAGCTCTATTCGGGGTCTGCTGAGCCCATCGACTATCAAGCATTTCAACAGACGCCTCTTTCCATTGTTTATTCTGTAGATATGCAATAGTCTTCTTAAAGCAAGAAAACCCATATACACCCATCTGATAACACATTTCTAAGACAACATCCTTAATCTCAGGAGGCATATACTTAAACCAATCAAATTTATTTTCAACTCTAGATTTTAAATCTTTCAACTTTCTAACTAATATCTCGTCACATATATCTCTATCTAATTCTAAATCTTTTATAGCAAAGCCATAACCTATCGTATCTATTCCTAAACTATCTTTATAAACCACCCCTACATACCCTTCATGTTTTTTAATTTTATCTATTAAATCCATATTTAAGCAATTCCTCTTTCATTTTCCATAGGCATAATATAAGTAACTCTATTTAAAAAATCAAATTCTGTTTTGCAAAAAGGACACATCCAGCCAACACAATCCTCATTTTCATCTAATAAACCTGCTCTTTGAGAGAAATTTTCGTCTAAATATAACTCTTTATCACATACTGGACAAGGGTCATGTGCATTTTTAACTTTCTTTTTCTCCATGTGCGATAAGCTTTGTTTTTTCTCCACTTTTAATAGCCTCCATCTGTTCAGGGGAAAATCCAGCCCATACAGTAAGCTGTTCCTGTTTCTTTTCAGTATCAAATAAACCTGCAATTTTAGATAATGACTCCAATGAACGTAATTTATCCCCATCACGCTGAGCAAGAGTAGCAATATCTTTATATCTACTGATAAGCCACTCTGGAGTAACACCTTCAGATTCTAAAATATTCTTAATTTCTTCTTTTACCATTTGTTGAACCTTCTCTTTTTTTAAAATTTGCTGAGATTTAAGCTTAATATAGTTTTCACTCTTTGCAGCAGGGTATGCTTTCTTGAATGCTTCAATAACTTCCATCCCTTGAGCAACATATTGAGCAAACATAAACTCTTTTCCGTTCATTTTGTTCCTAGAATACTCTCTTTGAGCATTATAAGTACCCGAAAATGAATATATACACTCGGCAATACCTTCTTCTCCAAGCATCTTACGTTTAGTAGACTTCACAAAATACGTGCCACATAGCGTTCTAACAAAGGGTTTACCCGAAATGAAGCCTTTTTTCAATATTTGACAGACATAACCATCATCAGTAAGCGCCCATTCACCCTCTTGAGCCTTTCTCCAGCTATCTACAAGATAACCGTCAGGCTGAAACGCCTTAAATTCTTGAATATTCTCATATAAATAGTGATTGATGCCTTTGATGGTTTTCAAATCCATAGAATAATATAACAAATCACAAACTTTTAAACAAAAAATAAAAAATATTTTGGACATTAGGTATAATTGTATATATATTAAGGCCTCATCACATGTGTATATTGGTTGAAAACTTGTTCCGCATGTGTTTTAGGTGGCCAGAACAAGGGGAATACATAGCCACAGGTTAGTCGAAGGTAGGAAGGCCGTATTAGAGTTTCATTGAACTAAACATTGCCTACCCGCTTAATAAACAATGATTTATTGAGTATCCAATTGCACAGGCTCCAAAAAAGCAATACCAGGATAGGGAGAACTCTTAGTTAGCTAAGGGGGTAATAGTTCTCTATCCTAAACACCCACCAAAAAAGCAATATTTAGTTATCTAGTAGCAACAAATTACCTTCCTAAATCCTAAATTTCAAAAAATAATATCAGAATGGGTGTGCCTATTCTTCTGCGCGCGTCCCACCCCCTGTCTGTCTCCCTGCTTGGTCGATTTTGGTTGAAAATTTGGTTTAATTGAGAATAAGTCTCAATCTCAACTATAATAAATTTATCAGGTATTATTCTAATTGAGAATGAATCTCATTATCATTTAGTTAAAATAAAGTATCTCTACCCATCATTAGTAATTGAGAATAGGTCTCATTATCATTTATTACAATCTGTTCCAATTATTATCTTGGATAATATAAAACCTTATACGCTACCATATTCGTACCATTTAGACAGTATTATTTTACCTATATCTTACTATTCGGAATCTGTTTTATTGCTTATATCGGTATTAGGTGCTATTCTCATGACGGGCTACTATATAGTATAAATCCATATACTTGTTATATCTATGTTAAATAAGAATGGGTCTCAATATCATTTAAAAAAATGTTATTGTATTTTGATTATTTATTATTATATTTATTACATGAAATTATTAAATAATAAAGAAAGGATAAAATGAATACAATAATATTAGCAAGAGAATATAAATCATTAAATAAAACTAAAAATTATAAAAACAATTTAAAAAAGGCTTTGAATGATGGTTGGATAATTGAAATTGAAGAAGATTATTCAAGAACTTTATTAAGCCGTAAAGTTAATAATTAAATAAGAAAAGAAAGGAAATAAAATGAAAGAAAAAATAATTAAAACTATAGAAGAAAATGGCATAACTTTCCAAACCTTAAAAGAAGAAGCCTGTTATGTTCAGGGGTTTTTGGTTGCTTTAGGTGCTAAGGTTACAGCCGATATTTGGGTACCATATTTGCGAGGCGAAAGTATCCTAAATATTACCTATAATGAGGAGCAGGAAGATAACAGAATGGAGGTAAATTAAATGGTAACTTTAACTAAATTAGAAATGAAGGTTGTAACAGATATTACGGATACAGACCATGCAGGAGATGGTTATGGTTTTGCTGGTTACTTGTATCATGAGCACTATGATATGAAAATAATAAGAGGTGTCTTCGCTTCTTTAACTAAAAAGGGTGTGGCTACTTTTCAAGAAACAGATTTAAGGTATGAAAGTGGTCCACCTAGCACTTGGGCGGTAATTGACGAAAAATATAGTGAAAAGGTAGATTGCACAAATGTAAATTTAAGAGATTACACTATGAGAGAACTAGAAGATATAAAATACTGTAGTTACAGATTGATTAATTTAAAACAAGAGGGGGCTTAAATGATATTAATCATCGATTAGCAAAAACAAGTAAATACAAAAAGCCTCATTAATTTGGGGCTTTTTTTATATCTAAAATTTATAAATATCACTATCACAGCCCGACGGGCAAAGAAAAAAATTTAAATTATTTAAAAAAAAACCTTGCATATAAATATTATTCTCTGTAATATTAGATAACATTAATTATTAATATTAATTAATTTAAATAAATATTATTTTTTACTTGTTTTTATTATTTTTTATTATTAATTTATGATAGGTTAAGATAGTAATTATTTAATCATAGTTTTTTGAAATATAGGAAAGTTTATAAGTACGTAAATGAGTACGGGGAAGTTATAAAGGCGTTAAAAGCCGACTTTTAAAGTGGAGGAAGTTAAGCGAAGTTTTAAAAGTTACAAATATAGACGCTTTGAGGTCGTTTAGAAAATCAACTAATTTAGGGCCATAGGCTCGGACTAACAGAAGCAAGATAGTAAGAAAATAATTCTCGATTGAATTAGATTAAAACTAATGAGAGGAGCGACACAGACCCCCGATTAAAGATAAATAGCGAATAGCGTAAAAAACTTATGCCGACCATATAAAGATTGATAGCGGTCGACTTCATAAAGGCTTACAAACTTTGAAAATCCATAACATAAATTTAATAGATATATGTTAGCGAAAATTTAAGCGGTTAGGATAGTTTTTAGCGAAAGAGCAGACCTCCGCATATAACGAGCCTTAAAAAATAAGGGCGTAAAGTGTAGAAACTTAGTTTACCTAAGTAAATTCTTAATATATGTGCGATGCCTCCCTAATGACCTATGGGTTAGGGTTAGAGATATATAAATGTGTAATCGTTGGGCTAATTTAACAGAAACCGCCTCTA
>VTLG01001635.1_pt1 | contig 10120 bp, 9 predicted proteins | sample 4694571 | NCBI WGS metagenome assembly VTLG01 (sample SAMN12604809, study PRJNA352737) | marine metagenome | biome: ENVO:00000447; feature: ENVO:00000209|ENVO:00000569|ENVO:01000036; material: ENVO:00002151; isolation source: viral sequences binned using virsorter ... | reverse complement strand
GGATCTTTTTATGCGGATTGTGTTAGCCATAGTTTAAAATGAACCCCCATCAACAAGGTTTTCTACAGTACGAGTTGCATCTGCTTTAAATGTAGCAGAAGTAGAGTCATAGTAAATAACAGAATTATTTACAACACCAGAATCAGTTAAACCTTTTCCTGTAGAACTAAAGGCTGGGCCTTGTGGCCCTTGAGTTGCAACAGTAATAATTGTTGCATCACCCTCGTTGACAGTAACAGTATTTTTGCTGGTTGTGACATTAACCGAAGTCATGGTGTAGTATAACCCTCTGACATAGTTATAACACCTTCAAGGTAGTACTCTCGTAATCCGTTTGAGTCCTCAAGCATTACATCGTAATAAAGAGTATTAGTTTCAAAAGTAGCAGTCTGTACGTCAGTTAAAGAAATATCAATAACACCATTAGCTCTGTTTGTATAGGTAATCGCAAAATCACCATATTTAATATTTCTACCCTCATCCCAACATTGAGCATAAACTGTAAATCCAGTTAGGTTAATAACAGTTCCAGTTGAATCTTTAAAAACAAGTTGCAAAGAAAAATCTGCTCTCCTTTGAACTGTCATGTTATATGTGCCGGGTTGTATTGCCATAATTAAATTTTAATAATGTAGAGCATTGCAACGTTACGAGGTCTTGCTTCAGAACCTTGATTAGAAGTTGTTGTACTGACAGATAAGCCTGTTGTAGCAGAACCAGATGTTCTAGATGAAATACTATTAGAATATCCTATCTGATAGGACTGACCAGAACCAAGTGTAATAGCGACAGAGCCAGAGCCACCATTTAAAGCAAGTCCTCTCATGTTATGTGTATGACTTGATTCTGAAACGCTAGAAGACGCTGCGTGGTTGTGCTGTGCGTTTTCTCCTCCTTGAGATGTTCCTACATTTCTGCCTGAGTCAACTCCTCTACCATCATCAAAACCTCTTACAAATTCACCTCGTAAATCTGGAACATTAAAATGAGTTGAATTATCAGCACCATAAGTAGTTCCTATAACAGCAAACAAAGCAGCATATGTTCCTGTCCTTGAATACGATGCTCCATTGCATTTGACATAACCTGTTGGAACTGTATTAACAGCTATACAAAAAATAGATCCAGTAGGTACACCCTCAACAATAGAAAAACTCAAATTACCTGATGCGTCAGTTTTCATAAAACCACCATCAACTATTGCTGGTGGTAATGTGAGAGCTACATTTCCAGATAAAGATGATGGAGATTGTAAGGATACAAAAGGAGAACCGCTAGTATCTTGAAACCTAATAGGTAATGCGTTTAGCATATCTAAACCAGCATTACTTATACCAACTCTTTGTGTGCCAGCAGTAGAAAAACCCATTGTATTTGCTGCTGATCTAAAAATTCCTGTGTCGCTGTCTCCGTCAAAAGATAGTGCTGGGCTACTTGCTCCAGAGCCATCGTCTACCAATAATGGGCCTGTCAGCGTGTCTCCAGCCCTTTTTACAAGTCCTAAATTTGCCTCATCTAAATTACCAACATCAAAATATGTAGGGGTTGTACCAGAAGTGCCGTCATCTCCTGTAGTTGACCTTATTAATAATTTAGAAGTAGAACTGTCTGCAACAAATTCACATGGCAATATTTGACCAGCTTGCGCTTTATCTCCAAAATTATTTGTTGCTACCGCAGGGAAAGCATTATTTAAGTCTGTTCTTACACCAGCACCCGAACTATTCGCAATATCTTTATCTGCTATTTGTGCCATTTAAAAAATACTTTCCTCCATATTACACCCCTTTGCCATAACCGACAGCTTGGAATGTAAATTGTTTATCTACGAAAGTTGTACCATTTTTTATCTTAATATTAAAGCCTGTGCCAGTAACTCCCGACAATACAAAATAATCTCCAGCAGATGCGTCTTGTATAGTAATACCAACAGAAGGTAAGAAAGCATTAGCACCTCCTAAACTAGAAGTACCTACAAAAAATGGTTTTGCAAAAGTTACATCTAACCCAGAAGAAGAACTACCAGATTGTAGAGGTGCAGTTGAGGTAGATCCTCCAGTAACATAACTTCTTTCAGTTCTCGACTCAAATGATGCAACAAAACCAGCTTGAATAACATTAATATTATGACCTGTATTTTCTGAAGTTAAATTTAATCTAAATTGAAAGCCTCTACCCTTAAATGTTCCATTCGCAAAAGTGTTAAAAGATGAATATGTTGGTGAACCAGATGGATCTGTTTGCGTTGTTCTTACTACCATTTGAGCATTAACATCTTCAATCGCAGTATTATCAAAATTACCATCTGTTGCATAGTTATCCCATCCACCTCCAGCAGGCCCACCTAAACTTGGAGGTAGATCTGGAATTTGTGTTTCAATAGTAACACCAATTTCAACTCCAATGGTCTGTAATATTCTTTTTAAATTTAAAGAAAACACACCTCCTAAATCTATTGTGTTTTGAAAGTCATATGTACCTGTAAGTCCATTAGTAGCTGCTGGATTAGTAAGACTTAAGACGTTACTGGAAGTGCTTGTGCGAGTCTTAGTACCCGGATAATTATTGTCGTCATCTCTTTCTGTAAGAATTACTTGTGTATCTACCATGTCAGGCAAATCTAAAATTACACTTGTCTCTCCTGTACTAAATCTTTCTCCATCATCTCTAAATTTTAAAATATATTCGCCTTCTAAAGCTGGTACAACTGCTTCTGTAGTATTACCAGCAGCAGCTTGCACAAGATCTACAGAGTTAGCAAAAGTTCCTGTCCCATCAGTCTTGTTTGAGTGTCGTATGTAGACTCGACCTCCATGTAAAACGTCTGCGTCAACTGATTTATCCCATCTTAATCTTACTAATTTATCGTTAACAGGTTCTAATGTAAGATTTTGTACGTCATTTGGTACTGCTCTTTTTCCTGTCGCATTAAACTGTGTTGATGATGGGGTTGATGATAATTGACCAGCAGCATTAAATGAAAATACTTTTATATCATAAATTCCAGCTTGTGTATTCATAATTTCTATGTCTGGTCTAAATACAATTTCAGTAACCCAATTTGAATTTTGAAATCTATACTGAACTTGATATTGAGTAACTCCAGCAACAGGTTGCCATGATATTAATAATCTATTAATTGCAATATTATTTACAACTACGATTTCTTCTAATATGGGCAATTTAATAGTGGGTGCTGGTTTTAATTCATTAAGCTTTGATATGTTTCTTGATGGTAATGTAGGAAAATCTGTTGATTCTATATTTGTATATTTATCAGATCTATATGCCAAGGCACTTATAGAATAATTAACACTATCTTGTTCTTCTACACTTACAACCCTAAAAGTTTGAGGTTCTTCTCCTGTTCCGTCACTTTCTAATAACCAAATAGAATTTATATTAGGAGTTGTGCTTAGTGCGCTTGTAAGATCTATTTTATCTCCAACCACAGTACAAGCTTTTTTCTCGACAGTACCATCTGGCATTATTACACTACACTCTTTATTACTACCTCCAAAACTTTCAAGATTAGCAGTATCATCAACTGTAATTTGTGTTGTTGTTGCAGCAGCAATACGACCAGATCTTCTATCTCCTTGCCTAACTGGATCATTTACAGCAATAACACTTCCCGGCCTAACTATTACTCCAGCATCCATTGATGTTGCAAAGTTTATGACCTCGCTTTCCTGTTCCTCCGAGAAGACTATTGCACGAGCCAAACGTTGAGCTTGCCCCCTAGAAGTACAACCAAAACTTTTTACCTGTTTATAAACTATTCCAAGTTTTGCCCTTCTGTTAACTTCTGCTGTAGTATTGCCATCACCATACACCTCAAAATCCATCTCTCTTGAATCCATATTAAAATAACTGACACTAACAACAGAATGTCTTTGCTTAAGGCTAGAACCTGTATAACTAAACCCTTCTGGAGTTACATTAGCCAAACTAAACAAATAACTAGGATCTGTTGGAGAGTCTTGAATGATAGAAATAGATCCCTGCGACCATACTGGAATACATCTCATTATTGATGCCAAGTCCTTAATAAGATCAAATGCTTCTTTAGATGACTGTATGTTTACATTGCAGCTAAACCTTGCTTCTTGACCACTAAATCCATCATCAACTAATTCGTTTGCATATCTACTTGCAGCGACAAAACTATATAAATCTAAATTTTCATAAAGTTCTGAATCGTTAGCTTGATTAGGAGCTATATGAGTGCCAAATCCGTATCTTTTGGTCGTGAGGAGGTCAAGAAGTATCATGGCAGGGCATGAACACCAAGTTGCTGCTGCCATTTGTCCATTAAAGACGTAGTTTTGTGGATAATTTATACGACCTGTTTGTAAATCAACAGTTGGAGTTAGACCACCATTAGCTGCTGGTATTCGTACTTTTATTCCTCTAATTCTGTATGCTCTCTTTGGTATTGCACTAAATTGTTCAGAGTCTATTCTTAATTGTGCATATGCAGAGTCAGGATATGTCTGTGGATCATCTACTATCTCTTGCATAACAGATACACTAAACTCGTCTTTTAACGAATCATTTGTGCTATCTGCTGTCACACGTTCAACTTTAATCGCAGCTTGTGAATATGTAGTAGGCAAATTTACACGATATTCTTTTGAATAAAGGTCAGCAGATCTTCCAGTTATTGTTTCTTGTATTTTTGTTTGAAAAGTTCCATTATTAGTTTGTAATTGTATTTTTAATTCAACACTTGAACCTAACAAATCTCCGTTGTCTTCTGCTTTTTGTAGTTGAGGAAAAGATATTGTTACTCTGACTGCATCTTTATTAAGAGATATAGCTTGTGTAACTCCACTATTAGCAACAGTACAAGGTCTTGGAAACCCAGCTATAGGACTTGAACTTGATTCAATTCCAGATAATGCTAGTTGGTTGTTTGTACCATAGCGTGTATCTAGTACAACGCTTTGAAAGTTTAAATCTGCATCTGCTGGATTACTGTTACTTGCATTAGCATTAAGTATTGGTGTGTCATTAAGGAATATATCTTTTAATGCTGCTGTTAAATAATCAGCAGAACTTTTAGAAATAGCAGCTTTTGATGGTGTTGCAAAACCTTCTATTTCTCCTTCTGATAACAAGTCTTGTATAGTTGCAAACTGTTTACTATTTAAAGTGTCAGGCGCACGATATGGAGTAGGAGGAGTAGGAGGGCCACCAGCACCTTTAATAATTTTCTTCGTCATGCAACCACCTGATTCGTATCAACAGAAGCGGAGATTACCACAGATCCGCACACGATTTCTCCATATACAATCGGATGTGCTGTTCCGGCTCTTGATGTATTTTGCACCCCTGAGAAGTTAAAAGATATTCTTGGATCGTCTTCCTGTTCTTCTGGTGTTGGCAATGGAAATAATATTTCAGAAACTCCACTAAGAACCATAGCACCACCAACAGTACTTATAGCTGTTCCAACTTTTGCAGCAAATCCAGTAACAACACCCCCTGTTAATTCTGCTCCGGCTTTACCAAAGATTCCAGCACCCGGAAATAAAAATGATGCACCAATCAAAGCACCGCCTATTAATATTCTCTGAAAACTACTACCACCAGCACCGCTAATAACAGGTACAAAATGTATTTCTGATTTCCCTACAGGATCATGTATTTGATCTTTATCTAATTCATTATCTCCAACTATTACTTGATAATATCTATTACTCATATATGCTTCTAATTTTGGAAAATTTGTTATTAAAAATTTAACCGCTTCTGCTGTTGTTTTTACAACAGCCTCAAATTCATCTTGACCTAAAAACTCAGCGAGTTCTCCATGTAATTTAATTTTTCTGAGCATAACGATACCTCTTACCAGTACATTTTTGTAACCACTCAGAATATGGCTCTCTACAAGATAGTCTATCGGCTAAATGATGTAAAACCATATTTCCTAAAAAAATAGCTACATGATTTAAAGTTGGATGCAATATTGACATCAATAATACATCACCTTTTTCTAGATTTTCATCTTTATCAAGTTCTCTGAATCCAGTTTGTATTGCATATTTTTCAAACAAAGGATTAACTAAAAATTCTTCTGGCGACATATTTCGTTCATAATCTAATAAACTTATATTCTTTTTCTGTTGATAATAATCACGAACTAATGCCCAACAATCTGTTATCCCCCAAACCCATTCTCTTCCTATGAGTGGTGCTTTATAACCTTGTGGCTCATAATATCCCCATGTCTCTAACTTGGGATTAACTATATACCAAGGTAGATTACTTTCCTCACAATTTACTTTATCCGCTTGTGTAGGTTCTGGTGAAGTGACAGGATGACTATGAAAAACTCCAATAATATCTCCTAATTTATCTGCTTTCACATAATCTTCTGGATCAAGAATAAAACATTGATGTGCTGTCATTGACAAATTACGACAAGGAAAATATCTTTCTTTGCCTTTTATGTTTAACACTAAACCTACAGCTTCTTTAGGATCTTGGTCTTTCGCATGAACCAATGCACTATCTTTCCAGTTCATCCTATAAATGTGCCTATAGATGGGAAAACATCTCTAGTACATTGACGTTTTGGCGCACGAATACCAGCCATATCAAAGACTGCTGCTAATTCAAATTGAACTACAGTTCTATTTTCTGCTGATTTACGATCTATGTAGTAAACCTCTCTCGGAAACTCTGCGTTTGGATCTGGAGTACCAAAAGGATTAGTCGCACCAGAAAAATTAGCAGCATCTACAAATCTTGCCATAGTTCTTATTCTTGTTACCTTCGCACCTGTCAAATCATTTCCAGCCGTAAAAGTATTTGCAGCTAATAAAACAGCAGACATACTAGGAGTTCCCATGTTGCTTACAGTAATTGTTGGTCTTGGTAATTGACCTCTTTGAAAAGCAAAACCACTAGCTTCTACAGGAAATCTTAGATAAGTCTCACTATTCCAAACAATATTTCCATAGGCATCAAGATTACTACCAGAATGAAATCTATGTACAGTCGTTACGTTAGAAGGATTACCTGTCTCATAATTTAACCCTTCTTTTAGCTCAAGTTTAAATAACTCAATAATTGAAGATGGATTTATTTTAGATATATCATGGAAAATACTACTAAAAGCTTTATAAACAACACTTCCATCGTAAACACTTTGACCTATAGTTTTTGTCCATAAAGGTTCTGAACTACCAGTTGTGCCTGCTGTAGTAACACGAAAAAACATCCCACTAACAACATTGGTAGGACAAACAATATTTCCTAAACTTTTAGCTGTGCTTGCAGTCCAAACAGTAGCAACAGTCATGGTTCAAATTTTTGTACAAATGTAGCAGTTATCGTAGCTAAATTTGGAAGATCAATTACCTTATTCCACTCTGGACATACAAATTTATATGATGCTGTCTTTGTAATCGAAACATTACCGCTTGTGGTCGCACCACTAGCTGCTGTTACAACAAAATCATTTGCATTAGTAATAGAAGAAACTACATAAGTTCCATCAGCAGAAGAACCAGAAGTAAAATCAATTACCAAAGAATCACCAGCAAATAATCTATGATCTGTAATAGTAATAGTTATTGTCGTACTGCTTTGTGAATATGTACCTGTTTTAGTAAAAGATTCTTTTGGTGGAGAGTATGTAAAACTTGCTTTATCTCTTGCACGTTCTTCTAAAAAATATTCAATCGTATCTGACTCTTCTTCTGTTATGTTTTCCCATTTTAAATTAAAAATTTTAGGATCTTGATTGTTTGGCAATCCAAAGCCTAAACGCTGTTCAAATCCATCAGCAAAAGATACAACCTTAACTACTGGTTTTGATTTTTTAGTAACACTAAAACTAGGTTCAATAGATGGAAAGTTTGCCATTTAGGTTAAAAGTCCTCCCGGTCTTTTTTGTTTTATCATTTCTGATTGAATTGCAGCAGCTAAAGCCCTACCAAACTCTTGTGATCTTGCAGAGTCTCCTTCTACAGAGCTACCAGAAGCGTCTACATTTACAACAATATTACCAACTCCTCCAGAAGCTTCAACTCCAAGTCTTCCTCCTCTACCTCTCTTTAGTGGCATAACTGCTTCTGGGCCTGCTTCACCCATAAGTCCCATACCATCAGCCATAGGAAATATAGTAGGTCTTGAGACTATGCCTCCTCTAGCATAAGGAACAATTTTATTTTCAGCAAAGACGTTACCTTTAGCACTTGGCTTTAAACCGGGGAATAATCCAAAAAACAAAGGTTGAACGATAGCATATCTAACAAGCATCCTTGTTAAATCAGCAATAATAGAATTTGCAAGATCTCTAAAGTTTAACTTACCTGTCATAACAAACTTAACTAAGGCATCTTCCATACCTTTAAAAGCATTTACAAATGCCTCCTCAGTTTGTTTTGCAAGATCAAATGCACTTGTAGCAAATGATTTTAGAGGAGAGTTTTCGCTATCTCCTAGACTTGCTAATCCTTTTGGTTTTTTGCCTCCCTCACCACCACCATCAAGACCTTCTACTTTAGGTGCATTGATAACAATATCTCCTAAAGCTTCAAAATCTTTTTTAGCGGTTTCTGCTGTATCTTTAAAACCTTTTTTCATAACCTCAAAAGCTTTTTTAAATTCAAGATTAGCTATGTGATATAAGATCTTTGCCATATCAACTAATGATCTTGTTAAGAACCTTACAGCAGCGAAAGTTGCATATACAGCAGCACCTAGTATTTTCAACGTGCCAGTTATGATATTCATAGCATCTTCAGCCTGCAATATACCAAGAGTTATATCAGAAAATGCTTTTTGAAAGGCAGCACCAATAGGCAAGACAGCTTTACCTACTGCAAGTTTCATTAAATCTGTTGATGTTTTTAATCTTTGTCCAGCATCAGCAGATGAATTAGCTACCTCCCTAGCTGTCTCTGCAAAATCTTCATTCAACTTAGTAGCAAACTTCATTATTTGATCTAGACCAACAGTTCCATCTCTCAAGTCTTTCTGTAATTTTTCTAAGCTACTATTATTTGCTTCTGCAAATTTCACAACAGCACCAGCTAATCTTTCACCTAACTGACCTTGTAGTTCTTCCGCAGACACCTTACCCTTACCAAAGATCTGCGACATGGCTCGTATCGCAGATTGTACGTCTTCTGCGTTACCACCAGTTGCCTTAATAGCACTTGATACACCAGTAAAGACCTCTTCTGCATCTTCTATAGTTCCACCAGCACCAAGTACAGATGCAGCTAAAGTTGTGAACTGCTTGGTAGATGCAGCGATTGGTACATTTAATTCTCTTGATGTTCTTGCAATAACATTTAAACCATATTCAAAAGTTTCTTGATCTTTAGTGACACCAGCTAACGCAATCTCTAGCTTTTGTATTTCTGATGCGTATGTTGCAGCTTCACCAGCAAAACTAACAGTATCTATTGCAGCACCTAATCCAGCACCAATAGCAACTCCAGCCGGGCCACCAACTGCACCACCAGCAAAGGCAAGTTGACCTGTAGAACCAAGCCCTGCTGTTGCCGTTCCAGCTAATGCTCCAAGTGCTGCTCTTCCTCCAACTGGTATTTTCTGAAACCGCTTATTTAATCTTGCAAACATTCCCCCTTGAGGTGCTGCTGCTGCCGTAACAGCGTTCATTTTAGCTCGAACTTTATCTAACTCTGCCGATAATTTTTTATAAGCAACTGTACCAATACCTACATTATTTTTTAACTTAGATAACGCACTTATCTGTTTTTCAAATGCAGCTTTACTTAATTTGGTATTTCCATGTACTTTAGTTATTGATTTTACAAGCTTATCTAATTGTGGTGCTGTAAGTTTTAATGTTTTATTTAATTCTTTAAAATCCTTACCTATATTTTTTATGCCAGCAAAGCCTTCCAGCTTCATTGCAAGAGTGACTCTTTCTACATTAGCAGCCACTACTTCTTCTCCTTATTAAATTCTTTCAGCACAACTGATTCCATAAGTTGTAAACCTTCTAGCATTTCTTTGCGGTTATCTACATGATAGAGGTCAAACAGTCCTCCATCAAGTAATAATACCTCGTACTTTAATCCTACTACACCTCCAAAGGTTGTGTTCCATTGTGTCTGACAACGGAGAAACA
>VTLG01013880.1_pt1 | contig 10121 bp, 8 predicted proteins | sample 4694571 | NCBI WGS metagenome assembly VTLG01 (sample SAMN12604809, study PRJNA352737) | marine metagenome | biome: ENVO:00000447; feature: ENVO:00000209|ENVO:00000569|ENVO:01000036; material: ENVO:00002151; isolation source: viral sequences binned using virsorter ... | reverse complement strand
ATACAGAATCTTCTACAGTCTTGAATATTGATATTGCAGCATTAACAGAGGAGGCTCAAGGTTCTTTCTTTGGTAGAATTGCAACAAATATGAGATTTGTTGGTGGAACTAGTGGTGCTATTGCAGTGCTTAATTATAGTGTAGCATCAGGAAGTCCAGTTAGATTAATACCAGATTCATTTGGAGCTTTATATGGATCATTCTTCTTTAGAGATCCAACAGTTACTCCACCACCACCTTTAAGATTTAATAATGGATCATCAACATTTAGATTAACTTCAGATGTAAATAATGCTTCTACACTACCAGGTGATGAGTCAAGTATAACTCTTGCTGAGGCCAATTATACCACTTCTGGTACTCTAAATGAATATACAATTTCAACGATAATTACAGAACGAAGAATCGTTGTGGACTATTATAATCAACGAGGAAATAGAAATCCTGGAAGAATTGGTGGGAGAATGGCTGGAGCTCATAGTAACCGTAGTAATGGTGGTATTGCTAGTAGGGGAGGATCGGGAGGATCAAGAGGACCATCAAGAGGTAGTAGTTCTTCTCCAAAGAGTAGTGGTGGTCAAGGTAATAGTGGAAGAACAGGAAACAATAGCCACAATCGTAGAGGTAGAAGAAGAGGAGGAAGTGATCCTCTTTCACAAACATTTACTGCACATGACAATATGTTCTTGTCATCTGTAGAAATATATTTTGCTGAAAAAGATGATCAAATACCAGTAGTGGTTCAACTAAGAACTGTTGAGTTAGGAACTCCAACCATATATCTAGCTAGTGATTTTGCAGAAGTTATATTAGATCCGACAGCAATAGATTCTAATGGAGATTCAATTATAAAAACATCTAATGATGCTTCATTACCAACTAAAGTTACTTTCCCATCTCCAGTTTATTTGGAAGAAGGTTTAGAATATGCAATAGTTGTGCTGGCACCAGCAACACTAAAATATAAAGTTTGGATTTCTCAAATGAATGATGAAACTATTGAAACTCAAATTCTTGGTGTTGATCAGGGTTCAAAGAATATTGTATCAAGACAATATCTAGGAGGAAGTTTATTTAAATCTCAGAATGGTAGAGTTTGGACAGCAGTTCAAACTCAAGATTTAAAATTTAGTATTTATGAGTGTGAATTCACAACAACACCTGGTTCACTTACTTTATATAATTCTGAGTTATCAATTGATAATGAAATTAACAATAGATTGCAGGATAATGCAATAAAATCTTATCCAAGAAAATTAAAAGTTGGTATTGACACTACAGCAGCTCTTACTAATGTTATTTCTCCAGGTATAAAAGTTACTGCTTCAAATGTTGGACCAGCATACAATACATCTCAAGATGCTAAAGGATTTGTTGAAAAAATTGGTTCTCCAATAACTACTGCTTCTATTACAACAGTTGGAGCTGGATATTCAGCATCTGCAACCTATAATGGGACAATAAATCTATTCTCTATAACTGGTGATGGGTCAGGAGCAACAGCATCACAAGTTGTAGTTAGTGCAGCAGGGACAATTACATCAGTATCAATTGCTGCAACAGGTAATGGGTATGCTGTTGGTGATGTTCTAGGAATTACTACAGCAGATGTAGGAAATGCTGGTGCTGGTGCTGAAGTAACAGTTGCAAGTACTTTTGGAATGGATACACTATTCCTTACCAATGTTCAAGGTGAAAAATTCAACGATGGACGTAGGTTAGCATATTATAGTGATGTTGCTAATAACACTATAGTAGCTGCTGGTTTAGGAACTATTCCTATAAGAGGCGACTCAACAGTTAATGGTGATTTATACACTGGAAATATTATTGAGGTTAATAATTATAATCATTCTATGAGATCTACTGAAAACGTAGTTGAACTTGGTAATATTTCTCCAGATACCGTTCCACAACTTTTGACGGATAGTATTTCTGTTACAGATACTACAATTCCTTTAGCAGGAGTTGCTACTAATACTTTTGCTACTTTTGAAGGTATATCAACTAGCACTGGTTATGTTAAAATAGGTCGAGAAATAATTTTCTATGATGGAATAGCAAATGGATCTTTAAGTATTGGAACTAGAGGTATTAACAATACTCCTATAGATATCCATTCTATAGGTGATCAGGCATTTAAATATGAATTTAATGGTATATCTTTAACTGGAATTAATACCACACATAATATGCCAACAAATGCTACTTTACAATCTCTAAAAACTATAGATTCTTATTTCTTAGAAATTGCAAGAGGTGCAGGAAGACCTAACTTATTAGATAGATCAACTGGTATAAATCAAATTAGTTTTGCAAATGAAAAATTTGGCGGTGGTACAATAATGGTTGCATCTCAAAATTTCCAATACGATGCGTTTATTCCAGATTTGTTTATATTTGCACCATCAGGCGAGACTGTAGTTCAATCACAATTGAGATCAGTTTCAGGAACAAGTGAAGGTGGTTCTGAAATATCATTTATAGATCAAGGATATGAGAATGTAGAAATTAATGCATATAATCAATTATCTACTCCAAGACTTTTATGTTCTAAAGTTGATGAAGATGCAAAATTAAGTAATTTACCTAGAAATAAATCAGTAACTTTATTGACTAGATTTAGTACGGTTAATCCTAAAGTATCACCAGTTTTTGATACAATGAGTGCTGCATTTAAGTTTATAAGAAACCGATTAAATAAACCAATATTTAATTATGCAACTGATGATAGATCTAATAAAATATCTGGTGATCCTCATGCAGCATGTTATATTTCACAAAAAGTGAATTTACAACAAGCATCAACATCATTAAAAGTGTTGGTATCTGCATACAGACATCCATCAGCAGATTTTAGAGTTTTATACAGATTATTTAAAACAGATTCAAGTGAAGTAGAACAATCTTATGAATTGTTCCCTGGATATGATAACTTGAAAGATGTTGGTATTGATAAAATAATTGTTGATCCAAATTTAAATAATGGAAAACCTGATATTTTTGTTCCTGCTAGTGTAGAAAATGAATTTAGAGAATATGAATTTACAATTGATAACTTAGATGAATTTGTAGGTTTTCAAATTAAAATTGTAATGAGTGGAACTAATGAAGCACATCCTCCAATATTCAGAGATTTAAGGGTAATTGCTTTAGCATAATGATACCAGTTCAAGGACACAAACATCTTCATCGAGACGAAAAATCTGGTGCTATTGTTAATAACGATTCTCAAGGTTATTCAAAATATATTGCAATGAGGGATAAAAAGCAACATGAAGAATCAGAACTTAAAAGGTTGCGTTCTGATATTGATGAAATAAAATCTCTTCTGAAAGAAGTGTTAAATAAATCATGAAATGGTGTCCATATAAATATTTAAAATCATATTGATTAATAATGGCAGTATATGTATCCAATATAGTGATTGAACAAGGTTTTGACTTTGATACATCCTTTCAATTAGAGGATACTAGAACTAATGCGTTTTTAGATTTAACTGGATCAGTAGCTGAGGGACAAATAAGAAAGTCCTCTAGCAGTACCAGTAAAGTAGCATTTGCTACTACAGTATCAACTCCTGAAAATGGTATTATTACAGTTTCATTGGGGTCTACGGTGACTGTTGAAATGAAACCTGGAAGATACGTTTATGATGTGAAAATAATAACTTCTGGTGGTAAAGAATATAAAGCCATAGAAGGTTCAGCGTTAGTTAGAGGCGGGGTAACAAGGTAATGCCAAGTATAAACGATAGAATTGGCTCACAAAATGTAATACGAGTATTATCTAATGCGTCGGCACCTCCGACAAAATTAGTTAATATGAATGATGTTGATACTGCAAGAAAAGGTGAAGATGGATTAGTTTTAGTATGGGATGCATCAACTGAAAAATTTGTATTAAGTGATAAAATTGATGCTTCTACAATAATACAAACTGGAATTTCATCAATTTCAAATGATACTAATTCATCCACTGCTACTACTGGAGCATTGACTGTAGCAGGTGGAGTTGGAATATCTAAGAATTTAACTTTAGGTGCTGGTTTTGTTGCAGCAGGTGTAGCAACATTTACATCAGATATTGATGCTAATGCTTCTGTAGAGATTTTTAGAGATTTAAGAGTAAGTAATAATCTTAGTGTTACTGGATTAACTACATTTACAGGAATAACAACCACTGTTGGTGATTTGTATGTTGGTGGTGATTTATATCTTCAAGATGATCTAGTATTAGATAATATCACTGGTTCTAGTCTTAAAATAACAGGTATAAGTAGTGTAACAGATTTAAATGTATCTGGCAATGCTAATTTTACTGGTGTCTCAACAATTGGAAATGTGGTAGGTTTTACTACATTTCAAAATGACGTTAGTTTCTTAGATAATAAAAAATTACGTTTTGGGGGTGCTGCACCTGGTGCTACTGGATCATTACACATATATCATGATGGGTCTAATGGATATATTGATGACGTTGCTATTGGTAATTTAATATTAAGATCTTCTGGATTTACTTTTTATTCTCCAAGTAATGAATCAATAATTACAGCAACACCTAATGCAGACGTTAAATTGTTTTTTGATAATGTAAATCGAGTTGAGACTACTAATTATGGTGCAAAAGTAACTGGTATCTTAAGTGCTACTAGTATAACTGCAGATAATATAACACTAGATGAAATTGACGGAGGATCGTATTAAATGGCAAAACCAAGTACTAGACAGGGTTTAATTGATTATTGTTTAAGGCAATTAGGAGCACCTGTATTAGAAATTAACGTTGATGATGAACAATTGGACGATTTAACAGATGATGCTATACAACTTTTCAATGAAAGACATTTTGATGGTGTTGAAAAGATGTATCTTAAATATAAAATTACTCAGGATGATATTGATAGAGGAACTGCAAATAATAAAACAGATAGTGATAATACAGTTGGTATTGTAACTACTACTGCAACTTCTACTAATGTAAGTGGTTTAGGAACTATTACTTCTAATTGGGAGGAAACTTCTAATTTTATCCAAGTTCCAGATTCTGTTATAGGTGTAGAAAAAATATTTAAATTTGATACTAGTTCTATTTCTGGTGGAATGTTTAGTATTAAGTATCAATTATTTTTAAATGATCTATATTATTTTAATTCTGTTGAATTAATGCAATATTCTATGACAAAAACATATCTTGAAGATATTGATTTTTTACTCACAACAGACAAACAAATACGATTTAATAAGAGACAAGATAGATTATATCTGGATATTGATTGGGGTTCTGAGAAAGCAGATAATTATTTGATTCTTGAATGTTACAGAGCATTAGATCCTGCTTCTTTTTCTGGCGTATATAATGATAGTTTTTTAAAAAGATATTTAACAGTATTAATTAAAAGGCAATGGGGATTAAATATGATGAAATTTACTGGAACTAAATTGCCTGGTGGTGTTGAATTAAATGGTAGACAATATTATGAGGATGCTGAAAGAGAATTAGAAGATATTAAACAAAGAATGACTTTAGAGTATGAATTACCACCTCTTGATATGATAGGTTAATATAACATGGCTTTAAATTCATACTTTTTACAGGGATCTAAAAACGAACAGTTTTTGATGCAGGATTTGGTTAATGAGCAGTTAACCATTTATGGAATAGAAATATATTACCTTCCTAGAAAAGTATTTAAAACTGATAATATTATTAAAGAAGTGCAATCATCTAAATTTGATGATTCCTTTATTCTTGAAGCATATTTAAATAATTATGAAGGATATAATCCTAATAGTGATTTAATGACTAAATTTGGATTAAGACTTACAAATGAAGTTAGTCTTACTATTTCAAAGGAAAGATTTGAAGAATTTATAGCACCATTTTTGGAAGGTATGAGTTCTGGTATCAAAGATGGAACAATTACTGAATATACTTTTGAGGATTTGATTACTAGACCTAAGGAGGGAGATTTAGTATATTTTCCACTTGGTGAAAGATTATTTGAAATCAAAAGAGTTGAATCTGAAAAACCATTCTACCAATTAAATAAAAATTATACTTACGAATTAAATTGTGAATTATATGAATATGAAAATGAACTTATTGATACTACTATTGAAGAGGTAGATAATACAGTTGAAGATGAAGGATATATTACTACTGTAAATTTAGTTGGATCTGCTACAACTGCTGCTGGAACAGCATCTATTGGTGCTTCTGGCATGATTGGATTTATAGATTTGATAGATGATGGATCTGGATATGTATCTGCTCCAATAGTTCAAATATCACCACCAGCATCAGGAACTCAAGCTACAGCAGTTGCGATTACTACTTCAAAGTCTGGTGTAAAATCAATAAAAGAAATTTTATTAATCAATCCTGGTTCTGGATATGATAGTGCGAATCCACCGTTAGTTATCTTAAATGGTGGTGGTGGAGTAGGTGCTGCAATTACTATTGGTGTTGTTGATAATGGACTTAGTGGAGTAACAATATCACAAGCTGGAGTTGGTTATGCTACGGAACCAACCATTACATTTACTGGTGCTACTGGTGCTGGTGGAACAACTGCGAGTGCTCAAACAGTTATTACTGATGGTGCTATTACAGCAGTTCGATTTTCAAATGCTGGTGCTGGATATACAGTTGCACCTACAGTTACTTTTGCTGGTATAAGCACTACTGGAATTGGAACATTCGTTTATAATGAAACGGTTCATGGTCAGTCTTCTGGTGTTGTTGCAAGAGTTAAGGACTTTAAGAAGAGAACTGATATTAGTCCTTCTAATCCACCAGTCGAACTTAGAGTATCTCTAAATAGTGGAGCATTCAGTGCTGGTGAGGTCTTAGTTGGTTCTATATCATCTGCTAGATACATTGTAGATAGTTATGATACTGATAGTTATGAAGACCCATATGATGCAAATAGTGACATAGAATTAGAAGCAGACAATTTACTTGACTTTACAGAAGGCAACCCATTTGGAGATTATTGATGTTAGGCACTTATTATTATCACGAAATTATTCGTAAAACTATAATTGGTTTTGGAACATTATTTAATAATATTTTTATTAAACATGAAGGTATTGATGATTCAACTTTAGATGAAACTAAAGTTGGGTTGGCATATGGTCCACAGCAAAAGTTTTTTGCAAAGATCAGAGAGCAAGCAAACTTAACAAAAGCAGTTGCTATAACTCTTCCAAGAATGTCATTTGAAATGACTTCTGTTCAGTATGATCCAACAAGAAAATCTGGTATAACACAAACATTCAAAGCATCAGATGGGACAAACTTAAAGAAAGTTTTTATGCCTGTTCCATATAATCTTGGATTTGAGTTAAGTATATTTTCAAAATTGAATGATGATGCACTTCAAATTATTGAACAGATATTACCATATTTCCAACCATCCTTTAATATCACAGTTAATTTAATAAGTTCTATTGGAGAGAAAAGAGATATACCAATTGTTTTAGATAATATTTCTTTTAGAGATGAATATGAAGGAGATTTTAGTACAAGAACCGCATTAATATACACTCTACAATTTACTGCAAAAACATACTTATTTGGTCCTGTTGCTGATACTAGTGATGGAATAATCAAGAAAGTTCAGGTGGATTATGCTACTGATACTGCAGCATCTGCAAGGAGACAAATGCGTTACACTGCTACTCCTAAAGCACTTAAAGATTATAATAATGATGAAACAACAACTATAAATGAGGATCTAACAACAACAGAAACTAGAGTTACAGTTACTGATTCTAGTTCATTAGCAGTTAATAGTAGAATAGTTGTTGGTAGTGAAATAATGAAGATAACTCAAGTAGTAGATGCAATCACTGTAATTGTTAAAAGAGGGTTTGATAGTTCAATTGCTACCGAACATATCTCAGGTACAACTATAAATCTATTAACAACAGCAGATGATGCTCAAATAGAATCTGGTGATGACTTTGGATTTAATGAATTTAATGAATTTTTTGATGATGGATTTACATACAGTCCAACCAAAAAAACTGACGTATAGTGAATACTATGTCTAGTTATGATCCTATCGATGAAGCACTAAACACTACTAGTGCAATTGAAGTAAGTAATACACCAGAAAATGGATGTATTACACGGAAAGATAGTACAAAGAATATTACAGATGATGTTGAAAAAGATTATGAATATACACGTGCTAACTTATATTCTTTGATTGAGAAGGGTCAAGAGTCCCTTAATGGTATTATGGAACTTGCGGGTGAAAGTGCAAGTCCAAGGGCATATGAAGTTGCAGGACAGATTATTAAATCTGTTGCTGATACAACTGATAAGTTGATGGAGTTGCAAAAGAAGGTTAAAGAAGTTGATGAAGAAAAAACTAAGACTACAAATAATGTAACTAATAATGCAGTGTTTGTAGGGTCTACTAGTGACCTTTCAAAGATGATCAAACAAGAATTTCTAAATAGTAGTAACAAAGACTAAAAACGTGGATTTAACTCAAAGAAGACAACAATTGCGTCAGAAGCAAGTTGAAAAAGTTAAGAAGTTTAGACAGTCTAATCAATCTTCTTCTACTTCATCAGATTCATCCGATGACAATCAAAAAAGCACCGAACATCATGGTGATGTTCAGGCAAGAGATAATGCTGCTAGTCGCATAAAGGTAAAGCAAAAGAGTGCCGAAAGGGAATCTATAAAAAAACAAATTAAACAAGAGTTGAGTCAAGAATCTATGGATATTGAAAATTCTGATGGAACAGTTTTTGCTAGAGTAGTTGACATTATTGGACCTTCTAATATGAAACCTATGGTATCAAATGGTGTTTGGAAAGGAACCGATCAGATTGAAGAAGGATCCTTACATAAATGGTTCAAGGGTTCTAAATCTAAAGATGGTAAAGGTGGATGGGTTAATGTAGTTACAGGTGGAACCTGTGCTAGTGATGAACCTGGTGAAGGCACACCTAAGTGTGTGTCATCTTCTAAAAGAGCAAGCATGACTAAGGCAGAAAGACTTTCTGCTTCACGTCGTAAAAAGAAAGCAGATCCAGGACAACAACAAAAATCTGGTGCTGCAAAACCAACTTACGTTTCTACTGATAAGAAAAAAATGAAAGAAGAAATTACACTCGACGAAAAGTGCTGGGCTGGTTATACCCAGAAAGGAATGAAGAAGAAAGGTAAGAAAGTAGTTCCTAACTGTGTTCCTGTTGGTGAAGCAAAAGAAGAACAAGGACGTTCTGATTATGGTAAAGCATCAGTAAGAAATAAAAGAAGGTTTGGTAAAGAAGGAGAACCTGCTGTATTTGATGCTAGTGGTGAAAGAGGTAAGATGATTGATAAAAGAAGAGAAGATCACAAAGCAAAGCGTGGTGTAAAGGAAGAAATAGAACTTAAAGAATACTCACCAAATGTTGTTTATCAAGCAAAAGGTGGTAAGAAGTCTGGTAAGTTAGGAAAATCTTCTGTTTATAGTCTTAGAGGTAAGGATGAAAGTAAGAAAGACTTTAGAAAATCTCACGTTAAAGATGTAGAAGGTGGTTATGTTGGAGGAGGACACAAACCTACTCCTGGTAGTTTGAGAAAAGAAGAGGTAGTAACTGAGGCAGACAAGAAAGGAAAGGGTAGTGGTAAGAAAGATGCCTGTTATCATAAAGTAAAAGCAAGTGCAAAGGTTTGGCCTTCTGCATATGCATCTGGTAGATTAGTTCAGTGCCGTAAGAAGGGTGCTGGTAATTATGGTAAGAGTAAAAGTGAATCATACTCTTGGAGAGATGATTTTGATTATGTACAAGAAGGTGCTGCTTGGACTAAGAAAGCAGGAAAAAATAAAGAAGGTGGATTAAATGAGAAAGGTAGAAAATCTTACGAACGTGAGAATCCTGGTTCTGATTTAAAAGCACCACAACCAGAAGGTGGTTCCCGAAAAAAATCATTCTGTGCTAGAATGGGTGGAATGAAAAAGAAACTTACCAGTTCTAAGACTGCTAATGATCCTGATTCAAGGATTAATAAAGCACTTAGAAAGTGGAAGTGCTAATATCCTATGTCTGATAATGTATATCTGGGTAATCCCAATTTAAAAAAGGCGAATACCCCTATTGAATTTTCTC
>VTLG01010351.1_pt1 | contig 10121 bp, 9 predicted proteins | sample 4694571 | NCBI WGS metagenome assembly VTLG01 (sample SAMN12604809, study PRJNA352737) | marine metagenome | biome: ENVO:00000447; feature: ENVO:00000209|ENVO:00000569|ENVO:01000036; material: ENVO:00002151; isolation source: viral sequences binned using virsorter ... | reverse complement strand
CGTAAAAATATTACTTAAGGACTCTAGCGCCGAGCTAGGCTTTTTCGGAGTCGTCGGGATAGAACCATACGGCGACACCAGAACCCCTTGTACCTGTGTCGTTTCTTCTGTAGGTGTTTCTACCGTAATAGCAGCCATGCAACGCTCTCCTTACCTGACTAGACTTAGGTCTCTAAATAATTATACATAGGGTTCGGGTCGAATTTACCAGGCGATGAGAAACCTGACGTAATCTCATTTGTAAGCGCTTTTGTTAGTGAGCGAATGCTGTCTCTCGCTTCATCATTTTCGCCAAGAGATTTAACAAAGGGGCCTACCATCTCACTTAAGAAGTCTGGTTCGACCCCCGGCGCTGGGGCTCCGACCTCAAATTTATACATATCAAAGTAAAGCTTGTCCAAGGCGGCGGCATAGGCATCGGTCCTGGCATCAGCGGCCCGTAGTGCTCTAGCGCTGATAGCCCCCGCCTGCCGGTCTATATCGCCGTATTCCGCCCGGTTTGTCACGCCCCGGCTAGCCTGGGATACCGCAACCTTCCCCTCGGCTTTTTGTTTCTGTTTAGGTACCTCAGCGTGGAACCGGGCAAGAGACGCATATGCCCCTGTTAAGTTGTCCCGTAGTACCTTCTCGTTAATAGCTAGGGCCTTATCCCCTACTTCTTGTCTAAGGCGTGCCGCCTGTTCAGCCGCCTCGGCTTGCAACGCTGCTAGTTGGTATGCGCTGCTAGCCTCGTTAAAGGCAGCCGCTCCTGGTCCGACCAGTTGCTTCCCTATCTCAGCCAGCTTCCCCCCGAAAGATGGGCCTTTTCCTACCACCCCCATAGCGTCTTGCCCTATCCCAGGCCACGATATGTTCCCTGTCTGCGGCTGCAGAGCTATGGGCGTCGGGAAGCCACTCGGCAGAGTTCCAGCCTGAGTCAAGCTTAATCCCATCGGGTCGAAGCCCGTGGGAAAGCCACTCAGAGTTCCAGTCTGAGTCAAGCTTAATCCCATCGGGTCGAAGGCACCAAAACTTTGAACACACATGGAGCACTTTCCTCTTATAGTTTGTGAATAGCGGTCAGGGTATCCCCCTTCGGGTCATTGCATCGACCACAACATTTATCTTCCGTACACCGGCCTTCGTCGCGGCACTTAGTGCAGCACTTTTCTGAGGGCTGTTGCTTCATGTGTAAATCCTAATTTAGTAAATAATTTTACAGCACGTTCTCGGGCTATCCCGGTGGACGACCCAAGAATAACTTCTTTCGCTCCCCGCTCGATAGCCCAGGCTTCAAACGCTTTAATAAGCCGTACGCTAGCAAGCGAGCCACGCTTTTCGGGAAGCATGTAGATACCTAAGTCACAGGCTTGTAAGTCCGTCCCAAAGAAATGAGGGGTCAGGAACCCTAACAGGAATCCAATGATTTCATCGTGTTCTTCGGCTATCCACAGCCCCATTGTATCCGGCGTATCGAGGGCCGTATAAAATAACTGACGGACCTTCTTTTCTTGGTAATCAAATATTTTATAGTACGATTCCTCGTGCATCAGTTGGCACAGTACGAGCAAGGGCTCGATGTCTGTTGGGTACGCCTCACGTATCATGGTGACCACTCTTATCGTAGGATTAGATGCGACGAGAGCGAATAGTATAATATCCTTCCCATTCCGCACTTTGAAACGCTGCCGGGAGGTAGCTGTCGGATACTATAGTAATAGTCACTCTGTCATTTTTTGATTGAATGGGGAACCTAAATGTCCCATCCGATAATATCACGTCCTCAATAGTTGAACTGGCTTGATTTAACACAACCCCGGTAAACTCGTACTCGAATGTGCTCCGGGCTTCAGGAGTGACTTGGACTTTAAAGAATCCGGTGTCCTCGTAACTCACTTGCATAGTCCGTAACTGGAGGCGCCCAGATTGGACGGCCCGTGTATTCTCGCCTTCTCGCACATGCTGCGTCGAGAACTGGTAAGTCATCGTGTAAGGCACGCCGACCAGAACCGCTTCCGCACTGAAGTCCCCGGAAGCCGCTACAGAGGTTGTCGTGGGACGGGTTACAGTAATATCCACCCCTTTCCGTGCCGACCAAGCCCCTGATTTTACTACCGAAAGAGCTTGGGACGTCGGGTGTGCATAAGGTAGCGTCCAGGTTGTAACATCGGTGCCGGAATCGTATGACCCAGTGAGCGACGTCTTCCGGTCAGCCCTGACGCAGAATGTCAGGTTTGTATCATCCAGATACTGAAGGTCAATCGACTCCAAGAACACTCCATCTGACCGACTCGTCACGATATATAATGTGTTTTCGATAATAGAGCAGTCAAGAATTGTGTTGGCGGAATCGAACTCCCAGATAGACCAGCTAGATTGAAGCTTCCGTTTTCCATCAGAGAACCACTTGTAAACGTAAAGGCGTGTAGCATCATCGGAAGATAGACCAACCAGAATATCTTCATTGCTAGACGCTGTGAGCGTAACCAGGTTCTTCGGTATAAACTTCGGGACGTGGGCAGTGATATCTAAGGCATCGGTGATAATAGCGTCCGATTGGATAAAGTATTCTCGGATGCTGGAGAACGCCCCTTTCTTCGTCGCGAAGTAGAGAAAGTTCCCTGCGCCCACGGGCGCCACGGCTACGTCGTTTTCAAATTCCGTGCTGGGCAGGATAGAGATAGTCTGAGGTGTCAGGTTCCCTGCGTTGTCTATACTAAACTGAGTTGAATCTGAGAACAGCGTCAGCGAATCGTTAAAGGCGATGGCATGTTCTAGAACCGATACCTTAGTGTGACTTACAGACACATCAATCGGCCCATCCGCCAAGAGGCTCGTGACAGTTTTTGGGAAAAACCTAAAGTAATCTCCAGTTGCGGAGAAGATAACATTATCTTCCGATAAGAACCCCAGCCTATTTTTAAAGAAGAACACCCCGTTGAGGGTCTTGTCTACGAACGATGGGAAGGGGGAACTAATTAGGTCTCCAACCGTCCGGCTTTCCCACGCGACAAGCGCAAGGGCGAAAGAAATGCCAAGCGGGTTATCGGACGTGACATCCCCAGCGTCGAACGAGGGACTAATAGTGATGGGCATCGTGCTCGTGTCGAGGCTGAACTTCTCCCCAGGCTTTAAGGTTTCCTCGTAGGTATCGGCACTCAGGGCTTTCACATAGAAGTTATCGAACGCGCTCGTATCGTCCCCAATTACTTCATAAATGTCCCCGATAGTGGCATCGGTTGGTAAGTCAATAAATTCCTGTTTCTTTGATGCCTGTAGAGTACCCGAAGATAATGTGGAAAGGCTGGCAACAGTTTTTGTGGTGTTAACTACAAAGGTGGTGTCTGCGACCGTTAAGAATTTAAGCTCTTGGGCGGGGTTACTACACACGAGGTAGCCTAACGGTGTAGATGGCGTGGTAACGGTAACCGCTGACCCATTAACACTAAAGATATTTACGGTGGCGGTAGACCCATCGGAAGTGACAACTAGAATGTGCCGCTGGTCAGCCCCCCGGTTAATGACGTGGACGGCGGCGCTGGAAACGGAAGACGATATGACTTTCCCTATATGGGAAGATGGTGGTCGCTTTATTAAACCGTCGAGAACGGAAGAGAAAGCGTTAATTTGAGTTTCGCCCTGTGTTATTTGCCGTAACGGGGAGGGCTGTTGGCTCACCCCATTAAGTATATTCGGGATACTGGTTGAAACTAACGCCATACTACTAGTACCTTACGGCTCGCCTGGGAGACCCCCGTGAGAGGATTTTATAGGTATCATAATTATCCGCCAAGATATTACTATCTTCATTCAAGGCTTCTACCCGTTCAAAATCAACTAACGCTTCCGTTTCATCTAGCTGTGTAAACGCAGATAAGGTATCTGAGCCCATAAACCGGGTCTGAAATCTTCGGGAAGCTTTAGTAGTAATGTATCGACGAACATGCTGCGGTAAATCGGTGAAGTCAAAGAGTAGAACCATGTCAACATACAAGGTACCCGTGAATGACGTAAAGCTCCGTTTCTCTTTATCGTATAACCGGGTGCCTCGGTGGGCCACGTCCACATTACAGGAGCGGCCTGTGGTGTCAATCTGAGCACAGTTGGCAGGCACAATAATTTCCCCATCCACATTAGGCGTTAGAGGAAAATCCCTTTCGGTGTTACTTTGTAGCCCTTTCGCTTGGATGTCAATGGAGGTCTCCCTGAGAATAGAGAGGGCCAGAGATACGTCTACCAGAGAGGGGTCATCCAGGCTGGACACCGGGGACTCACCAATGGCTGATAGCATGATGTTCACGGCCTCTAATTCAGAGGTAGGTGTAAGTGCCATGCTTAGAATTCCTCAAGGGTAAAAAAAAGCGGAGGCCCCATTTCGAGAGGCCCCCGCTAGAGGGTTTAGGCGGTCTGCACCTGGACGGCGGCTTCAGGACGCAGGACACCATGTCCCATTGCGTACTTAGCTACCATCAGAGTGCCTTGACGCCTGATGTCGTAATCAGACTCTACGGCCAAGTCCATTAGTTTAACCGTACCTACTGCAGAGGTATGGGCAATAATGGCGGTCGTATTCGCAGCGTCAACAGCCTGGGCACTTGCGGCACCACCAGCGTCCACACCAGTACCCGTGACATTAGTCGTGGGCAGGTGAGGGGTCTTAATTAGGTTAAGACCAGCAAGCTGGGCCACAGTACCGTCAGCAATCGAGCCTCGGCCCGAGAAGTCGACGTTAACCGCATTCGATGCATTAGCCAACAGATAGTATTGCGCTGGCTTTAGGAAAGCGAAGCGCCCATCGGGAGGAACATATGCATCATCGAGAGCTTCCGCCGCATCAAACAAGGCCGTCACCAAGTCTGCTACAGTGGTCCCTGAGTTCGCGCTCGTGATAACAGTACCAGCAGCATAGCTAGTGTCGCCTACGTTGGCTGACGCTGCAGCCGCTTGCACCATCGTCTGGAGAACGTGCTTATCCATCTGGAACGCGAGTGCCCGTCCCATTTCCTGTGAGTACACGGAACGCACGTCGTAGTGGTTCTTTGCCTCGTCAATGTTAGCGATAAAGTGACTCGCTAATAGAAGGTCGTTAATTGTTAAGACCTTCTCGTTATGGTTAATATCCGTGCCTGTGATTTCGTTACCAGGGGTATGGTACGCAGCCTCGCTACGGCCCATCACGGGGAACTGTGCTGATTTGCCATTCGCAATTGTGCGAATCATATGCTTGTCAGCCGTCACAGACGTCTGCTCGAAACTAGTAAGGACTTCCCCTGCAAACACCTTCAAGAATAGGGCGTCGGCAGTGCTCGCATTATTTACCTTACCAATTTCTGAAACGTTAGCATTTGCCATGCGTATAATTCCTTCATTGGGTAAAAAGAAAAGCGATGTTATCCTGCTAATCCCAACTCACAAGCAAGGGTGTTCTCCGCAGAGAGCCATACTATGTTAGTTAAGGTAGTGTAAAATAACCTCTCTAACAGCCTGAGTAGGCTGGTTATGTTATTTCGGGGTACTCCGTTCTAACTTCCGCTGAACAGCGTCCCTAAAAGCGGGGTCTTTCTGGTAATCCTGGGTACTCATATCTTTTGTAACTTGCGCCCAGGTAGCATAAGTGTCTACTGAAGCGGACGCCCGTCCTCCTACTAGGGAAGGGGCCACCCCTCGTTCTGATTGGTATCGGCCCAATAGTCCGTCCATAGCCATCTTCGCCTTTGTCATATCCCCGGAAATCAACGACTCATTATAGGCGTCTATCTGGTCTTGCGGTAAGTTTTCCTGTGCCCACTCCGAGACTGCAGTGTACCTCTCGGGACCGCCAGCGTAGGCGTAGACTTCTTGCTGGTAAGCCTGGGCCACAGCCCTTCTACCTTCAATGAAAGCATCTACCATTGTTTTTGGCATGCCGCGAGATTCTAGGTCAGAATAGGTATCTTCAGATAACTCCCCCGTATCTACGAACTCCTTTGTTAATGCCTCATAATCTAGGGGAACCACTTCCCCCGCTTCAGCCTCCGGAGCGTCTGTATCTCCCGTTTCGCTTGCTTCAGCCGACTCTGAATCAACGTTCTCAGAAGCCTCCTGCCGGTCTCTAGTAAATTGTTTTTCCAATTCACCATACGCATTCGCCAAATCTTCAGGCGATTTAAACTTCTCCGGTAGCCATTCTGGACGGTCTTCTTGTACTTCTGGTATAGGCGCATCAGGTCCGGTAACATCCCCCTCCACCTGTATAGTTTGTGCTTCAGCCATTACTTAGACTTCCCTAGCTGGATGATGTTTCCGTGGCCGTTCATGTACTTAACGCCCAGTTCCGCATTCTCCCGTCCCGGCCACTCTGGATACTGAGGGGTTTTAGGCGCCTTAGTATCTTTAGGGTTATCGTTACTCAAGGTCATCTTCTGTGTAGTCAGGGTCTATCTCCTGTGGCGGCGCCGCTGCGCCCTCTGCTTTTACGGCTTCCCGTAGAACCCCGGGGGCCGACTCTTTCATAGCCTCAGCAACCATCGCCTGCTGCTGGGCAGCCTGCTGTTCCTCCATTTCTATTTGCATTTCTTGGTCTGTCTTGATAAGGCCCACAGTATCTATACCATGGCCGGTAGCCAACCGTGCAAGTAAATCACTAAAGTTGATTCGCTGAAGGGTATCAGGGTTAGCCTGCGCTAACTGAACCACATCCTGAATGTAGGAACGTAGTTTGTTTAAATCATTACCTCGCCCAAGCGCCTCAACGCCTGTGACAATAACAGGGGTTACTGTTCCTTTGGGTAACTTCGGAATTTTCTTAGCCGATGACATCCTATCCATGAGGATATTAACCACCGGTAGTTGCATCTCTTGGGACAGGATAGAGTACACACCCCCTAAAGCTGCTTCTAGCTCTTGGGCCATGTAGCGTATCTCTTCGGCGGTAACGCGTTCCGCATTACGTTGGATAGCCGTATGTAAAAGAAACGCAAACGCGAGACGGTCTTCAATACGTTGGACCGTTTCTAGGACTACGCGCATGTCAGGTGATTTATTAGTCTGTAACACCGCAACATCGCTTGGGTCACCAAGAATAACATCCCCATTCCTAGAACGGGCCAAGTCAGTTCTTCGGACACTAGCATTCGGGCGCACCATAAACACTAGTTTTGCACTGGCAGCGGCAGCGCTGACCAGGGCTTCCATCAAGCCTTCCAGAGACTTAAGGTCACCCAGATATTCCTCCACAAAGGAACGTCCGTAATCTTCTCCATCTAGATGCACCATGCGGAGTGCCATCCAAGGCACCAACGCACGGGTATACCTACCTTCCGACCCGGGGACTATCTGCCCCTCGACCTCCTGGTAGACATAATAATACCTTTCATCTTCCCGGGATATCTTCGTATAAATCTTTAAGTCTTCATCCGAAGTATAATCTATAGTATCGATGCCTTCAGGCAACGCCTTCGGAGATACTTTCTCTTCTAATATCACTTCTAATAGCGACCCCTCGGGGTCACGTTTAGTGACGTAACTCGATAACGGGAAGACCCGGAGGCCCCCTGATGGGGGTAGGTGGATAAGAACATTACCCGAAACAATTAGGTGCTTAAGCGCTTCAAAGACATGAACGCGCAGGGCCCGGGCTTCTATCTCGCCCATGACTTCCCGCTCAACCCCAGCTAGCCCCTGCTCTATTTGAGCACGGAGGTCTCCCTCTCCGTCTAATTCCTGTTTTGTTTTAGTATCCATTGCCAGCCGGAAGAACGGGGCATTCGGCGGAAATAACAGCAGCATCAATTTAGACGCTAGATTGTTTACCCCCCGTGCGCCTACACTTTGGAACGGCTGGTACAGGTCGGTAACGGAGCTAAAACCTTCGGGGGAAATCAAAGCGGGGAGGGTGAGTTCAGAACACTCACGCGCCCGGTCTAAATAAATCTCCCTGGACGCTGCTAACTTATAGTATCTCTGAGCGCAGGAAGCTTTTTCTTGCATAACTTAGTTTCCCTAACCTATAAAACGTTATGGCGGAACGTTAACCCCGGTTGCCCCCGCTCCACCAAGGCCGACCGCCGCATAAGGGGCGACCCGGCTGGGCACCTTAAGTTTACTCATCCCACCACCGCTCTTATAATCAGACTTCTTAAGGATTAGCAGCGGATTCTCGGGTACTCTAGCCAGGGCCGCTTCTTTATCGGCCAACGCCTGAGCCCTCTTCGTCTCCAATTCGGTTGCTCTGCGTTCTGATTCGGCACGCATTGCTGCTAAACGCTGTTCCTGCTCTACCCGCCGCCGTTCAGCGGCCTGACGGGCTTCCTCAGCCTGACGGGCTATCGCCTGTTGCTGACGCTGGGCGGCTTTCTTTTGTGCCTTCCTCTGCATTGCGCCCATAGCCAACGAAGCTACAGCCGTGATTGCTGTTAAGCACATAACTTCGGTCCCCCTATGTAGACTTACTCCCCTAATGAGGACACTTCTTCATCCCGCCGCTTTAATTCCAGTAGCCAAGCGATGACCGACCTCTGCCCTGCCTTAAACCAAACTTCCCGGTCAGTCCACTCTAGCCGGGGAGAAGAATCAGGAAACACGCTATCCAAAACGTCAACCAATTGCGGGATGTTGATAGGTAAGTGCAGTATCTCTTTAGTATCATTGGACATTTTAGTCCTCTTATATAGGCTATAACCCTATTCACACGTCTTTTGCCCGGTCGCCGGGTCTATAAAACAAGCCTCGGCGCTGGGTTGAACGTCTGGTTTTACTTCATTTAAGATGCCGTACCGCTTTCCTTCCGCCCGAAACGTAGTGATGCCTTTGCACCCGGCCTTCCACGCATCAAAATACAGAGTTTTAAACTCTTCATAAGTCACATTAGCACCTACGTTACAGGTTTTAGATACGGCGCTATCAACATATTTCGAGGCGAGGGCCAAGACCGCCAGGTGTTCTTGGGCCGTGATTTCGTTCGCCGTCCTCCCATTAACGCCCTGTCTGTACGCATAGTCCGACACCCGCTCAACGTCATGCCCGTCGAACTGCTGGATAGTCCGGTCGTAATATAAACTAAACGGGGGCTCGATACCGGAACTAACATTATCAGCCGTCAAGCTGATAGTCCCAGTGGGCGCTATCGAGGTTAAATGAGAATTACGGAGCCCCTTGTCCCCAATTTTGTGCCGAACCCACGGTGAGAGTGTCTTGAAGAATCGCCCTTCTTTATACTTCTCAGCGTCATATAACGGGAACGACCCCTTCTCTTCTGCTAAATCTGCGCTTGCCGCATAACAATGGTCGCGTAAAGTAGTGAAGACATAGTCCGTAAACTTCATAAACTCAGGAGAAGCATACGGGAACCCTAACATCTCAGCAGCGTTCGCCAGCCCTGTGACCCCCAGCCCAATACGCCGCTTGTTTTCCGCCTCAACCTGCTGCTCTCTGAGGGGGTAGATAGTCCGGTCAATAACATTATCCATCGCTCTAACAACGAGGGCTATGTCTTGGATAAATAACTCTAGGTCAAACGAGAGGAGAGCCTGGGGCGTTAGGCTCCCCTTCTCACCTGGATATTTACCGGCCCCTTTGTAAGGAGGGAGGAGCGCCTCTGGGTTAGTTTGGGAGACTAAATACTTTGTTAGATTAAAGGAGCCTAAGAGACAAGCGCCGAATGGGGGCAGGGGCTGCTCCCCACAGGGGTTTGTCGTCTCTATGGTCTCACAGTAATACAGATTATTCATGCGGTTTATCGTATCTATAAACAACACCCCGGGCTCTGCCCAGTCCCAGGTAGACCGCATGACCATGTCCCATAAATTCTGTGGGTCAACTTCCTGATAGACCTCCCCGCCATACTGGAGAGGGAATGGCCTCCCCTCAGCAAGGCACTCCATAAACAAATCCGTTACCCCAATCGATATATTAAACCCGGTAAGCTCATGGGAGTTGTGTTTAGCAGTGATGAAGTGCTCGATATCGGGATGGTCTATCCTCAAGACTCCCATCTGAGCCCCACGCCTATGCCCCGAAGACGCGATAGTTTGGCACACCGCATCAAATATTTGCATAAACGAAACAGGGCCGGACGCTTTCGAGTCTAAGGATTTAATCCGGTTCCCCCGTGGCCTAAGACGGCTGAAGTCATAACCAATTCCCCCGCCTCGACGCATCGTTTC
>VTLG01005612.1_pt1 | contig 10124 bp, 11 predicted proteins | sample 4694571 | NCBI WGS metagenome assembly VTLG01 (sample SAMN12604809, study PRJNA352737) | marine metagenome | biome: ENVO:00000447; feature: ENVO:00000209|ENVO:00000569|ENVO:01000036; material: ENVO:00002151; isolation source: viral sequences binned using virsorter ... | reverse complement strand
TCTTTTTCAGACGAAATTGTAGTAACTTCATCTACTGGTCCTTTTTCTGCTGTGATTACTATTCCGGCGCTGCTTGTAGAAACAGCAGGAATAATATTCGTTAAGTCCTTTTCAGTAACGAGAACACCTGGTGATACTTGAAAAGCCATATTTAGTTCTCCTTAATTAAGTTTATTAGTTATAACCCTTTGTGTATATTTATAGTATGCCAAAACTACACTATTGCCCTTTGCGATAGGTCACAGGTTGCCATAATACGCCTGCGTCATCAAAAAAAGAATTATTGCGACCCTCTGGATCGTCAAGTCCATTGTCAATAAACCCAAAAGGTGCCATATCTGCCTCTATTGATTTCTGTTGGTCAGTAAACATCTGTCCTCGAACATCAACATCCGTTAGTTCTTTGAAATATCGTTGATTTGCCAACCACGAAAATATAACAAGACACATTACTAGGTCATCAGTTGCGCCTGCTTCGGCTTCAAAAGATTTTCCTTTAGAAATAAAAGTCGATAATTCAGCAATAATATCGAAATCATTAATTATCAGTTTATCTCCTTCGATTAAACTTTTGAGATTAGAAGTTCCGATTTTTTTTGTACCTTTTGTCATTCTCAAACCTAACTGGTTGCCTCTACCACTAAAGCCTCCACCCAATACCTGACCTGAACGACCTCGTTGCGTGACCATCATCATGTTATCATACTCTAATTCAAATTGCATATTGTCTGCCACTTGTTGTCCTAAATCGTTTATCTCTATAAGAACAAATGCATTGTTATAAATCTTTGATACTTTCTCTATAAGACTTGGAAAAACTATTGGTTTAATATCATTATCTCTATACTTTGCAACAATCTTATATGGCGCCTTTGTAACATCAAATACAACAAATGCTGAATAGTCATTTGATAATCCTCTTGATACATCAACCGTAGTTACATAGATACTACCTTTTTTTGGCATTTCATAAACATCAAGTCCCATAGGACTCTTTTTAGGTTCTATAACTGCCATTGTTTTGATTTTACTTGCATTGATAAGAGTATCAACACTACCTAAAAATTCACACTCAAACTCAGTTTGAAACTGCTCTATACTTGTATTTCGTATTGTTTGTTCTTTCCACGCTTCATCACGACCAGGTACTTCACTCCAATGTACTTCGATTGGCGCATAATCATTTCTTTTGTTTTGTGCGTCAACCCACATCTTATAAAACATATTCATACCATGTGGTGTAGAAACTATCATAACTTTAGAAGATTTTCCTGATGAGATAGTAGGATAAACTGAACTAAAAAATTCTTCGGCAATATTGTTGGGTACATAGGCGAACTCATCTAAAAATATTATGTTAAAGGTACTACCACGAACAGCACTAGAAGAAGTACTTGCCGCTACAATTCTACTTCCGTTTTCTAATTCGATTGAACCTTTATTCCAGTTGAGAACGCCTTGTTGCATCCATTTGGGTAAGTGCTCGTAAGCCAGTTGCAATCGCCCTAGTAAATCTCTTGCCGTAGAAGATTTATTTGCTAGTATTGCAACATTCACATTATCGTTAAATAAAACATAATGTAAGAGGTAAGAAACAATGATAGTTGATTTTCCACTTTGTCTAGGCAATTTACATATTGTAAACCTATTATCGTGAAAAGTATCTACCATTGTTCGTTGAAAATCATACATTTCAAAAGGTACAAGACCTTTGTCAATTGTAACAATCTTCAAATAAGTTGATATAAAGTATTTTGGGTCATCTAAACATTTCAAGACTTCTTCAATCTGTTTCTTTGTGAATCTTGATTTTGTATGTCCTTTTTTTAGATTAGGGTTACCTAAATACTGGTCTGATTTATTGTTCATAGTTTGCTTTGTTCATCATAAAATATAACTTTTCGCCTAGAAGATTACCGATTTGATTATCAGAAGGATAATGAAATCCTGCTTGTACTCTTCCATAACCACATTCATTTCCTTTTTTAATTAATTCTTCTTCGTGTTCAGGAAACTTACCAGCAACATATCGTGCAATCAATCGTGATTGTGCTGAATGACCACTAGGATATGATGGTGTATCGTTTGTTGAACTTGGTAATATGTTTAAATTCATATCAACAACAAACGGTCTCCTTCTATCAAACTTGTTTTTAAAATGCATGATAATAGGTACTGACTGATCCACAATATCTTCAAACTCATTATCGTGAAATATTAAACCATGTTCTTGACAATAAGAACGAATGGCATAGAAAGGAACTCTATCGTGATTCATTACAGACCGAACATCATCCATTGTGCGAGCCGCTACGATTACCTTTACCTCTTCTACCTCGTCTTGATCCATGACAGGAGGTTCTGGTAAAGTAATACTTTCTTCTAAACCTTTTCTAAAAAATTCCATTTACTTTTTATTCTTTAATAGTTTTGTTAATTCAGTTGTTGATCCTACAAACAAAGCATTTGTTACATTTTTAGGTCCTTTTTCAGGAACATCTTTTATCTTCTTTAACTTTTCTTGTAAGTCTAAAAGATTTTGTGATACCTCACTTACTGTTTTAATAAGTTGTCCTGCGACCTCATAAGCACGAGGATGTTCACCTTCTTTTGCTAATCCTAAAATGCCGTCTATTGCTTCGTTGCCTTTGTCTATTAATTGATAAAGATTTTTTCTACCAGTTTCAAAGTCTATATCTGGGTCTTTATCTTCTGGCACTACTACTTCTTTTGATTCTTTTTTTTCTACCTCTATGGGCATAACCTCAGTAGTAATATTTAAAACTTCATTTAATTTATCATCTATTGTACTCATAATTATTTGTCATCACCTGTTGCCTCGTCATAATTTTTACCATCATCAAAAAATTCAAGGGTTGTTGTATATGTATATGTATCGTCTTTATCCGCTGATGTCGGATTAGGTTGTACTGTAACTCTTTCGCTACGAGATGGACTTTGATCCGATGTATTAGTATATAAATCAGCAGAAACTTTTTTAATTATAGCAGTTGTACTTATAGGTCCATACAAATAAATCTTTGCTGTAAAACTTAAAGTATATGTTATTCTTCTTAATGATGTTAATGATCCTGTATAACTATCATCATAACTTACATCTCCTAATATAAAAGGTATATCTCTTTTTGTGTCCATGTATGTAGAATCTTGTATCATAGTTACCGTATAATCAGGTTGAAAGTATGGAAGTATTTGTTCAATAATTTGTAAACCATCATCCGAAGTAGCAGTAAATACATTTAATTGAAAATTTACATTATAAGGCACAGGAGAATATTGTGTATTAAGTTTTGATGTATCAGCGTTTGTAGTAACTTTACCTAATCGTTGATTCTTATTTAACTTTCTACTAGGGTCATAAGAATAACCGACTATATCAAATGCCATACGAGGTAAAGTAATTGCTACAGACGAATCATCTCCTGTTAAATCCTCTTGTTGGTCTAATCTTGCCAAAAACTTTTCTTTAGGTGAATACGATAAAGGCACCTTAATATTTTGTAAAGGGTTGCCACTTGAATCTAATCTCTTAATATTAATATTATTAAAGATTGTACCGAAGGCAATTACCGTATTACGGATTTGCTTATGATAAAAATGTTCCCCAAACATTAGTAATCGTCAACCTCTCCAAATGGATTTCTTTCACTAAAATCCAGTATATCATCAGCAGTTGATGATGTGTTTGTGCCAGCAGCAGTTTCAAATGCTTGTCCTTGGTCTACTGGTTGTTGTGTTGCCATTGTAAAGTCCTCATTGATAAGATAATCAATCGCACCTACACTACTTTCCATTACAAATGATCCTGTTTCGTTTTCTAAACTAAATTGAAAATTCATTGTATCAGTTGATAGTGAATCTTCGGTACTATCTATTGCAGTAATACCTGTATCAATTCTTTCTGAACTATATTCCCATTTAGTACAAGATAATTTGTAAACCGGTAAAGCACTTTGTTGATAGAAAGGTGCTTCGTGTTCAACAAACTGTATTTCAAAGAATGCTTTTGTTGTAGGAAAATAAACTAGGTCGCCCTCATTAGGTCTTAATGTAGTTTGTAAATCACTATTATTTGATATCAAAGTTTCCCATCTCAATTTAGAAACAGTAAATACAATGTCATCTCTCAATTCTAAACCAAACTTTTTAATAATTTCTTGTTCGCCCATATAACCATCAGTATTATCTACATACATTTCAATAATATATGAATCGTCAAAAGAGCTTGCAGGGTCCTCACCAAAGATTGAATCTTTGTTCGCTATTTTTCTTGGTAAATAATAGACATCTTGGCCGTAAATCTTGAGCTGTTCGATTATTAAATCTTCGTATAATCTTTGCTCAGATGTTGTGCCTGTGTCAAAATAGACATTCGTTGGCATTTATTATCCTTGTTGCATATGAGCAGGTTCTTCGTAATTCAATCTAATTTCTTCTTCTAACTTTTGTTGTTCAGCAATTGCAGTAGAAAATAATTCTGGTCCGTTAAGAGTAACTCCGCCTAACATAGCAGTACCATTAAATTTAGAAAGATTTTGTCCCCATTGTCTTTTGATTAACGCTGTTGTGTATCTTTTTAAATATATATCATCATAGATATCAGCATAAGTATCAGGATCCAGTTTACGAAAAACTTCCATAACTAAGTATTCGCCTGCTTTTATATCTGTTCCCCAATCCATATCAATGAATAATCTATTTGATAAATGATTAAATCTCATTGGTTTCTCTCCCACTAATATGTGGTCAAGAAAATCTAGGTGTCGCATTGTCATTTCGTAATGTACAATACTTGTAGATGAAAAATCGTATAGGTCGTTAAGTCTTAACTGATATCGAACATCAAACATATTTAAGTTTGCTCTGTCAGATAAAGAAAAAACATTGACAACAGAAATAACTGATGAAGGAACGACAAGAAAATTGTCAGCTCTTTTCCATGCTGTTGTAACAGAATTGGCTGTAACTGATTCGTCTGTGTCTGTGGTCATTCTTGTAATATCAGCAGCGGTCACTAAATATTTTAAGTACATTCTTTCAACACCATCAACATGATATTGAGCAAAATATTGTACTGCTTCATCTATTCTATCATCTACTTGGTCATCATCAACATTGATATCTATTACAGGTTTGCCTAATGCTCTTAAACAATACTCTTTCAATGTCGCTTTTGTACTTGGTGTTGCCATATTTTAACTTCCTTTTTAACTATTTATACTACCCTAATGCGACAGCTTGTGCGATTGCAAACGCCTTCGTAGATTTATCATCTATTTGTGTCTGAATTGCACTAGTAACTCCATCTAAATATCCTATTTCAGTTGAAGTGACCGCACTTATAGACACATCTCCATTGGCGTCAGATACTAATGCTCTTGAAGCAGTTAAGTCTGCCATCTTACTAAATGCAATAGCAGCACTAGATTTTATATCTGCATTAACAATATTTGTAATTGTGTTGTTATCAGAATCAATACTTTTGTTTGTTAATGTATCAGTTGTATCTTGTAATACAATAGTACCAGTTGCATTTGGTAGTCTTATTGTTCTATCTGCTGTAGGATCAACAGTTGTTAAATTTGTTTCGTAAGCGTCAGCAGTTGAACCCTCAAATTTAAATGAGTTTTGTATTTCAATCGTAGTTGAATCAATTGTAGTAGTTGATCCTTCAACAGTTAAATTACCTGCGATTGTTACATTGTTACTGCCGTCTGCTGTTAAACCTGTTATAAGTCCACTATCAGCACTAACAAAGTCCATTCTTTCAGTTGATGAATTATATTTTAAAATGTATCCATTTGCTTTTGAGGATACATTAACATCATCCATATCTAACAACTGAACACCACCACCGCCTCCGATAGTTGACATTTGCATACTAGTAATATTTTTAAAGTTTAAAAACTCTCTAGTTAATTTATCTAAAGTATCAATAGACTTTAGACCAGTCATTTTATCTTTTTCTAACTCATTCGCAACCTTCATTTCTTTGATATGCGACATTACTTTATTAATAATATCAGGATCAGATTCTATTTCTTTTGGAGATAAGAATGAGTGTAGAGTTGCATTACCTAATTCACTATATTTTTCTGCAACAATTCGTCTTGCGTTTTCATCAATAATCACCTCTTCTTTTGGAAGATTTACATACTTTTCTGCTATTTGTTGTTTAGTTAATTCATCAACAGGTTCTGGTTTTGGTTTTAAAATAACCTTTTTTATTTCTTCTTTTACAGGCTCAGGTTCTTTTAATAATATTTTTTTCTTCTTTTTCTTTTTACCTGACTTTGCTGCCATCAAATCAACAAATAAATCTTCTAAAGCACTTATTTTCTTTTCTTCTTCTTCAATATTTTTCTCAACAACTTCTTTTTCCTTACCAACATTATCTAAAAAACTTTCAAAACTTTTTTCAAGTTGCCATTCCTTTAACTGTTTATCAGGATCAACAGGTAAATCAGATTTACTTTCAAGTGTTCCGTTTATTCTTGCTTCTTGTAATTGTGCTATTTGTTTTTCAATATCAACATCAATATCAATCTCTTCCTTAATTGGTAAAATAGTTGCAGCTGGAGATTGTATTGTTTCACTTGGTAATAAACTTGACAAAAAATTAGATTGTTTCTCTCTATCAAGATATTTTTGTGTTGAATTGATTTTTGACATATTTTATCTAGTTACACTTGGGGTTACCGTAACTCTTCCTTCAATTCTTCTTGTAATTAATCCGCCACTAGTTGTGGTTGTTAAATCCCAAACATATCGTCCTTCAGTTAGTGCTGATGTTACTGTATCTGTTAATGTAATAGAACAAGTTCCTGCTGTTGCACTTACAATCGCTGTTGTAAATGATGTAGCACTACTTGATAAATGCGTTTTTCTTAATTTACTTGTTACTGTTTGCCCAGATAAATCTACAACATCTCCAGCAGAATCTTTGATAGTCAAAGTCTGTGTAAAATCAGCATCCTGGTCGATAGTTAAATTTTGTATCGTTGCCATTAGTCAAATCCCTATTTATTAAAGTGTTTTTCTTATATTTATAATATAATCAAGATTTAAAAGCAGTTGGCAGTCCTAAAAACGGTCGAGTATCATACTTATTTTTTTCTGCATTTTCCCCTGAAGCGTCATTATAATGAAGAAATACTTGACCACAATTCTCACCTTCAAATGCTTCACGCCAATGTTCTACTTCGCAACCTCTATAAATGAGAGAATCACCTGGTTCTAAATCTATTTTTACACCTTCTTTGCCTGTTTCACCAGACGGTTCTAAATAGATTGGCCATGCGTCACCACCTAAATTTAAAGTCGTAGAAACTTCACAGGAATATCTATCTTTATGTCTTTCTAGTATGTCACCTTTTTTATATATTCGAGCATATGAATATGTTGGTATTAAACTTAATCCTGTTTCTTCTTCCATCTTTGGTTGAACATTTTGTAATAAAGTTTCCATTGCTGTATCAGCATAATGAGAATATGTTTCTGGTATTTGAGTATCATTCCATACACCCCAATATTCAGTAAATGGAGATATATACTTTTCATCAAATAATTTTCTTGCTACTTTTCTTTTCATCAAAAAATAAGAGTAAACAAAGTCTGCTAAATCTTTTGATATTGCTTGTCGTATTACTTTATAATTATTTTTCATCTAAACGGCCATCCTAAATTCCAGATTACAAGTGAGTATCGTGTGCCAGAGGTTACTGGTTTTACTCTATGCCACACAAAAGAAGGAAAAACTACAACTGATCCTTTTGGTCTTATTTCTTTACATAATCGAGGTTGATTTGAACCACTATCAGTATTTCTAAAATCAAATTCAAAATCACCACCTTCATATTCAGTTTCATCTGACAAACTTACAGTAACAGATAATTTTCTAATTTTACCATGTGTGTTTTTATCATTTGGTTTATCATAAGGTAATTCATTTGAATCACAATGCCAATCATAATGTTGTTTTTTTGAACCTGCATATTTTGTAAATTGACAAGTTTCTGACCAATCCCAATCAAAATTCCATCCTGCACTTCTATTTGCTAAATGAATAAATGGATGTATCTCTTTATAGATCCAAGAATCGTTCATCCAAACAACATTTGATTTTCTTTTTTTATGAAGTATTTTTAAGTCTGCTTCTGATATTTCTTTTTGTTCAGTTTGACCTGTAAGCGCTATTTCTTCTTGTTGAGATTTACCATATTTAATAATGTCATCACAAATTCTATGAGGAATAACTGAAGGAAAATACCAATAGTAGTAATGTAAATTCATAATATATTCACCTTTCTATTATATAATTTTAGTAGATTCTATTCTACTTTATCAGGCCATGCACCTAAAGGTCTTGTAGGAGGAGTATCTGTATTGTAAACATATAATGCCTCTAACTTTGCTACTGTATCCGCAGCGTCAATTTTTGTATGCATATCTGCAGCTGCTGTTCTTACAGCGGCACGATATGTTGCGACAGCACTTGGTATTGCTGTTCCTGCTTCTGCTTTTCTTGAAGCGTACCAATCAGTTGATATTAGTCTTGAATGTGCTTCACCAGATATTCTATCTTTGTGTTCATTTGTTAAACCAATAGTTTTTACTGTATTTGTATCAGCGCCTGTGGGTGCGTCACCATCATCTATTTCTTTTTGTGTCCATTTAGTATCTGCAATTTCTTTTGCTGTTGCTGTACCATATGTTAAAGTAACTTTATCACCACTAGAATCATACGCTAATGTGCCATCATCATTCACATAATAATTGCCATCTTTTAAATTTGACCTATTTACCTCTTCAACTTCATATACGCCGTATGCTTTTTTCTCGTCTGGTGTCCACTCATTAGCATATTTTGTTGGAAAGTTAGTATTATTAATTATCAGATTTGTCTGAAAATTATTTGTTTGTACTATACTTCCATCTTTTACATAAGCCCACATATTTATTACTCCTTTTACTATCTATTTATAATGCTTACGAAGCGTTATTTGCTCCACCGTTTGAGGTTACAAATGGGGCACTTGCAAAAGCACAATAAATGTAAGTGCCGTTATTAGCATTAGTATCACCATCAGTATCCATTACATGAAAACCATTTGATACAAGTTGAATATTTCTTGCGCCACTAGATGATTCACTTTCTTCAGCATTTAATTTCATTTGTGGTAAAGAACCATCATTAACTGTGTTGCCGTCAAATATTGGTCTTGTATCATCACCCCAACGCCAACCATCTGAATCTTGGTCAAATCTTTTTGTAATTAAAAATCCAGGTCGAAAACCTGTGTAAATAAAGGGTCCAGCGGCATTACCGTTCCCAGTATATTTACCTATCTTTGAAAATCCTTGTATATTTGCGAAAGCATACATGATATAATTATCACCATCTTTATTTGTACCACTATTTGTTCCTACTGTAATATTAGTTGATGTTGGTGCTGTTGAATTAAAAGCACTTGCGTTTTGTGTTTGTCCATCGGTACTACTACCATATAATATTCTATCATCATCAGATAATAATCCTGTAAAGTGATGAAAATTAGCATCATTGTTACCACCATCTCTATTTCTCACTATTACCCAATTTGGTGTAACACCTAATCCATGTGCAATAGTTCCATTACCACCAGTTCCTGTGTAATCTATAATTGAAAGACCTGCTGTTGTATTTACTTGACGACCGCCACCAGGGTTATTACCACTTTCAGTAAATGTTGTTCTTGAAGCACCATTTGCTTTCCATCCTGCAGCCACATATTTGTAAAGTCTATTATTAACTTGACTTTGATTAGTTAAAGTCATACCATAACTATCATATGAACTTATCATGCTTGAAGTATTTTCATTACCAACTTGATCCCATCGCCAATGCCTATCACCTCTTGTTGAATCCCATATAGAGTTATTTTCACTTGCATTTCTCAAATCTACGAATAACAAGTCTGGTTGAAAGTTATATCCTGATACTTTTCTTCCAACAACAGAATTACCTGACCAGCAAACTGTATCGTGATGTTGAGTTGAATCGTCTATTGTTGTAAATGCCATATTACTATTTATCCGTATTGTGCTAAATTTTGTGTGCAAAG
>VTLG01003903.1_pt1 | contig 10124 bp, 12 predicted proteins | sample 4694571 | NCBI WGS metagenome assembly VTLG01 (sample SAMN12604809, study PRJNA352737) | marine metagenome | biome: ENVO:00000447; feature: ENVO:00000209|ENVO:00000569|ENVO:01000036; material: ENVO:00002151; isolation source: viral sequences binned using virsorter ... | reverse complement strand
ATTCGATAAGTCAATCTCTTTGACTTGAACGCCTGGTGAAACTTGAAATGCCATACTTTTCTCCTGTTAATGTATTTTTACATTGTAAAAGTTGTTTACACTTTTATTTATATATTTATATTATCTAAGAACTACTTTAATCCATATCTGTCTGATGATTTCGACCATAATTGTCCGTCTGCATCCACAAATGTTTCATTGTTCTGTTCTCCAAATACTCCTGCTGGTAATAAATCATCTTCTATCATCTTTTGTTGTTCTGCATAAAGCAAATCTTTTACAGCGGTATCTGTTAAGTGTGTGAAAAATTCGGTGGTGACAAACCATGCGAAAAGAACACAATTCATGACCATATCGTCATGATATCCTCTATCTGCCTCGAATGATGACCCCTTATGAACGAATGTCATTAGTTCAGTTATTGTGGGCCTATCTACTACAACGAGTCTATTTTCTTCGAGAAGTTCTTTTAAAGTAGAACATCCAACTCTTTTAATCTTTCTTGACATTGTAATACCAATATCTGTTGCTTTCGTTAAACCTTGAACGAACACATTAGCATATTCGATATCATAATGCAATTGAGTAGCGACCATTGAACCCTCTGCGTTATTTTCTATAATAACTAGAGACTCATTATATCTACTACAATACTTATTTATTAAATCCGGAAAGAGTAAAGGGCTAACCATATTGTCTCTATAGGTACAAACTTGTCTAAAAGGTCTATTAGTTACATCAAATACACTAAAGGTAGAGAAGTCAAACCCTCTTCCTTGAGACACATCGACTGTGGTGATGTAAGTATGACCTTCTACTGGTCTCTCATAAACAGTTAAACCATCTTTCTTCCATTCTCCATCCTCTGCTCTCATACCCAACAAGGTGGCCGCATTGATAAGTGTATTACCTGTTCCTAAGAAACTATTACCATACTCTTGTTCGAACTGCGCTTCTGAGGTGTTTGCAATGGTCATTTTTTTCCATTCATCATCTCTATCAGGAACATCCCACCAATTGATTAAGAAACTCTCGTATTCTGATTGTTTATGAACGGCACTCTCGTATATCTTGTGGAACATATTACCCACACCATTTGCAGTTGAAGTTATAATAACCTTTGAATCTTTACCAGATGTTACCACTGGATATGTCGCAGTATAGAATGTTTCTGCATCTTCTACGAAAGCAAACTCATCCAGATACAACATGTTAATTGACATACCACGAATTGAACTTGATGATGTTGCGGCTGCCACCAATTTACTATCATTACCAAACTCTATATTACCTTTGTTTAGTATCTTTACGCCTGGTTGTAAGAAGAATGGCACGGTTTCCAACATGGTTACTATTCTTGATACCATTTCCCTTGCGATTGCACCCTTGTTCGCCAGAATCGCCACAGTGACTTCTGGTGTAAACAGAAGATACCATAGTAGGTACGCACAAGATGTTATTGATTTACCTGACTGCCTTGCAGCCAAGACACAAGTAAATCTATTATCATTAAAGTGATGGACTAATTTCTCTTGATAACCACGAAGTTTAAAAGGTACAAGACCCTCATCTAATGATATAATTTGTGTATATGCTTCGATAAAATGGCAAGGGTCTTCGGAACATTTTTGATATTCCGCTATCTCTTTCTTCGTGTATTTTGTTTCAACACCCGCTCTCTTGATTAGGTTATTACCTAAGTATCCTTCGTTTTTAGCTTGAACCATTCTTTTTTTCTTTCTTTAGAAATTTCTGCAACTCAGATGTTGAACCAACATATAAATGATTATGTTGTGTTCCAACTTTAGTCTCTTCGCCTTCTAACTTCTTCAATTTTTGTTGAAGGTCTATTAACTTTTCTGCTGTCTCTCCAACAGTTTTAATTAATTGACCTGCGACTTCGTAGGCCCGAGGATGTTCCGTTTCTTTAGAAAGTTGTAATATGCCATCTATGGCATCTTGACCTCGTTCTACTAAGTCATAGAGATTTTCTCTGGCATATCTATAGTCTGTTTCCATATTCTCATGTCGAGAAGGAAGTTTGACTACTTGGGTTTCTTTTTTGATATCAGATTCTATATTTAGAATATCATCCAATTTCTGGTCGATTTCGTTTTTCATAATTAACTATTGTCTTCATCGGCATAACTGTATCTTGCGCCGTCATCATAATATGTCACATTTTCTGCAACTACAAATGAGTCTGCTGGGTCTACTGAACCAACAAACTTAAGTAAAGTATTATCGATAACTGTTATTGCATGTGATAATACTATTGATAATTTGTTAGCGTGAATAGATGCAATGGTCGGATTAGTTGTTAAGTTTGTTCCGAACACTTCATCTGCAACACTTATCTTACTATTTATTGCAGTATCAAAGGTCACTGAGGTTGAATTACTTACTGCATTACATCGTTCTCCAAATGCAGGTTCATAATGTTTCACTTCTTTAATTAGACCAGCTGCAGTTATCTCAGATGTTGAAAATGCAGTTTGGCCATCTCCAAGATAAGTTCTTTCAATAACATTCTTAATAAGATTACCAGTGTATACAGGTCCAAAGAAGTATGTTTTCATTGTAAAGTCTAAAGTGTATTCTATAATTCTTCTATCTTCAAATGAACCTTCATAGTCATCTTGGAAAGATACACTGTTTAAAATGATAGGTACATCTCTATTATCAGGCATTGAATCTACCATTTTCATTGTGACGGTATATTCTGGTTGAAAATATGGAAGAATCTGTTCTACTATCTGTAATGCATCATTCATATTCTTTGTTAGAATAGATAATGTAAAGTTTAAATTGTATGGTGCTGGATTGTATTGAAACCCTCTCTTACCATCTGATTCATAAGTAGACTTTGCGGACCTTATAAGTTTATTCTGTTGTCTTTGAACATCGTATTCAAAACCTGTAAGTTCAAATGCCATACGAGGTAATGATATCGCACTTCTATTTCTATCTGATAGATTAGGTTCTTCTCTAATTCTATCTAAAAACTTTTGTTTGGGTCCATATGATAATGGAACCATAGGCGAGGACAAAATTGTTCCATCGGCCTTAATTTTCTTGAATTGAATATTATTAAACAAGGTACCAAATACTGATACACAACGCTTAATAGTTTCATTGTAGAAATAGGTTCCGAACATTATGCATTATCCTCTACATATTGCTTAATGTCTCCAACTGTGGATATGCCTTCTGCATCCTCATCAGGAACTTCTATTTCATATTGTTCTTCAATTTGCATTACTAATTCAACAATGTTAAGTGAATCTGCACCTAAATCTTCTACTAGGTTATGTTCATCTTTTATTGTTGATTGATTGATGCTAAGAACATCTGCGACTATCTTTTCTATCATTATGGTTCTCCAAATGGATTCGTCTCACTTAAGTCAAGGTATGACGAATCTTTTCCTTCAAAATCTAGATTCTGAGCGGCGGCATCATTAGAGAATGTCATTCTATCATCTATTGATGTTATTGTAAATTGTGCGGCTGAAACAGCGCCAATCAATACATCGTTCACTTCTAGGGTTGTTATTATATCTTTTGCAAGTAGTTTGCTTGTGGGTTGATGCCACGATACAGCCTCTGCAACAACTGTACCACCTTTAGTTAAATTCTCATTAGCAACATAATCTTTGGCGTTTCCACTACCCATTGTCATACTCAATGAGTATGCTTGTTCGTCTTCTATTAAGTCTATATCGCCGATTTGTGTATCGAAATCTTCACCACTGTATTCGAACAATTCACATCTAAGTTTAAATACGAATAGTTTACCAACTTGATAGAATGGGTCTTCATGTTCTACAAATTTGATTTCAAACATTGAACCACTTAAAGGGAAATAAACTAAATCTCCTTCATTGGGTCTGAATGATGTTGCAAGGTTTGAGTCTAGGGAAATGAATCTTTCCCAACTTCTTAGTGATATGACAAATGTTGCTTGGTCTCTAACTTGAACACCAAACTTAGACATAAGGTCTCCTTCTCCTTCGAAACCTTCTGCATTTTCTATATACATTTCAACCGAATACGCATCACCAAACTTAGACTGAACATCTTCGTTTAGTATAGTATCTTCTTCTATTATCTGTCTAGGCAGATAAAAAGTTTCATGTCCGTAAATCCTTAAAGACTCAACGACTAAATCTTCGTATAGTTGTTGTTCCGTTTGGACTGCGTGGTTGAAAAAAACATTAGTTGGCATATCTCATTATCCAATCATATCCATAGGTAACATGTCATGATTTAATCTTGACTCTTCTTCGAGTCGTTGTATTTCTTCTTGCGCCTCTTGTTTCATTTGAGTTCCATCAAGAGTCACTCCTCCAGGTAATGCAATACCTTGGAACTTAGATAAGTTTTCTCCCCATTGGTATTTGCATAATGCAGTTGCATATTTCTTTAACCACATATCATTATAAACATCTGTAAAGTTTGTAGGGTCTAATTTTCTATAACACTCTATGATTAAATATTCATCTTTGTAGATACTTTCTACATCCATATCTAGATACAATCTATTCATATGTTGGTTAAACCTTATTGGTGTTCTACCAACTAATACATGTTGCATTAAAGATAATTGTTGTTGAACTTGTTCGTAGTATAGAATATTGGTTGATGTTAAACTGTATAAGTCGTTTAATCTTAATTGATATCTCATATCAAACATGTTAAGATTACTCTTATCATTGAAAGGGAATATGTTCATTACTGCGAGAACAAAGTCTGGTAAGATGATATAATTCTTTTGTTGTTTAACAACTTCGTTAGTATAGTCATGAGTTCCAGCGGCATTCTCTATGAATTGCTCATCGCCTTTCATAGCGGCAGACTTAGTATCTGTCATTTGATGTTTTAAATAAGTCTTTATACTACCATCGTAATGATAATTATGAAAGTATTGTAGTGCTTCATCTATTCTGTCGTCAAATTGGTCATCATCTAGATTAATTTCCAGAACAGGAGCACCAAGCTTTCTTTTGATGTATTCTTTAAGTGTTGCTTTACTGTTCGGTGCGGCCATAATAGTAGTTCCTGTTTATACTACTATTTATAGTAATTTTAATCTTGGAAATAAGTTTTTGTTTGGAGTCTATCTATCTTCTCATCTATTCGTTCTATAGAGTCGATAATTCTTTGAAAGGTTTTTTCCATTTGTTCTCTAGTAACATAATCTTTAGCAATTTCTTCTCTTGTCTTATTGATAAGTATGTCGATTCTTTTTTGTTCGGCGAAGATGCCTCTGATTATATAACCGCCAGGTATTACTATAACAGTAAGAACCAAATTCCATAGCATATGCGGATCCATCGATATCGTTGCAATTTCCATATTTATATTTAGTAAATGTAATCGCCGTTATCGTCTATATGCCAGATGTTATCTATGTTTTTTATATCCTTTCTTATACTATCTTCTTCGTTTTTTCCTAGTTTATAATCTCTCAATTGGACATTAAAATTAAACGATATACTGTATCTCTCTTTATCAGTTAAATTGGGTGCGACCATATGCATACAACCACTAGGAAATAATAACAAGTCTCCTGTTATAGGGTGTATTTTAATATTATCGCTCAGTCTTGCAACAGCAGGCATATCACCTACGACCTTGGGGTCTTTATCTACGAAAAATATATCTCCTTCATCTCCGTCTGCATGTATATACATAGCACCAGAATAGAAACAACCATTATGTAAATGTGGAGAATTCCACGCACCGAAACCATTAATGTTTCCCCATGCATTGTGAAAGTGTATATCAAAAGAATCTTTACTAGCGCCCAAAAATGGCATCATTTCATCTCTTACCTTTCTCTTAATTTGTCTTATTGCACCAATGAATATAGGATTTTGGTCTATACCATCGTTTGATTGCCAACTAGTTGATTCTTGATTTGATATCTTTCTTCCTTTATCTCTTTTTCTTATTGCGTCCATTTCATCTCTTAATAGACCAAAATATTCCTCAGTCATAGTTGAACACTTATCTCTTGGTTCATGCAAAAATGATGAATGAAATAGATAAGTTGGATGCATTAATCTAACTGCCATCACCATCTCCTAAATCCATTTCTAATTGTTCTTCAACATCTGATTCAAACGCACCACTATAATCCATCTCATCATCTTTTACATGTGCTGGGCATTCTGGAGGTGGTTCGTCTTCGTCATAGAACTGTCCTTTCTCTTCCCAATAACCTTCTACTCTATACGGACCTAACTTCTTTCTCGCAGTCTTAGCATGAGGAGAATTCTCATCCCAAGAGGCTTTTATTAAATCGTATTCTGTTCTTCCATATTCATCCATACCAGGCATGTCTGTATGTGTTGTATATTCACTTCTGTTTTCATGCCATGTCTTAGCATCTTTTAATTGATATGTTGCAGTCCACTCTTCTCTTTTATATGGTATAACTTGAACTAGTGGTGTTCCTTCCGTTATAGTAAACGACTCTTCTGTTTTTGGATAGAATATGATTTGTGAGTTATCTAAATTTGTATTAAACTTATCAGTATCAATGATGCCTTGCCATGTTGCAAAGTAATCATTCTGAAATAGGAAGGGTTCTAAGTAGAAAGTAGAATAGCCTGATGGTGTAATAATGTTCCAAGGATTTCTCATTTTAAATGCATCTTTAACATGACCTTTACCATTCTTTATATAATCAAATGCATTATCAAACTGGTCAGATGGATGTGATGGTGAACTATAACCTGAGTCTGATGAATCTCTTGTTACATAGTTTTCATCAGCTAAACCCTCTCTATCTTGTCCAACTAAAACTTCCATATCTCTATTTGCAACAATATACCAACCAGACTTTAACCAATCATGCATAGCTGGACAGGCACGAATAGTTTGAGCTCTTCGACCTCTTACTGCTTGGAAGATTTTCATTTTCTTCCACCAATCTGGAGAGACTGATTTGGCTAGAACAGGTTTAAAGTTTCTTAAACTCTCTTCGTTAAATGTAGTGAAATCTATCGTTGGCATTATAAAAATCTTCTTTGTTTACTAGTTCTATTTCGTCTCCTCTTAAAACTATTGAGCGTCTATCCATATATCTCGCTCTTGGTAATGGTGCATCTGCACCGTGTGGTATTCTTCCGTCAAGCATTAACAATCGATTTGGAACAAACTCAATGCTTCCGATTTGATGATTCTTAATATGTTCATCTCTACCATCTAATCCTTGTTGTGGTTCATCATATATTCTTAAATCACCACCCCAATTAGGATTCCAAAATGTATTATAGTAATATAAGAATGAAATATTCCAATCATCATCTTCAGCACAATCACTATGAGTTGTTCCATGTTGACCATATGTTTGAGAATTTAGTCCCATATATTGAAATCTTTTCCATTTGAATCCAAAGTCTGTGCATATTCTTCTATTCAACCATCTAAAAGGAATTGCTTGTAATTCTGTAACACAATCACCATCTCTCTTAGCATCACTACCTTGAAAGAATGATGCACCCCAAAACGAATGGTGTGGCAATCCAGTTCTACTATCACCTCTTACTGAATTTGTTTTAGACCATATTGCACTGTTGGTGCATTTATTATTAATCCAATAATGTAGACTCGTTTCTAGATAATTGTCTATCACATAAATCTTATTCTTTATGGGAAAGTCAACTAAACGAAACGGTCTATCTAGATAGATTATTTCTAGGTCTTGATTCATAGTTTAATCTATGAGTGCTTTTTGGGGTGAAGGAACTTGACTTGAATATACTTCAAACTCTTGTAGCATATCTTCTCTAGTGTTTTTAATTTCATTAACTACATTTAAGTAGACATTCCATACTGCATCATAGTATTCTAATACTCGTCTTGCATCTGACCTCATCGGATGGTTTGAACCTTCTCTGCCAGCTGCCATTGAGTCCAATATACCCGAAAATCCATAAGAATCAGATTGGTCCATAATATAACCTTCACACATCTGTTGAAGACTTCCACTATATTGATTTTGTAGACTAACTCCTTCTGGTGGAGCTGAATTGGATATGTATGTTTCAATTGCATCAATTTCAGAATCAATTAGGTTAATCTTCTCTTGGTCATCGAATTGTTTATCGTTGTTCCACTTTAAAATTTTAACTTCTATATCATCATAAACTAATACATCATACTCAAACCCCAATTCTGGTTTATCTGTATTCTCGAAAGTGTATTCGAGTCCGTTTGGTTTTCTAATAGTGAGATTTCCATTCTCACAATAAATTAACATATTCATAATCTCTCCATTATTAACTGAATCTATTCAATAAGTTTCTATAAGTATTTAGTTCGTCTATCTCGGTAGTATCCATACCCTTAATCCATGGACCACCTCTCGTGTAATGTATCGCACTAGGCCTCCAATTAGTTTCTCTTGTATCGTGTCCTTCTGTAAACACATAATGTTCTGGTATCTGAGATATCTTATCAGTCCATTCAAACTGATGTAAGAACTTACCACTTTCTGTATTGACAACTTCTGGTGTTAGTTTCTTACAGTCTTCATGTGCGTTATTAAATATCATTAGCGAAGACCATAGTTTCTTCGGATAAGAAACATTCTTTTCGCCATCAAACTTAGTATCTGGATATTTGTCAAAGTCGTATTGTATACATGCGACTGCATCGTCTGGATCCAAAAAGTAGAACATTGGCCATAGACTCTTAGTGAATAGTATATCATCGTCTAAGAATATACTAAATCCTTCGTAATTTTCTAGGTAAGGTATTAAGAATCTACTGTATGTAAATTCAGTGGATTGATTTGCATAGTCTCTAGTATATTCTGGAATCTTAGATATGTCAAGAAAGTTAATCTCTGGTTTCCATTTGTTCATTAAGTTGTGACCAGTTCCACCACCAGCACCATATCTTGTTGAATGTTCAATACACTTCTTATTTAATTCTGCGAGATTTTGATGTCTAGAATCGTAACCAATGTATACATTTAAGTGTTTGTTTTTAGCTAACCTATTGACTTTACTATTAAATTTGTATATATGTTTTCTAAAAGTCATCTGCAATAAGTCGGTTAGTATCTCTATATAACCATGAACAAATGCAAATGATATATTCTTATGATACTTATCTGGATTTGCAAGTATCTTTTCTTTAGCCCAATCTATAATTTCTTCTATTTCTATTTCTGGAACAGGTATGATATCATGGTCGTCCCATATCCACATTTCCATATCCCAATCATCTAAACATTCAAATACAGGAGAACGAACAGAGCCTGGGTGAATTTCTAATCTATACTTACCTTGAGCTTCGACAACTTTACCTTGAATTGGATTCCATAAACCTTCTTTTCTTATACTGTTTACCAACCAATGTGCTTTAGCGGCATGATAGTATATGGAATTTAAGTTGGCCTCTATAGTTGGATCATCAGATTCATCAACATGATTTACTATATTTTCATATTCATTATTTGAATTTTTGAAGTCCATACCCAAATGGCCAGGTTGTGGATTCTCTGGTTCATATGTATAACCATGTGGTAAGAAATATTGATATCCAAAAGATTGAGATTGTAATGCGTTCCAACCAGAAAACTTGCCGTCTCTAATTAACTTAACTACATCTCCCCATGTAACTCTTTTAAGTTTTAGATTATGTTCTTTGATTATATACTTTAAAGACTTGTATGCTTCTTCGTCTTCGTAAGGTTCATCTATAGTGAAACCACCCATATGCATATGGAAAGAAGGGTCTTTCCAATCTTCTTTTTCAAGAATGGATATAGTTTCACTTAAGGTTTTAGACTTGATACTCATAACATAGAATCCGGTTTATACGGATATTTATGTTACGAAGTAATAGGTGTTCCAGGCCAAGTACCAGTGCCATCCCAACGGATAACTGGTGTTCGCCCTTGTCTTGCATATGTAGAAGGCGACCTGTGGTCATAAGTTGTAGGTGTTTGTCCTTGTCTTGCGTATGTAGACGGACTTCTATGTTGATAAGTCGTAGGCGACCTATGTTGATATGTCGTAGGTGACCTATGGTCGTATGACAAAGGTGACCTATGGTCATAAGTTGTAGGCGTTTGACCTTGTCTTGCATATGTACCAGGACTTC
>VTLG01000449.1_pt1 | contig 10124 bp, 11 predicted proteins | sample 4694571 | NCBI WGS metagenome assembly VTLG01 (sample SAMN12604809, study PRJNA352737) | marine metagenome | biome: ENVO:00000447; feature: ENVO:00000209|ENVO:00000569|ENVO:01000036; material: ENVO:00002151; isolation source: viral sequences binned using virsorter ... | reverse complement strand
AGCACATGTCTCACACGCACCACCCAATCTAACTTTTACTATACCAGTTTCCTCTTCTATTTCTACAAACTGAAGAGATCCTCCATCTGCTTCAATATAAGGAAGAAGTTCTTCTAAAACTCTCACTACATTTTCTTCTGTTAATTCCATGTGTGTTGCCAAATAATGTTGTCTTTTAAGATATTCATAGTAATGATCACTCACGATACCTTACTCCTTCACAATCTTTTTTAGAACAGTAATAAGTACCATCCCCTTTATCTTGTGTAAGATACTGACAATCAGAAGTCCATTCATCCATAGCCTCTCTGACTATCTTTTTAATTTCATTTCTTAACCATGAAGGTAATTTAATTGCCATTACATATACTCCCACATATAAGAACGATCACCATATTCATCAACATGCCATCTATCTCCTTCTGCATCTACAAAACTTTGCATATCATCTAATCCGTCTGACATGAAACCAAATGGAGCCATGTCTTGTTCGATTTGATTTTTTTGCTCATCATACAATCTTTTCCTTACATCCTGATCAGTAAGTTCCTTAAAGTAATCTTGAGCAACCAACCATGCATATATGACAAGGCACATTGCAAGGTCATCATTACATCCTTCCTCTGCTTCAAATGAGTTACCCTTTTGAATAAAGGTAGTCAACTCACTCATTATCTCATAATCACATGAAAGTAGTTTATCAGATTCTATTAAAGTTTTCAAGTTAAGAGAACCTACCTTCTTAACTGTCTTTGACATCTTAAGACCAAGTTGAGTTTTCTTACCAGAGAATCCCTGACCAACAACTTGTCCTGCTCTTCCTCTCATAGAACACATAAGAAGATTCTTATATTCTAGATCATAATTTAATATGGCAGCAACCTGATCTCCTACATCATTTACCTCACATAATACAAATGCATCATTATAACTCTTTCCAACATCATTTATAACACTAGGAAAGAGCATTGGTTTGATATCATTATTTCTATACTTTGCAACTACAGAATGAGGAAACTCTGTAATATCAACAACTACAAATGCAGAGTAATCTTTTCCAACTCCTCTTGCAACGTCAACTGATATAACATAATCATGATCCTTTTGGGGATCTACATATACATCTAATCCAGCACTTGTCTTCTCTGGTTGCTGATATACCATACTCCTTAATTTACTAGGAGCAATAAGAGTATCAACAGATCCTAAGAACTCACACTCAAACTCAATCTTAAACTGTTGCTCTGATGTGTTGGCAATAGTCTGTTCTTTCCATACCTCATCTCTACCAGGAACTTCTGACCAATGCACATCAGTTGGAATATATTCATTCTTACCTCTTTCTGCATCGTGCCAATACCTATAAAAATGGTTCATCCCGTGAGGGGTTGAAACCATGATTACTTTTGTGCTTTTACCAGAAGTAATAGTAGGATAAACAGAAGCAAAGAAAGAGTCAGCGATGTGATTGGGAACAAAAGCAAACTCATCCAAGAAGAGGATGTTGAAAGACATACCCCGAACAGCACTAGCACTAGTGGAAGCTGCCAAGATTTTACTACCATTTTCTAACTCCAATGAACCTTTATTCCATGATATGATTCCTTGCTGCATCCATTTCGGCAAGTTCTCATATGCAGTCTGCAATCTACCCAGTAAGTCTCTGGCAGTTGCTGCCTTGTTAGCAAGAATACCAATATTTACATTATCATTAAACACAGCATAATGTAACAAGTATGATACCGATGTAGTAGACTTACCAGTCTGACGAGGCATCTTACATATATTAAATCTATTATCGTGGAAATTTTGTATTAATCTTTCTTGAAAGTCATAAGGTTGAAAAGGAACCAAACCTTCATCCAAACTAACAATCTTTACATGATTTTTCGCAAAATAAACAGGATCATTCTTACATGCCATGAATTCAAGAATTTGTTCTTTCGTAAATTCTTGTTGGACGTTTGCTTTCTTTAGGAGGGGATTACCAAGATATACTTCATCAAGAGTCATAATTTTATTCAGGTACTTGTATTAATGGATCTCCTGGTTTGTAATCTGAAATCTCATAATTCCAAAGTTTACATCCAGGATATACTTTCTGGAGTTGAGTAAGAACTTCCTTCCTAGAAGGTTTCTTTATATGAGGGAAGAACATCTGTAACATGTAATTATTACCTCTCCATCTCAAATATGTATCTACGATCTGACCATTCCTCTTTATAGGAAGTTTCTTTGCTTCACCTATAGTTTCCCATTCAATATTATTTTTTGGTGAAACTATTGGATCTGGTGTAATTAAATCAGTAAACTCATAGTCTGTTGGTTTGAAATCATCTTTCCAATCAGAAGTGTCTATATTTTCATTTACTTGAATATCTATAACCTTATCTCCTACTTTTACATTATGTTCAGCGAACCAACCTCTATTAACTTCTAAAGCATAAAGAACATCTCCTTCAGATGGAACTGGAAGAATATTATATGGATTTAATTCTTTAATACTTTCTATTGTCCCATCTTCTTTAATATATGCTATATCTAAAGGAATTTTGGTATCTTTCATATGAAAGAATCTTTGTCCAACTTCTTCAAATACAAAAAGCATTCCACTATCTTCTTCCAAACTTTCTCTAAACATGAGACCCAACTTAAACTTTGTTGGGGTATCTGGAACTTCTATATTAAGTGGAAGATTAACGGATAAAGTCATTATAGAACACAGGTCTCCAGTAATATTTATCAGACCCAACGTGTTGCAACTAATTCAACATTATTATCTACATTTCTTTTTTGAGTTTCTATCTCAAATCCTTTCTTTTTAATTTCTCTTGCTATTAGTTCTATAGCATATTCTTGAGTAATTTTTTCAATCATTCTTTGTGGTGGGGTGGGATGCTTCCATGTCTGAAGATCAGTTACCAATTCATAATTTTTTGTTTGTCTATTTAAACGGAATCCAATATCAGTTCCCAAAGTAATATCACACCTTACTTTTGCATGGTCATGCCCAACAGGGTTTTCTAGTTCCTGATTAACATCTACAGGAAGTCCCATTGTTAATAATGCTTTTAAGAGAATATCCTTTTCTCTTAATCTAGTCTTGATCGTGCTGAAGTGTGACATCGGTTGTGTTCTTCCAAAAATTTTCTATAGGTTGGGCAAGGTAATACTCTGGTTTCTTTTCTTTATAAGAAACTTCTCCCAGTGCTTCCTCAATTTGTTTAGTCAATTCCTGACAACTATCGCCAACAATACCAATAACTTCTTCAGTTACAGTACCATCTTGGCGAATCGTAAATTTAAGTTTTTGTTGTGCCATTTGTTACATAATAAGGTTAATCTATTTATTCTCCTCCTCCACCTCCTCCGTTCCCAGAACCATTTCCACCACCATTCCCATTCGAGCCACTATGCCCATTTCCGTTTCCGTTACCATTTCCAGTGCCGTTTGATCCATTTCCATTTTTTTTAGTAGTGTCGTCATGATCGTGTGCTAAATATCCACTTCTACCTACATGATATCCACGAGGGATTTTCTTACATTTCTTATCTTGAAAACACCAATACTGTCCATCAGGGCATTTCTTTGCTTCCTTTGCTTCACCCATAAATTGAGAAAAGTTTTTCATAGTCCTACGATTGTTAATGGGTCTGATGTAACAGTAGCAATACCAGTTGCACTCAATTTAACTCTATTGCTTTGAAAGTTTAATTCACTCATGTTACCTAAGCTGGTTCCATCACTAGCGATACCAACTTGTCCAGAACCATTAATTTGACTTAATAGTCTAGGCATTTGCAGTCTCCAATACAGAAAGAAGAACTTTTAATGTGCTATTAGCACCTGCTTCTGCAATAACAGAATCACTTGTTTCTAATACCAACTTTCCATCTAAAGGAATGTAAGCATCAGCAACAGGAACACTTGCTCCTTTAATAATTTCTGTTGTAGTGCTACTTCTCTTATGTGACATTGTAAGAGTAGTTGCTGCTGCAGCATAGTTGGTTACATGTGCATAAAGAATGATCCCAGTGTAACCAGTGGGTGCAGTATATACAGTTTGACTAGCAGTAGTTAGTTCAATTGTATACGTTTTAAATCTGTTGAGTGCGAGTGCCATATTAACTTAATGCTAGGATAAAGGGAGTCATTTCTGAGAATAAACTCTTACTAAAGGATCTTCCACTGATTGTACCAGTTTCTTGATTGATTTGCAAATCATCACCAATTCTAAAGTTACCTGCTTGGTCTGTGCTGGTATAAAGAACCTTACCACCTGTTTCGGTAACAACTTCATTTTCTTGGTTGGTAACACCACCACGTTTTGGTGTAGCAGTGACAATTTGATTACCAGAACCAACATATTCAAATGTATGAGAACTAGCAACAATTCTACTTCCTTGTGAGAAGTATGCTGTTGAACCAATCCCCACTGCACTTAATAAGTTATTAGCAAGTGATAATGTAGAAATACCTGAAGATACAGGTGTCGAACTATTTATTGTATAATAAAGATCTTCCATACTTGCAGTTGCAGTTGCAGTATTAGACCCTTCTTCAGGTGCAGAAATTGTTATATTTGGTGTTCCTGTATATTGACTGCCGCTACTGATAATGGTTATAGATGCAACACTATCTCCTTCTAGAGTTGCAAATGCAGTTGCTCTTTCTCCATTTGGTCCAGCAGGAGCATCTACTGTTACTGTAGGAGTAAATGAATATCCTGTTCCACCTGACCCTACAGCGATCTTATTAACATCCTTATACAATGTATCAAAATAAACCAATTGACCGTCATAGGGACGATCTACGTCTATCTTGGCAGTTCCTCCAGAAACATATGTATGGGCAAGAGTAGAAACACCTACATTAACAACAAATGATGTAGTAGAAGGAATTGAATCTACATCAAATACAAAAGGTTTTTTGGATGGATATGTCTTACTTCCAAATGCACAAGTAACACCAATACCTGCAAGTGTTACACCCATTCCTACTTGGAATCCATGAGCAGAACTGGTAGTAACAGTTGCTATACCAGAACTATAATCATATACAAAATTACTAATGTTTAAAGTAGGAGTGCTTACATTTACTTTGACATTCGCTTGAGATGCTGCAGCAGTTGTAGTGACTACACCAGTATATTGTAAATCACTTACACCTCTAGATACTAATCCGTAACTACCAAAACTACAATTACTATTTGCAATATCTGCTTGACCACCTTTATCTGCAGTAACTGCTTCATTACAGCAAATAGTAAACAATGAAACTAACTGTGCAAATCCACCATTAGTAATAGCAACACCAACTCCACCCTGATTGTATTGGGTGTATGAGTCAACATTCATTGCTTTCAATGATCTTGCTTGATCCCCATCAATATAAAGTCCCGTTCCTGTTGTAGTATCACTTGTGCAGTTCTGAATATATGGTCCTTTCCACTTACCACCACCTACGTTTTCTGCTATCTCATCTTTAGGGAATGATACTGCAGCAGCAGGAGCAAGATGACCAGTAAATGTCATATTTGCTAACTTATCACCTTTTCTTACATGAAATAAATCACTAGTTGGTGTATTAGGAATAACTTTTACACTTCTTTGATCATCACCCACAACAGCTACAAAAGCAGGTATTTCTATAGGATTACTTTCGATATACGTGCCTGACATCACTTTAACTGTATATCCAGATTTTGCTATACCAACTGCTGCTTTAATTGTTAGTTTAGCATTGTCAATTGATGTTCCATTATTTGTATCTAATCCATCTTTTGCTACATATAAAACTTGAGGGCAAGAGTTAATACCAGATGCAGTAGCACTAATTGTTACACCAGAACCAATAGTAACTGCAGAATTGGTAATAGTAACACCATCTTCACCATCAATTGTGCTACCAATAGAAATTGCATCTTCTTCACCATCAATAATAATGGATGAAGTACCAATAGTTAATATACCAACAATCCTAGCATTACCATTTACTACTAAATCTTCACCATAAACTCCTGTATCTACACCAACATGCATCTTGGCAGCAGTTGCAACACCAGATATATTCCAGTTACGTGCAGTTGCTTCATCATATTCGAGGTCTCCCTCAACACCCATCTTACCTGCAACCCATAATGCATAGTCAGATTTTGCAGCAGTAGTATTGATACCTACGTTTCTAGTGGTATGAATACCTGTATCGCTAGATGCCCAAGTTCCTGCACCACCAACATTACCTAGTTTAGCAATCCATTTAGAATCGGTCTCACTATATTGAATAATGTAATTATCTGCTACACCACCAGTTACATCAACGTCTTCTAAATCATCAAGACGAACAGCACCACCTCCACCAAAGGTTGCTAGTTGTTGCTGAACTCTATTAACAAATAATCTGTAATGCTCTGATAACTGATCAAGAGTTACATATCTCTTGTCTAATGGGGTTAGTGGATCAGAGTTATCAACATCAGGAGGAATGTTTAGTAAACCTTCTGATAGAATTTCTTTCTGATCAAACTTTTCTAATACTTCTTCTAATTGCCTAACTTTACCAGTAAGTTCTTTACTCTTTTCTGCTATCTCATCTACATTTAATTTCTCTACAACATCCTCAAATTCTTTCCGAATACCTTTAATATGCTTTTCATTTACAGTAAAGTTAATCTGTAAATCTTTTAACTTTTCAGATAAAGTCTCCTCAAATTGTTCTACATTAATTTTTAGATCATCATGATACTTTGTGGTGCTAGTATCTAAATTCTCTTGTAATTCGCATATATTATCTGATAAATTAGATTCTAATTCAGTAATCTTTTCTGCAAAAGAAGTTAAAGTTCCTGCATACTCCTCTAACTTTTTATCACTAGAAATCTCTCTATTCTTAAAGTCTCTCTTTACAGTATCAGAAAGAACTTTTGATTCTTTTACAAGATTCTCAATCTTGATTATCTTTTCAGATAATACTTTATCAACTTCAGACTCTTTACCTTCTACTCTTTCATGAACAGCAGTAACACCAGTATCAAGAACTATAAGTCTCTCATCAAGAGTAACTATATCTTGTGCTAGATCCTTGAATAACTTGTTTATACCCTTTTCAGTCTTTATCTTTGATTCTGTTAAAGACTTTCTATGTTGCTTTATATCTTTCTCAATTCCTTTGATTCCTTGCTTATAATTCTCTTCAACCTTCTTTAATTTCTCATCTACTAACTCTTCATTCTCCGTTAGTCTATCTTCAGTCTTTAATTCTGTCTCTGCAAAAAACTTCTTATATTCTGGTAGTTCTTGTTCTACTAATGCCTTAACTTTATCACCAATACCCTTTACATCTTCTCTAATACCAGAAAGGTTTTCTTCATTAATACCTTTAAGATTATCAGCAATATTAGAAACTTCTTCCTTAATATCAGTTCCTAAAGTCTCAAATACATCAGTTACTTCTTCCTTAAAATCACCAAATCTACCATCTACTCTTGTTTCAGACTCTACAATTAGTTTCTTATATGCAGGAACTTCTTCACCTAAAAACTCATTTACCTTTTCAGATAAGGTATTAAACTCTTCCTTTACCTCAAATAAAGTATTACTATTAACAGTTTTTACTTTATCCTGAACATTTCTGATTGACTCTTCTACAAATAGAAGATGTGCCATCATAGAATCATCAAGATCCTTCTTACTGATGAGATCTTGAATATTTTCTCTTATCTCCTCTACAGTATTAGATAACCCTTCTACTTTCTCTACATTAGACTTGAAGGTGTTAAATGTTTCTGTAAAGTCAGAAAGTGATTGTATATTATTTAAATTACTCTTAAACGAATCAAAAGCTTCAGAAATTCGCTCTACCTTTTCAGGTTTAGCGTTTTTCAACTCTTCCTTTACATCATCAAAAGATGAATTAGGATTCTTTTCGTAAAATTCTGATGGCTTTTTAAGTGGCACGTATTTCTACTCCATCTACAAGTATATTTATTCAGTCTTTTTTGGGCATTTCTCCCTTAATCAATTTTGCAAGATCTGCAGTAGATCCTACAAAAAGTGCATTATTGACTGTTGATGGTCCTTTTGCTACCTTTTCTTCATTAACATCCTTCAGTTTTTTCTGAAGGTCTATTAATTTATCAGTAGCATCAGAGACACTTTTTATAAGTTGACCAGCAACTTCATATGCTCTAGGCATTTCACTTTCTTGAGCAATCTCAAGAATACCATCAATTGCTTCTTGTCCTTTCTCTATTATACTATAAAGATTACCTCTTGTATACTCATAATCTCTTGTTATATCATCTTTAGTAAGTCTATCAGGTTTTTCTGGTTTAATCACTTCATCCTTCTCTTCTACCACTTCAGGAGTGATATTAAAGGTTTTATCTAACTTATTATATTCTTTATCCATTTAGAGCCAACCTTCTGTTGATCCATCAAATCCAAAGTCATCTCCTTCTTCAATGAGAGCATTGTCAGCAGCAGTAATAGATTTGACCTCTGCTCCTTTCAAATGAGAAGCAGCAACAGTCTGATCCTGTCCTCTTTCAACTGTCAAATTATTACCTTCAACCTTCTTGACAAATAATTCCTCATCTCCAATATTAATATAAAGTTTAGTAGATGCTGATATAGCAGGAATCTTACTTCCATCAACAACAGGAATTATAACATCACTTAAACCAACGTTTTGATCAAGATTGGTAAGAACTGCACCTGTATAATTCTTGGTTGCCCTTGGAGTAACTGTGTAGGATATATCCCGCATAGTGCTCTTGGAATCTCCAGAAATATATGTAGTCTTGACCTTCTTGATGATATCCTTGGTAGCAGAAGTAACAGGACCAAACATGTAGGTTTTAGCAGTAAACCTTAATGTATAAAGAAGAACTCTTCTTGAAGTAAAGTCTCCTTCATAATCATCCTGCATTGTAATATTTTCTAATACAATAGGAATATCTCTTTTCTCGTTAATAGCACCAACTAAATTTACTGATACGTTATATGCTGGTTGGAAGTAAGGTAATATTTGTTCTGTAATCTGTAATGCATCATCATTTAATTTGCACATAATAGCAAGTTCAAATTGCATGTTATATGGAACAGGCATATATGTCTTTTTAGACTCGCTTCCATTATCTGGATCTTTTACTGTATATTGCTGTGTTGTAGTAACCTTTCTAGTAGGATCATATGTAAGACCAGTAAACTCAAACGACATCCTTGGAAGAGTAATTGCAGTACTCCTATTCAAGTCAGGTGCTTGTTCTAGTCTAGCAAGAAACTTTTGAGTTGGACCATATGCCAAAGGAACCCTTATTGTGGAATCTGTTTGCTTAACAGTAATACCATTAAACAAAGTTCCGAACGCAACAATGGTTCTCCTCAAAATTTCGTTATAAAAATACTCAAACATGGTTATTATCCTCGTAACTTATATTTAGGGAATACCGAATGGGTTCTGTTCAGTAAAGTCTAATATCTTATCTGCTTCCGTTTCTATATTAAAGTTATCTGCATAACCATCGTCTGTAGGTTCTTCATCTACTATTCTCAATGCATGAGATGCAAGAGATGTCTGACCAACAATCTTCTCTCCTATAACAAAGGTTCCACTAATAGAAGCAACCTCTAATACGTTTGTAGTAGAGTTCCAAGATCTAACCCTACCAGTTGCATCACTATTTGCACCCTTAACTTGTTCATTAAAGATGTAATCACCAGTAGAATCCATTGATGGGTCAGATATTGTAATATTAGGTATAGATGCATATCCTGAACCAGCATCAGTTATATTGATAGAAGTAATAGTTCCACCAGCACTTATGATTGCAACAGCAGTGGCAGTTGTTCCAACTCCAGTAGGACCAGAGAATGTAACTGTAGGTGCGGTTGTAAATCCACTACCAGATGCAGTAAGTGTTACAACACCAACAGTTCCGTTACCAAGATATGCTGTTCCAGCAGCACCTGTTCCTTCTCCTCCAGTTACTTGAATTAAAGGTGCGACAGTATATCCTGAACCTGGATTTACCAAGTCTATATTTTGAACAGAACGTGCTCTCTCGTTAACGTTCTTATTACACGCTACAATGCCTCCAATCATTCTTACAGTGGCAATACCT
>VTLG01008637.1_pt1 | contig 10126 bp, 17 predicted proteins | sample 4694571 | NCBI WGS metagenome assembly VTLG01 (sample SAMN12604809, study PRJNA352737) | marine metagenome | biome: ENVO:00000447; feature: ENVO:00000209|ENVO:00000569|ENVO:01000036; material: ENVO:00002151; isolation source: viral sequences binned using virsorter ... | reverse complement strand
AGCAGCCCTATTAATATCAATATCGAATAATTCATCCGCTTCTTCTTGTGTAATTTTTACACCGACCTGAAACCTCTTTCTTTCATGTGGCATCACAAGGTGACCAATGCCCACCGTTAATTTTCCTAAACTATCGTCATAAGGTTCTAATACGCAACCCTCATGTAGTCTTATTCTGTCTTTTAAGTCTTGTGTGATTTCAATCATATTCCCCAATTCCTCTCTTGTGCGTGTTCGTCTTTTTCTGGTTTATCTAAACCTAGCAGTTTTTTTAGCAATGTTTTTAGGTTGTTTAACAAATTGTTTTCCTTTCTTGGTTCCTTTTCTCTTAGCTCTACTTGTAGCGGCATACTCCGCAGGTGTCAACGCTTTGATTGCAGCAGTGGGTAAATATCTTTCACCTGTCTTACCTGAAGGCTTACCAGACTTAGTACGCCATTTTTGTTTACCCCAATCCTTAAGACTTTTTTGTGATTTTTTTAACGCCACGACTCCTCCTTATACTCTCTTTACCTTTTTTAAAAATGTTAGCAACTTCGTTCTTACCCATAACTTTTGCTCTTTGTTCTCCGACAGTAAGAATTTGAATTTTTCTTGCAAATGGTTTTTTAACCTTTCGCACTTTTGATACCGTCTTTCGTGCATCAGACGGAGTAGCGAATTTAATACGAACAGTGTCTTTCGGATTTTCATCTGTATATAATCTTCTTCCTGTGCCTTTTGGTTTTTTGCCTGTTCCTTTTTTTGGATCTGCCACTAATTTCTATATCCCCCACCTGCTTTTTTATAAGCAACTGCGGTCATTTGCGCTTTCCTCGCACTCCACTGTCCAGGTTTTCCACCTTTTGAACCTGCTTTAATTCTGTTAAATATTCTTTTTCTTAAAGCAGGTTTTGTATAATTACCTGCCTCATTTACTCTGCTTTTAGCTTTTTTCTTTTTTGTCATCTTCTTCGCCCTTGCCCCCTGTATTTTTTATAGCTTCTTCTTTTATGTTTATTCATGGTAGATGTGCTAATCCTACCGTCACCTATTGTAGTTTTTTTAACAACATGTTCAATAGCACTTCCGCTATTCTGTTTTCTCATGCTGACATCCTATGCAGCCACATTGCTCACAAGATTTTACAAAAGTGTCTGAAGAGGCACAGTGACATGGACAGCCACATTTTTCACAACTGCTCATTTCTTTTTTGAAATTAATCCCATAGCACCTTTTGCTCCCTTAATGCCAAAACTTGCACTACAGGCGATGTATAAGAGATGCTTATAATAATCAGGGAGTGAGTGTAAAGCTTCAAAACCTGCTTTGATATGAGGAGTCCATCCTGGAATAAAGACTGCCACCGCAGGTACCAACAGGCATATTAAAATTAGTTCGTCTTTCCAGCTGCCTTTCATTTGATCAACAGCAGAAGCCTCCCAACTAATTTTTCCTGCAATTTGAGCTTCTTTAAGAGACTTCTGTGCTTTGATTTCTGTTAATGCTAATTCAGCTTTTGCTTTTTTAGTTTCAACAAAACCTTTAACAGCATTACCGACTAAATTTGAAATAGGGCCTACTAAAAAATTAAACATTAGTTATTATGAGATAGACAACGATAATCGCTGCTCCACCTACAAACATTTTTCCTTTTTTATTTAGTTTGTCCCACTTAGCTAAGAGTGAATAAATATAGTGCATTAAAATACCCCCTTGAAAGGAACTTTTTTAACCTGCACGGCATACTGTCCTTGAGTTTTTGACTTCGGAGGATCAGTGGGTGCAAGTTTAAAAGGCACCTTAGACTTATCTGTCATTTGAAACTGACCTTTGTCTACTGTTTTTTCTTTTTTCATTTTGTACCTCCTAATGTACCGTAGGTTTTTCGTAGTCTACCTTGCTACCACCTATGGTGTCAATTAAATTTACAGCCATATCTGGACCGTAATTCTCTTCATATACAATTCTTGTTGTGTATAGCATAGCAGTGGCTAATAACAATCTATCCTCATTAGTTAATGATGGTCTATACATGTAAGTATGTAAATCATTCATATATTTTTTAATTTTTAGCTCTGACATTACTTTTTTTTCGCAATTCCAGCCTCTGACAAAGCTATAGCTATTGCTTGTTTCCTATTTTTTACTTTTTTCTTAGATTTTCCAATATTTAACTTCTTTTCTTTAAATTCTTTCATAACTTTTTTTACTTTTTTCTGTTTTTTGTTCATGTTTTAGCGATTTTTGTGTTTGATAACACATTTTTCATCAATACAGGTTGTAATTTCTTGTCAAAAGTTGTTGTCGATGATGGTTTTTTTAATTTTTTAAGATTTTTTAACACTACACTCCTGCTTGGAGCCTTATATCTACGAATTTTACCTGTTGTATCGCGTGTAGTTACAGATTTTGTTTTTAATTTAGGTACCTTGATGGACATATCATGAGCCTATCATACTTTTCGCAATGTTAATAGCGTTTCTCTCCCTTGCCACATCTAGTTTTTCTTTATCAACTTGATCTTTTTGAGCCAATCTTGCTACATCAAGTGTTTGATCGTTTTGGTCATCTTGTGTTCTTCTAATCAAGTCTGCTTTTCTAATATTTAATTCTTCTTCTTTTAAATTGACCAGAGGATCTTTACCGACATCAGGCATCATTTGTTGTTCATCCTCAATTAATTTTTGAGTAAGTTCTACAATTCGTTTAGCGATAGTGTTTTGTGCTTCTGCCTCAATAGCTTGTGCCTCTTCAGGTGATAATTGAACTCCTGATTGTTGTGCCTCTAATACTTGTTGTTGTGCAACTTGTCTTACCTCACTTTCAGCAATAGCTGATATGTGATCTTGTATATGAGCTTGTAACTGCATAATGACTGCCATGTTATTTTTAACTAAATTAGAACTCATAAATAATTGATGAGCCTGTATGTGAGCCAAATGATCTTGCTCTGGGAAAACTAAAGCAGGTAATCCTCTAAGTGCGTTTGCATTTTCTTTACCTGGATCTAATGGTGTGGGTTGTGGTGGATCTGGTAAAATTTGTTCTATGTTTGGAACTCTTAATGCAACATACATTCTTCTATAAGCTTCTCTTAAATTATGTAAGTCAGGTGCACTTTGTGCCATTTGTAATTGTGTCTGCGCCATAGCAACTCTTTGTGACATAGAAAACATGCTAGGATCACTGACGGGCATGATGTCTACTCTGTCATCAAAGTCTTGTTGTTTTATTGCAGGATTAACATTGCCAACGCTGTATGGATAGGATGGCATGTATAATGCGAAAGTCTTAGCTAGTAATTTAAACTCTTGTTTCTGGGCATTGTGTAATCTTTTATGAATAGAACTCATTACCATAGTTCCTCTTTCCATAAGAGCTACTGTAGTGCCGACAGGTGCGTTTTGATTTATTTGTGCGTCACCGATTTTAGCATCTGCTACAGATACAAATCTTTTTGCTGCATCTACACAGAAACCTAATAATTGAAATAATGTATTGTCTGGACCTTTGTAAGGTAAATTAATTAATGCTTCACGGATCGTGCCACTAGGAGCATCAACATCTCTAAACTCTCCTGGTTGTAAAGGCTGATCATCATCTCTAATTCTTAGACCTCTAGCTTTAAATCCAGCTGGTAAATTACTTAGGGTTCCTGCGTCTATGAGCTGACGCAAAGCAAGTGTGGCTGTCTTTGATAAACCACCGATCATGTGAATTAAACCAAAACCATAGAACCCTAATCCTGGAAGAAATTTGTAATGTACAAAGTACGCTTTCTTTTTTCTTAATGGATCTCCGTTTTCATAATTTCTGTAGATACCTAATACCTTGTTACTGCTCTCATCTATCGTAACAATGTATGGTAATTTTTGTCCATCAGGATCTTCATAACCTGGTAGGTCTAAATAACAATGACACTCATACAAAGTATAAATGTCTGACACATATCCTTTTGACTTTACACCCTCTATAGAATCATACTTGTCTTGAACTTGGTCATCTTCATTGTAAGGTCTTAATTCAATATCCCTATACATACCAAATATTTGTTTTTTCTTTAATTCAATTTCATTCATCTTAATGACATGAGTCACTCTCTCAGCGTCATCCAGATAACTTGCACCATAAGGAACTACTAAATCTTCAGCAGGTACAAATTGTGATCTTGCTTTTTCTTCTGTGGTGTCATAGAAAATTTTTCTAAAGGCTGATCCTGCCAACGGTAGATAAAACAACATCTGGTCAGTTTCTGTTTCATAATCCTCCATGACATAAGTAATTTGATAATTCATGTAGTCACGAACTCTTTGAGCTTGTTCTTCTAATGCTTCGTTTGATTGACCTATGATTTGTGTTTTTACAGGACCACTTGCTGGTAATAATTCTTTGTAAGCTTGAGATTGAAACTGCACGGCAGCTTCTGACAAAACAGGATGAGTAACAGCAGACGCTCCTCTAAAAGGTCTTGTGCGTTCTTCATATTTAAATCCTAATAAATCTAAACCTTTTGTATATTGTGTTTCCCAATCTTCTCTTGATGTTTGATCATCCTTAATGGATGTCATTAAATCTATTGAAATATTATCTAATTGTTCATCAGATAAATATAAAGCTAAATTAGAATCGTGACCTTCTTCTTGATTAGGAGTATCATCCATTGGCTGCATGTTACCTTCGCTATCCTCAACAAAATCTGTAACTACTGCCTCTTGTCCCTCTTGTATTATTTCAAGCGGATCGCCTTCTACTTCAATTTTATCTTTGTTATAATCTATATCTGTACCAATTCTATCTTCTATTGCCATTATGATATCCTTGTCTTAGGTCTTTTGTTTGGTTTCATTAATTCAAATCCTCGTGGTCTGACTATTCTAACGGGCTTTTGTTTTTTTACGACTGTTTTTTTCATTTGTTTAATCTTGCTTTTCCAGCAGAAAAAAAGTATTCCAAGAATCCTGGTTCACCAATTCTTTCATAAATATCAATATCTTCTACTTCTTCCCTAGGTTGGTTTTTAGCAAGTAATTGTTCATCTTGTTTTTTTCTAAGACCTTGAATACCATCAAATTTTGCTGCTATCTGTTGGTCGGATATTTCATCTTTTGTAAATAATTCTGCCGCCTCTGCTTTATTAGGAAATATTAATTCTAGCCCTACACCCACTGCTGGTAAGGCAAGTTTGCTTCCACCAGCTAAAAGATCAGATGCATTACCAGATTTTATTATTGCCGTTAGCGCAGCGGTAAAAGCTCCTATTTTTTTTGGTGCTATTATTTTAAATTTCTGGTCTGCTAAAGCTTTTACATTTACGGCACTTTGACTGCCCATTAAACTAGTCATCACCTCATCAATTATCTCAGGAGTCACAGCCTGGTTAAAATATTTAGAGGCAGCAAAAACAACTCGATCACTTAATAATTTTTTTATTTTAGTTCTTGTATAAGGCTTATTTGTTAAAGGATCTACTTCACCAATTAGTTGCACAGCAAATCGATCAAAATCTTTTTGTGGTATGGAATCAACATATTCAGCAATGGCTTTGTCAATTGATTCACCTGCTTCTTTAGTTATGTAATTTTCATTTTTTTGTAAAGTTTCTGTTACTATCTTCTTCAAACCTTCATTTGATCTTGTAGGAACTTTAAACCCTTTTATTGTTTCTCCCCCATCAAAATCAAAAACACCTCTCTCGATTAACTCGGTATTTTTATAAATTGTTTTATATTCAGGTAACCTCATAGCATATTGTTTTGCTATTTCATTTTGTAAAGCAATCATGTTTGTAGCCTCAGGCAAGGCTGTCTTAACTCGGTTGTAATATTTAATAAAATCTTCACCTTTTTTAGGTTCAGGAAAAGTAAAACCAGCAGGTAAACCTTTTTCTATTTTTGGTCTTGTACTTTGTATCTCATCATCAATACCAAAACGTTTAGCTTCATCAGGTGGTATTATTTCTCCTCTTTCCGCTCCAGCTTTAATAGCTGTTGTCGCTGCGTTGCCTGTAGTGGATAATCCGTAAAAAGTTTTTTTACCTTTACCACCCTCTGATTTTATTTCTGTTTCTTTTTCTCTAAGTTTGCCTACAGGAAAATCTTTATCTGGCACCATTGTAGACTGTGTAGAAAATTTTAAAGGTTTTTCCTCTACCCCAAAAAGATCGTTGATAGCTTTATTTGGATTAACATCACTTTCTACTATTCCAATTTTATCCTCTATATATTTTTCTAATCTCTTACTCATTAATAATACTCATACTGTCTATATTGTCGTAGGTCATCAACAAAATCATCGTCTAACTCCACAAAGTTTCCAGCACGATACCTCATTAATGCTTGTGTCGTACTATCAACGTAATCGTCATGCTCTCCAAAAGGGAAAGCTGCACACTCTTCTATTAACTCATGCGCCCACTCTTTATCAGGATAATATACTTTACCTGACTCAAAGATAGGAGCTATTGAGTTTACTCTTGTCAACTTATCATTACCTCTGCTAGGTGTAAAGTTAGATATAGGTATTCCTAGTCTATTCAATTCTTGTGTTAATGGTGCTCCCGATGCTTTTTGTTCTATTATGACGGTATCTGGATCCCAATACTTATACTGATCCATTGATACTTTTTTAAGTTCTGGAAAATCCCACCTGCCTTTTATTGCATCGAGAAGCAAGACTCCCGTACCAAGCATCCCTTCATGTTGAAACACACCCCACGTTGTAATAGCAGAATAGTCAGCTGTTTCTTTAGAGGAGAAGGCAGTATCGTAAGATTGTATGGTATGCAACATAGTAGGCATGGGCTTCTCCCATTTAGACCACCATTCTCTTTTTAGTATTGCTGTTTCTTCTGATGTAGGATTCTGCTGATATTGTGACTGCCACTTACTTTCACTAATTGCAGCTTTAACTTTTAATAATTCTTCTGCTCTCCAATATTCGGGCCATACAGGATTGCCACTTGGTAATATAGCTGGGAACTCTATAACATCCCATTGATCACCCCTGGTGCTTTTTGCCTGAGCTTTTATTAGTTGTCCTGTTAAATCTTTCTCAGACCAACGTGTCATAACTACAACAATTGATCCTCCAGGTTGTAAACGTTGTCGTGGTCCTGAAGTATACCACTCATAAACATTATCCATCGCTGTAGAACTTAGTGCATCTTGTTCTGTGTGTGGATCGTCAATGATTAACAAATCTGCACCACGACCTGTGATTGCTCCACCTACACCTGCTGCATAATATTCACCACCATGATTAGTTTCCCAACGACCAGATGCTTTACTGTCTGTAGCAATACTCACATCAAAAACTTGTTGAAACAAAGTATCATCTACTAAGTTCTTCATCTTTCTACCGAACCGTGTAGCGAGTTCCGTGTTGTGTGATGTTTGTATTATTTTTAATTTGGGGTTTCTGCCGATCATCCATGCAGGAAAAAGATAGGATGCAAATTCAGATTTAGTGTGTCGAGGAGGCATGTTTACGATTAATCTCTTAATCTCACCTGTAGCTATTTGCTCAAACTTTTCTGCTATCTGTCTGTGATGAGAGCCGTCTATAAACTCAGGCCAACAATGTTTAACGAAAGGTATAAATTTTTTCTCGCAGTTTTCTAAATAAGTTAATCTCTCTGCGATAAGTTTTTGTTCTAGTTCTTCTCGTTGTAATGAGTCTAGATCCGTGTTTCTTGAAACTTGATTCATTAGCCAAGAAGTAGGTTAGTTGTGCCACCTGCTAATCTTCTACCTTGAGCATCAATTCTACCTGATGGTGTGTCTAAGAAATCAGGAACTTGTCCCTTTCGCTCACTAGTCGCCAAACTATCTATACCTCCGCCGCCTTGTGGTAAATCAACACCACTAAAATCTTTACGCACGGGTTGTGGATCAGGGGAATCGTCTTTTTTCTCAAACATCCTTAACACCCCTTTACTATCTTCTTCTCCAAACTGTTTCCATTTTTCTAATGCGTCAGGTTTTATGTTACCTGATCTATCAATATACTTAGACCAACTCGTTTCATTACCAAACAAATCTTTTTGAAAGAATTGACCTTGCGTTGTGTATGCTACTTGATCTAGATAGTTTGCTAATTGTTGTGCCTGACCAAATTGATCACTAAATGTTCTTTTAAAATAATCAGTAGCATTTTCACCCGTTTCTAATAATTCTTGTTCTATTTCATCGGACAACCTGTATTGTCCTGTGCCACCTTTAAAATCTCTATCAAAGGCTTTTGACACACCCCCTGCTGGTTCAGGATCCGTGACTCTAGTTAATATGCCTTCGTTTGCTAAAGTTTCTAATGCTTTAATATTTCTATTTTCAATCAGCCCTCTTGTTGCCAAACCAAAAAATGGATTTATGACACCTAGCCCTAAAGTTAATGCACCCTCTTTTGTTGGTAAAATGTTAAAAGGACCACCTGATGTTAGAGGTGAACTGCTAGTAATAAAATCATAGTTGCCAACATCTGCTGGTAAAAGAGCACCATCAATCAAAGCTTTATAAGCTCCTGCTGTTTGAGATGGATCTAACAAGTATGAAAAATCACCACTACCACCACCTAATACGGGATCTTGTGTAAAATATCCTGTGGGTTTAATTTGGACCATAGTCACAAAATATATAAATGTAAAATAGTTTCAAGAACAAATGTTTGTGTAAATTAGCGTCTACAGGCTACTGTACGCCAAGTTACCTTAGATCTGGTCCTCCCCCTCTGGAGCTCGGCTCCAGGCTCTGGGCTCTTGGGTACCTGGATGTCGTAATTTGTTCTGGGTAAAAATAAGTTAGCCCGGAGCTGGACCATTTAGTCGAGTGCCAGGCTCTTCTGGGTAACTGATAGATCTAATGTTTGGGAATTGCGACAAGGACCAGGAGCTGTTGCTCCTGGCCCAGATTAATTAATTATTTTTTTTATCCTCTTCTTCTTTTTTTACTTCTTCAATCTTAGACAGGACCATAGCTTCAACCTTCTTATACAGGTCCCAATCTTCTTTAGTGTTAGATATCTTACCTAACTGTACGTACCAATGAGTCCAAGCTCTCTTAAACTCTTTAGCGTCATACTCATAGCCTCCCCATTCTTTCATTAATTATTCCTCCTTACTTCCTGATAACATTCCCAGACTCTCTTCTGGGTAAGTCCAGATTGTTGGTTGGCTTTGGATATTCTCTTGATCCATGCACCACGAGTCTTAAAACCTGAGTTACAGGAATATCCAATAAACATTTTAAAATTAATCTTAGACTTGCTTCCAGATAAAACTTTATAAAAGTTATGTCTGAATTCTAATTCTTCGATTGTGTCCTCGTGGATAACAGGAACTTCAAGAACACATAACAAGATACCAAGATTAAAATCGTTTTGGCCTTCGCCAAGTAATTTTGACGCTTTAGTATTTTTAACATTTCGCCAAAAAGTTGTTAACGGCATTTTAATTACCTCCTAATATTAAAATAGAAAGAACCAGGAGACAGAGCTTCAGCCCTGATACCTGGCCCTTATGTTTTGGATCACGCAACTCGTAACGCCTTGCTATGAGCTTCTACGATTAATTTACATTTCTCGTGTATCTCGTTTGGAGTTAATCCCATAATCAAAGTATCGAGAAGCAGGACACGATTTTTTTTAGTTTCGCCATACTCAATATTATGAATTATCAAATTAACGTCAGAGCCATCTGGGTAATCAGTAAAATTAAAAGTATATAAAAACTCAATATCCCCGTGCTCTTGGGTGGTTAGTTCGTAGGTGTTTCTGCCGTCACGATATAGATCGCAGCCATCTTTCTGATTTAATAATCTAGTTATAAAATCTTTGGCGTTCTTACTGTGGCGCAGGTTCGATATCAAATCATAACCCCTGTGAGATAAATAGCCGTCATAATGGCTATAAATCCAGACGCAGGTTTCACCATAATTAATATTAATATTTGCTCTTGTACTCATTTTTTTATTTTCTCCGTTTCTAGTTGGGAGTTTATAGGAACTTTAAAAAATTATCTAGTTTTAAAAAATCTTTCTTACTATATTCCAGACGCATGAGGCACGGCTCTAGGCTAAAACCCTCTTTTAAAAGTTCTTTACCCCTGTTTCCCTCGTATAGTTTAAAGCATCTCGCTTGGAGGCTCTCGACT
>VTLG01013879.1_pt1 | contig 10128 bp, 11 predicted proteins | sample 4694571 | NCBI WGS metagenome assembly VTLG01 (sample SAMN12604809, study PRJNA352737) | marine metagenome | biome: ENVO:00000447; feature: ENVO:00000209|ENVO:00000569|ENVO:01000036; material: ENVO:00002151; isolation source: viral sequences binned using virsorter ... | reverse complement strand
ATCACGCTCGGCTTATTAACTATAAGCTCTTAAGATATGTCGTACAAACAGATAAGAATGAGTACATCATTCAGGCTGGTGATGACATAGAAGCAGGCTACAGAGGTATAAACTTAGCAGGGTTACTTGATGAGAAACTCAAGGACGTAAAACCTTGTGAAGATGAAGACACACGCACACAATGGACTCCCGGTTATGGCTAAACAAAGACGTTACTATCCAAACAATGTTGAAGGAGTAATGAACACCGATTGGAGAGCATTCCCTAATAATGTGCCCTTTGAGGCTTTTTATGAGGATGCTATCTTCCGTTGGAGATTACCTAGTTCACATGATTGTTTGATAAGATCTACAGACCTCAATACTGGAAAGATTGAGGAACGTACATACAAGAACCGTGGATCAGCATTCAAGTTTGTTGAGTCACATATTCATACACATGAATTTGTGGTAGTTGATCACGAAGCGGTTCATACACTTTCCCCTAATCCCAATTCTTCTACTTTATACGATAAGAATTATGAATGAAAAAACATTAAAGATTAGACTTGCTGAGCTAATCAGGGATGTAAACAAGCATCCACATAAAGCTGAATTAATTCAGTTAATGACAGAACAAATAGCAGATGATGAAGAATACTTACTAATGTAAATTAAACATTCAATCCACTTTAATTTATTATGCCTACACCTGCTCAAATAGATGAGCAATTAAACCATGAACGTGATGCTATTGCTCAAGGATTAAAGAGATTAAGAGAGAACACTAAACGTTTAGAGGAGAAGGAGTATGCATCGGCCTCTATCTATGGAATAACAACAATAGATGCTTTACTACCCTTAGTTGTTGAACGAATCAAGGATACTAATGATAGAATACATAGAGGATGTGTAGGTGTATCATTCAAGGAGATAAAAGAATATCTATCAGACATTGAACCACTAGCTGCAGCTGCAATAGCATGTAAAATTACTATTGATAAAGTATTCTCAATTAAGGATGGAAGTAACCAATTAACAAGAATATCTGAAGCAATAGGTAAAGGTGTAGAGAATGAATGTCAGATCAGGCATTATGAACGTCATGCACCGGGTTTATTAGAGACTCTCAAGAAAAACTACTGGCATAAATCCATAGGTACAGATCAAAAGGTTGTAGTCATACAAACATTAATGAATAGGTATGAGGTACAACGATGGAAAACTTGGGGAGCTAGTAATAGAGTTAAGCTAGGTGGTTGGTTACTTGATTGTTTAATGAGTACAAGTAAATGGTTTGATAAATCTATTGAACGTAGAGGTAGAAAGACTATCAATTGTGTAGTACCTACTCCTGAGTTTCTAGCTGTCAAGGATCAAGTCATGTATAATGCTGAACTCTTTAGCCCATTAGCGTGGCCTATGCTTATTGAGCCTAACGACTGGACACCTGAGAAACCCGGTGGTTACTTAATGAATGAGGTAATGCGTGGGCATGATATGGTACGTCGAGGAGGTCCGTCCCCTATACAGGGAGAAAAGCCTTACACCTTTTTGAACAAGATTCAAAAGGTTGCTTACACCCTCAATCCATGCACTGTTGAAGTGGCTGAGATTCTACAAGAGAGAGGTATAAGTGTAGGTAAATTCCTACCTATATGTCACCATGACTTACCTCCTAAGCCTGCTGATATAGCAGATAATAAAGAAGCTAGACATGAATACAGGAGAAAGACAGCTGAGGTATTGAATAGACAAGCTCAAGAGTTTAAGAAATCTTGTCGTACAAGGATGACAATGGAAACAGTAGAACGCTTTAAGGATAAAGAGAAGTTCTATATTCCGTGGTCATTTGATTACAGAGGCAGAGTATACCCTATCCCTGCGTTCTTAACTCCACAAGATACAGACTTTGGTAAATCATTGATAAGATTTGCTGATGAATCTTTCATGGACGATGAGGCAGAGAGATGGTTAGCATTTCAAGTAGCTACAACCTATGGGTTAGATAAAGAAACTTGGGATGCTAGACAAGATTGGGTATTAGAGAATAGTTGGCTTATAAAAAGAGTAGCTAGATTTCCAATGGATATACATAATTGGGAATCAGCTGAAGAACCATGGCAATTCTTAGCTGCATGTGATGAGTATTACCATTGTGTAATAAAGAGAGATCGAATAAGCACTGGCCTACCAGTAGCTATAGACGCTACATGTAGTGGTCTACAAATATTAGCAGGGTTAGCTAAAGATAAATCAACAGCTAAACTTGTTAATGTATTACCAAGTGATAAGCCACAAGATGCTTATAAAGTAATAGCTGAAACATCTAAACCAAATATACCTAAGAAGCTACATACTTACTGGGACCGTAAATGTACTAAACGTACAGTAATGACTATACCTTATAATGCTAAACCATTTAGTAATAGGTCATATATTAAAGAAGCTTTAAAGGATAAAGAGGTAGAGATAGATAAAGAAGACTTAACTCAAACAGTTAATGCTGTCAGGGACGCGATGAATATTATCGTCCCGGGACCAATGAAAGTTATGAGATGGATAGAGAATGAAGTTAGTAAAGCTATTAAACGTGGAGCTACTCATCTTGAATGGATAACACCATCTGGTTTCATTGTTAATCAAAGTATATTTAAAAAGAATATTGAACGTATAGAGTTACAAGTCTTAGGTGTATGTAAAATGAAAGTTGCTACTGGAGATTCTAAACAAGTTGATAAGGCTAGACATAAGGCTGCAACTGCACCTAATCTAATCCATTCTCTTGATGCAAGTTTATTATGTCTAGCAACCTTAGATTTTAACAACCCAATAGCTCTAATACATGATTCAGTTCTGTGTAGAGCTACAGATATGACAGAGCTATCCAGAATTGTCAGAGAAAAATACATGCACCTGTTTGCAGAGCATGATTACTTAACAGATTTCGCTAACCAGATAGGTGCGGAAACTGAACCACCGATTATTGGCGACTTACAACCAGAGTCAGTAATTGAATCCACTTACTTTTTTTGTTAATGAGAAACATCCACGTCACACCTGATCCCGTAGTATTAGAGGGTTATCAGGCTGTAATGAAACCAAGTCAGTACGGCTATAGCTTGAGGGCTGTAGTTGGACAAGACATGATTGATAAACTAGAAGAAGAAAGAGTAGATTGTCTTAAGTGGGCTGAGTCTAAACTTAAGAATCCTAAAAGATCATCACTTAAACCAGAACCTTGGGAGGAAGTATCCGATGGAAAATACATCATCAAATTCTCATGGGCTGAGGACAAAAGACCACCAGTGGTCGATACTGAAGGTAGTCCAATTACTGACCCTAATACTCCTGTCTATGCTGGAAGTACAGTCAAATTGGGATTCATACAGAAACCTTACTTACTTAGAGACGGTATCTCATATGGTACATCTCTAAAGCTATCCGGAGTGCAGATAATAACTGTTAAAGGAGGGGCTGGAGTAGATACAGGAGATTTAGATCAAGCTAGTGTAGCTGAATTGTTTGGTAAAACTGATGGCTTTAAAACCAATGAGCCAAACGTTGAAGCAGTTGGTACACCTAGCTCAGTAGAAGATGACTTCTAATGTTCAGGTCAGAGCTTGAAGAGAAGGTCTCAGATTTACTGTGTGAATTAGGTATTGATTATGAATATGAACCAACTAAGGTTCCATATCAAATACAACACAACTATTCTCCTGACTTCCTATTACCCAATGGTGTCTACCTAGAGACCAAAGGTTATTGGGATGCAGCGGATAGGAGGAAGATGAAGGCTGTTAAAGAACAGAATCCAGACTTAGATATACGAATGGTCTTTCAAGCACCATATAATACTATCTCTAAGAAATCTAAAACTACTTACGCTAAGTGGTGCGAGAAGCACGATATACCTTGGACTGCTTGGCACAACATACCAATGGAATGGCTCATATAGAGAGCGAATTTGTTAGGCATACAGCATGTGAGAACTGTGGATCATCCGATGCTAAAAGCGAGTATTCGGATGGTCACACCTACTGTTTTGTATGTCACACCCGTACCTCAGGGAATGAGGAAAGTATTCACAATCACAAAATGTCTACCAATGTACAACTCAAAGGATCTGCCGTACGGCTGCAACGTAGAGGAATCAGTGAACAGACGAACCAAAAATATAAGATCTTCAGAGATGGAGAACTCTTACGCTTCCATTATTTCACAAGCGATGGAATACTTCAGGGAGCAAAAGTAAAGACCAAACAAAAAGACTTCTACTATGAAGGGATTACTACCGATACTCTTTTTGGTCAGCATTTATTTCCTAGTAGTGGTAAACGGATCATTGTTTATGAAGGTGAATTAGATGCTGCCTCTGGTTATGAGGCAATGACTGGTTGGCCACATGTCAGCCTGCCTCACGGTGCTGCTAGTGCCAAGAAGGATATACAGAAACAATACGATTTATTCCAAGGATATGCGGAAATTATTCTCTTCTTTGATGGAGATCAGGCTGGAAGAAAAGCAGCAGAAGATGCTGCAGCAGTACTACCACCGGGGAAGGTTAAAATTGCAAGGCTCGAATCCTATAAAGATGCTTCAGAAGCTCTGCAAGCGAATGATGCAGAAGCAATAAGGAAAGCTATATGGGATGCTAAACCATACCAACCTGATGGAATCATAGATGCTAAAACTCTATTGAAAGAAGTCACCACCCCCCAGAAAGAATCAGACCATGACTACCCATACGCAGGACTTAACAAGAAGCTACGAGGGATCCGGTATGGATCACTTGTCACATTTACTAGTGGCACTGGCCAAGGAAAGTCAACCATCACCCGTGAAATTGCAACTCACTTGCTCAACAAAGGTGAGAGAGTTGGATTCTTGGACCTTGAAGCAAGTAATAGACAAACAGCGTTAGGACTTATGTCCACTGCTGTAGGTAAACCATTACATATAGGAGAACATAGTGAAGAAGAACTCAAAGAACATTTTCATAATTCCATTGCTAATTGGAATCTCTACATGTTTGATGGCTTCGGTTCTTTTGATCCGGACGTGGTTTACAATAGGATCGAATACCTTGCCAGTGGATTGGAGTGCCGTATTGTATTCCTAGACCATTTATCAATATTACTCAGTGGTTTAGACGGTGATGAACGTCGAATGATTGATCAAACAATGACTAGGTTAAGGAGTTTAGTTGAACGTACAGGTATAACTCTATTTCTAGTTAGTCACTTAAGAAGATCTAGTAATGATAGAAAATCACATGAAGAAGGAGGTCGAGTTTCCTTGTCGCAACTTAGGGGATCTCATAGTATTTCTCAAATATCAGATGCGGTCATTGGACTTGAACGAGACCAACAGTCCACAGAGGGAAGAAGCGATACGACTCTTAGAGTCCTTAAAAACCGTTATTCAGGCGAAACAGGCATAGCTTGCACACTTTCATATGACTTATCCAACTGCAGATTTAGTGAGAATGAGACTCCGGAACCATCCTTTCTACGTGGGACCAGCGAAACCACGGATTTTTGAAGAAAGCGAATACGAACATCCTTGGTATCAACATGCTAAGGAACCACCAAAACTGAATAAACCTAAGCCACCCACCGAGGCGGCAAAAAAGAAAGCTAAGTTTAAAGATAAAACATATAAGTGGATGAAAAAATGACAATTGTATTTGACCTTGAAACAGATGGTCTTTTACATGATTTAACACGTATTCATTGCTTAGCTATATATGATTCTACCACTAATGAGATAGAAACATTTAACGATGAAAAGAATAACAAATACTCCATCTCAGAAGGGATTAATAGATTATTGGTTGCAGATACGATCATCGGCCATAATATTATTGGGTTCGATATCCCGGCTCTTAGCAAACTATATAACTATTTCACTCCCCGTGCTCGCATTGTTGACACTCTTCTTCTATCACGTTTATACCACCCAAATATCTATGACATAGACCATAAACATAAGTGGAGACATATGCCACTACAGCTTTATGGGAGACATTCACTTGAATCCTATGGCTACAGATTAGGAGAGTATAAAGGTGAGTTTGGTAAGACGAGTGATTGGAGCGAGTGGAGCCAAGAGATGGAAGACTATTGCGCTCAAGACGTTGTAGTAACTAAGAAATTATGCGACCACTTTCACCCTTACCTGACTGGGTTGCGTTAGAGCACTCAGTCGCACAAATACTTACACAACAGGAATTACATGGATGGTATTTTGATGAACGCTCTGCATGGAAACTTGAGTCGGATCTCCGGAAAGAATTGGAAGACCTTACTCAAGTACTTCGAGACAGGCATCCTTTCGTTGCCGGATCAGTATTTAATCCTAAACGAAATAATCGGACCCAAGGCTATGTCGCTGGTGCTGAAAGCATCAGGCTCAAAGAATTAAACCCTACATCAAGAGATCATATTGCATGGATACTTCAGTCTCATCATGGATGGATACCCTCATCAATAAGCTCGAACGGGAAGCCCGTAGTAGACGAAATCATTCTGAAGGACATTGGGACGGATATTGCGCTGGATTTTCTTCGGTGCTTGGAACTGAAGAAGGCTTTAGGGATGATATCAGTAGGCGTGAACGCATGGCTGAAGCTATGTACGACATCTAGCCGGATACATCATCACTGTTCAGTAGCAACAAACACATTTAGATGTGCTCATAGGAAACCAAATTTAGCTCAGGTACCAGCAGATGAAAAATTTAGAAAATTATTTACCGCCACGCCGGGAATGGTTATGTGCGGGGCTGATCTTAGTGGCATTGAACTCAGGATGCTCGCTCACTATCTCGCCAGATATGATGGAGGACGTTATTCAGAAATCCTCCTCAACGGGGACATTCACCAAGTCAATGCCGATAAAATTGGAATCACCCGTAGACAAGTTAAAACCGTAACCTACGCATTCTTATATGGAGCTGGCGATGCAAAGATTGGAATCTCAGTCGATAAACAACTACCACCAGATAAGGCAAGAGCTACAGGAAAACAGGTACGTGCAGCGTTCATCGAAGCCATTGATGGATTATCAGAGCTGTTACAGGCTGTTAAGAAAAGGTCTGCATCAGGCAAGATCTTGGCTATTGACGGACGTACATTAATCGTAGACAGTCAACATAAAGCTCTTAATTATTTACTTCAATGCTCAGCGGGTATAGTCGCTAAGCGTTGGCTACAAATTACACATGAAAATTTACCACCAACTGCTCACCAGCTGGCATTCGTACATGATGAATTACAATATGAATGTAAAGAAAAGGAAGTAGAAGATCTCAAGTTATTACTTGAATCATCTGCAATTAAAGCTGGTGAGTACTACAACCTCAGAGTCCCTATAGCAGCTGAATCAAAGTCTGGAAGGGATTGGTCTGAGGTCCACTAACTTATGAAATTATTAATTGATGCAGACTTTATAGTCTACAAGTGTTGCGCTGCAGCAGAAAGTGAGATTGATTTTGGAGATGATGTAATAGTTGTTACTTCTTCATTCAATGAAGCTTATGCATGTGTCAAAAGAGAGCTTAGACGCATTGCAGATAAATTTGGATCATTTGATGATCTTATACTGTTCTTTAGTGACAGTTGTAATTTTAGAAAAGATATCCAAGTAGATTATAAGGGACATAGAAATAGAAAAAAACCATGTGGTTATAGACGTGTTATAAAAAAACTCAAGACTGAGTTTAATGTAATACGAATGCCTTGGTTAGAAGCTGATGATGCTATGGGGATTTATGCCACAGAACATACTGGTAATATCATCGTTAGTCCCGATAAAGATATGAGACAAATCCCGGGTATGTTATATAACTTTGATGATTCTTTCACAATCACGAAATCTGATGGAGCTAAATGGCATTTAATTCAAACTATGGCTGGTGATAATACTGATGGATATGCAGGTGTACCGGGTATAGGTGTTAAACGAGCTACAGCATTGTTTGAAGAAAATGGTTACAGCTGGAAAACAGTTGTTAAAGCATTTGAAGAGAAAGATTTATCTGAAGAAGTAGCACTCATAAATGCACGTCTAGCAAGGATCTTAACTACAGAGGATTATGACTACGAAAAAAGAGAACCAATACTTTGGAATCCCTCAGCCGATTACTGCATTAACACTTGAGCAAGATCTAAAGTTAAGGCAGATAAAAGATGCTATTGAGAATCCAGAGACAAGCAGGGAAGATGTAAACACTATCTTCCTTGCATTACAGAAACAAAACTTTGTATTAGCTAATAGTATTACAAATTTAATAAATAAATGGCCGAAACCACCAATACTAGAGGACCACAATATTACAGAAGGGGTAACATCCAAGTCTGGGATTTTGTTAGAGATCAAGAACTCAACTTCCACCTCGGAAACGTAATAAAATACGTTTGCAGAGCAGGTCATAAATATGATGACATAGACGACCTAGAAAAAGCCATCCATTACTTACAAAATGAAGTCGAATTTAGAACAAGCCAAAGAGTTCAGGAATGCATTCGGTGTGACGAACTCGAAAACCTTGAACGTCCGGACTATGCAACGGAATTTGATCGTTGAAGAGTTTAAAGAGTTTTTAGAAGCTGAGGGGATGCTATTTAGAGATAGCCTTATTCTGCATGAAGAAGCTATTAAAGAACTCAGTGATCTTGTATATGTCTGCTACCAATACGCAGCTAATATGGGATGGGATTTAGATGAAGCTCTACGTAGAGTCCATGAAAGTAATATGTCAAAATTAGACTCAGGAGGTAAGCCAATTTATAGAGAAGATGGAAAAGTATTAAAGAGCAAAAATTACAAACCACCTACATTAAGTGACCTAGTATAATGACAAGTTTAATATCTAGAACAGGAAGAGTTCAAAACTGGATAGATAATCCAGAGTCACGTCTGCCCGTATCATGTACTGTCTTCACAGTTGAAGATTCAATGGAAGGGCCAAATGGAATCGAAGCAAGTTGGAGATTCGTCTCTCATGCACTCAGATATGGAGCTGGAGTTGCTGTCCATCTATCTAAGCTCAGACCCAAAGGAAGTGAAAACGGCAAAGGTCTTACAGCTTCTGGCCCGGTATCCTTTGGAAAAATCTACTCAACTTTAAATGAAATCATCAGACGTGGTGGCCATTACAAAAATGGCGCTTGCGTTCTCCACCTTGATCTTGATCATCCAGACATTATTGACTTTATTACTACCCCAAGATCCGAACTCCCATGGGTCAAAAGGTGCGTTAACATTAATGATGAAAAATGGAAAAATGCTGATCAGACAACACGGGACGCAGTAATATATGGCATCAGATCAGGTGACATATGGTTAAATAAAACTAAGTACGATAAAAATGGAAAAAGAATCAGAGGCAATGTATGCCTTGAAGTTTACCTGCCATCACGAGGAACTTGCCTCCTCCAACACGTTAATCTCGGTGCCTGTACAATCGCCGACGTGTCAAAAGGTTTTGTTGAGGGTATGCGAAGTTTGTGCAACCTCCATAGCAAAACAGGCATTGGAAGTTCTGGAGAATATCTCCCCTCGGAGACCGACAGGCAAGTTGGACTTGGATGCCTTGGGTTAGCAAACCTACTAAGGCAAAACAACATCACTTATGAACAATTTGGTGATGCGTTGCAAGCAATTAATGATGGTATACCCGGACTAGGTACAGCTGGTTTATTAGCTGCAGAGTTTTATAAAGGCATTCAGGGTGCGGCTGAAGTTGCTAGAGAATATAATATGGAGAGAGCATTTGCTATAGCTCCTACCGCAAGCTGTTCATATCGCAGTAAAGACAGAGAAGGCTTTACTTGCACACCAGAGATAGCACCACCTATCGCTAGATCAGTTGATCGTGACTCTGGTACATTTGGTGTACAGACATATGAATATGGTGATGTAGAGATCGCCTCAGAAGTTGGTTGGGATGCCTATAGAAAGGTTTCTGATCAGTTGATGTATATGTTGAACCATACAGGGCTTCTTCATGGATACAGCTTCAACTCTTGGAGTGATGTTGTAACCTACGACGAACAGTTCGTTGAAGAGTGGCTAGATAGTCCCCAAACTTCACTTTATTATTCATTGCAAGTAATGGGTGACGTTCAGGATAAGTCAAGTGCAT
>VTLG01017297.1_pt1 | contig 10129 bp, 14 predicted proteins | sample 4694571 | NCBI WGS metagenome assembly VTLG01 (sample SAMN12604809, study PRJNA352737) | marine metagenome | biome: ENVO:00000447; feature: ENVO:00000209|ENVO:00000569|ENVO:01000036; material: ENVO:00002151; isolation source: viral sequences binned using virsorter ... | reverse complement strand
TAAACGCACCTTTGACAAGTTGTGATTTAGTCATATCACGAACCTGTTTATCATCAAGTGCATCCCTGATTTCTTTTTCAGTGGAAAGCATTCCTAAAGAGTCTAACACAAACATACATGGTTTGCGATCTTCTATGGGGGTTTTAAGATAAATGTCAACTGCTCTAAGTGCCTTTGATCTAAACTCTTCGATGGTAACTACATTTACTACCACCAATCGTTTCATGTCAATCCCACGGGACTCAAGTAATCCTTTATTAACAGCAGCTTCAGTATCGAAATAGAGACAGTAACCATCAGGATTATTTTCCAAAAAGTTCTTGACAACTGCGAGGGAGAAGAAAGTTTTGCCAGTACTAGACTCACCAGCGATGGCAGTAATCTTATTGCTAGATACGCCACCATAAATGGAACCGCTAACCATTGCATTAAAGATGTGCGATCCTGTGTCGATGAAGTCTTCTTCTTCGTTGATGTCTGCTGCGAGTTGGGTGTAGTCATCCCCTATTTCTTTTACTATTTCTTTAAGAAAGTCCATCATATACCTCTTTCAATTTTAAATAAATGTTGTGTTTGAAGTCTCTTTTGTTCCAATCATAATGCTCTTTATGAGTAGCATCAAGAACTTCATAGAATTCTTCTTTAGTCAAATCAAGTTCAATCTTCATATTGCTATTCCCTTTTCTCGTAAAATTTTCTTGTATGGTCCATCAGGGTTCATCTCCCTAACTTGCTTCACTTCTTTTAGCAAATGATATAATCTAGCATCTCCACCAAGAGATAATGCATTGACTATTGTTGCCAAATCTTTGTCGTTAATAGGTAAGTCCATTTAAGAGAAAAAGGATTCTAAGTTTACAGTTTTTTCCACACTCCATCCTATCGCATCAAGGATGGCTTTCAGTGGTTCTACGAAACTCTTCTCGAATTGTAAATCATAATCGATGTATTTGTCAAGTCCAAGTTCTGACGGGAAATCTTGAATAAAGGAGACTACGTTCTCTTGGATTATATTTGGTTTTTTCAGATAAATGAACTTGACTTTTTCTCCGTTACCAATGAGTGAATACTTATTGGTAAGATTTTTCTTCTTCACATAGTGATTAAAAAGAAGAGCACCACGTATATGTATAGGAGTTCCCTTTGCATAAATTGTGGAAGATGCCTGATACTTACGAACATCAGATGCTGTACGTGGAAATGCAATATCTTCTGGTGGCAATGATCTAAACTTTGTACGACACTCTTCAATATACTTCTGAACATTCTCCTCAGTATCATTCATCATGAGTTTGAGTGCATCTTTAATCATAGTACGACAAGGTGCAGGTGTAGAGGATTTAACTGCCTCAATCCCCATCATCTTTAGTTTAGGTTCTTCATATCGAACACCCTCACTATCCCATACATTTAAGATGTATCTTTTCTTGGCAGTCCAGATACCACGTTCAGCAATGTTCTCACGTTTCATGAACATCTTCTGATCATAAGCATTTACGTAGCTGGCCAACGCTTCATAAGAACTCTCAATAAAAGGCTCAAATTCCATTTCACAGATCTTATTAAGGAACGTGACAACGCCCTCATTAGTTTTCTCTCTGCCCTTGTATACAGCCTCAACCAAAGGACCCATATTAAGGTAAATGGAATCAGTATCTGAAGCAATAACATAATCAACCTCCTCTGTTTTTAAAATCTTATTAATGTGAGCATTCATCTTATTCTCTATCCAACGGATAGAAACTTGTCCACTCAAGGTAATGGCTTCAGCGTTAGCCAATTTGTAATATCGAAAATACTGATTGCCAATAGCACCATAAGCAGAGTTAAGTTGAATCTTCCTCGCCATTTGAATGTTGTTACATCTTGCGATTTCTTTTTCAAGTGTCTTTGTTTTTTTCTTTTCATATTCCTGCTTTGCTGCAAGCATCTTCTTCTTGTAGATTGTCCTGTCCTTATAAATCTTCTCCATTATCTCTGGAAGAAAACCACGAACATCTTTTCTATACTGTGCTCCATTTGCACACACAGCATAGTCACCTTCAATTACCTCTTGCTCTTGGAGGAGTCTATCAACTGTAACGGATGGATGCCGTGTTTCAGTGAGGGTTTCTGGCGAAATATTGTATTGCATAATAAGATGAGGGTACAGACTATTGAGGTCAAAACTAACCACCCAATCATACTTTCCTGGAATCGGTTCTTTGACATAAGCACCTGCGTATTTTGCGTCCTTATCGGATCTTTCTTTTGGAGGAATAACAATGTTCTTCTTCTTTAAATAATTATAAATTATGGTGTCCCACATACGAACTTGATAAAATACATCGGCATAATTTACCTTAGCATCATATGCCATCGTAATGGCAAGTTCGATGAGTTTCATCTTGTCTTCCATACGGTCAACAAGTTCAACGTCAATTATATTATACTCTACAAACTTTTGCCAACCCTTTGTGTAAAAATCCTTAAAAGTATCAAACTCAGAGTGATCGAGTTTCTTTTGTCCAAGTTCTACACTAGCAATATAATCAAGACGATATGATTCCTGTGCCTTATAAGTAAACTTCTTATAAAGATTAAGATAGTCTAACTGAGTTACACCACCAACATCATATGCAATATTCTTACGTCCAGCAATATAAACTTCTTTCTCTGTTACCAATCCCCAAGGTGACATCCTCCGCATCAATTTTTCACCTAAGATTCTTTCAAGACGACGACAAAGATATGGAATATCATATAACTCACTATTCCATCCAGTAATAACTTCTGGAGTATTATCCTCAATCATCCACCAATTAATAAAATCAGTTAAAAGTTCATACTCAGTTCTAAATGCTTTATACTTTACATTCTTTTGTTTATTATTAAATGGACCTAAACCCCATGTAAGAATTTCTTTTGTATTATAATCCTGTAAAGTAATAAGAAGTATTTCTTCTGCAGCAGATTCTACATCAGGGAATCCATTCTCTGATTTAACCTCTATGTCAATTGTGGTTATCTTTATCTGGTTTGTGTCAAACTTAATTTCTTCAGAAGGATACTTCTCAGAAATATACTGATAGATATATCGATCATTACCATATATTTTAAAATTCTCTACACCATCATACTTCTTTATAAACTCACGACAATCACGAACAGAACCAGGTTCAATTGATTCAACATATTCACCTTCTAATGTTTTATATTTCGTTCTATTTTTAGAAGGAACAAAAAGGGTTGGATAAAACTTCTCACGAGTTGCAAAGTGTTTTCCATTCTCAACACCACGAACCAAGAAGTTGTCTCCAACCATCTGGACGTTAGTATAAAATCTCATTACGAAGTTAATTCAATATACTTGTCTATAACTGTACCAGTAGGATCTGCAATTGTCAAGATATCTTCAGCACGAATCATAAATTCAGTTTGATTTGTAACATCAGCCTTCCAAGGTTTCATATCATCCAAACTATTGAATAGTAATGGATTAATCAACTTACAATTAGGATCACCTATTTCAGCATCCATTTCAATAATTTCAGTGATAAGAACATTATCAGTGTCAATCAAAACACACTTAACTACTTTGTCCATTTACCTTCTCCTCATACATTTTTACTACTGATTCTAATGGATCCACTACAGTCACAACCCAATCTGTAGGAACAACAACTTCTTTATCTGCAGATAATATAATCCAAGGTGATAGAGTAACTTCTACACTATTATCATCTTGTTCTTCAGTTAAAAGTAACGGTTGTGTAGAAACAACTTTATGTGGTCTTGTGAATAGATAACCACGAACCTTTTCTTCCGATACCAATTCTTTAGCATCAGCAATGACTTGCTCACCAGACTTAAGTAACGCTAATTTAATAGACATGATAAAACATTTCCTCTTTGAATTATAACATAAAAAAGGGGGTGTGTCCACCCCCCGATATTTAGAACCAGTCCTTTCTGGCGTGATGTTCTGGAACTATCTTATTTAATTCCACGGTGAGTAATCCATCTTCAAACTTGACGGATCCAACCTCCGTATCATCTGTGATCGTCCAAACTCGTTGGAAGGAACGTTGAGCCAATCCTTTGTGGACAAACGTTCCATCAACTTCTGATTCTTCTTTCTTGCCTTCGATATATAATTTTCCAAACTCCGTATAGACTTTGACTTCATCTTTCTTGAACCCTGCAAGTGCCATTTCGAGTTTTGATTCATGATTATTTAATTGTACCAAATTATATGGTGGATAGTTTGATTGTGGAAAATCTGAATTGAAGAATCGATCTAGGTAATCATCCATCCCTATGCCATTTTGTCTTATCACCTTCATTAATTCTGGAAGGTTGGCACTATGATATGTTGCTAAGTTAGTCATGGTTCTCCTTTAAAAGCGAGTGTGTAATTTTGTCCCCGAAGGCGACATTACTATTTAACCAAAACTACTTAAAATTGTCAGTGAGGAATACCCCAAATTTTTGTACAGTAATCCCTAATAGATCTATCAGAAGAGAAGAAACCCGAACGTGCAGTGTTGATAACCGACATACGATTCCATGCATCACGATTAACCCATGCTCTACTTACTCTATCTTGAGCATCTAGGTAATCAGAAAAATCTGCAAAGACACAGAAAGGATCATGATTCAAAAGATTATCTAATAAAGGTTCAAACTTTTCTTTATCACCCTGACTAAAATGTCCTCCCTTAATCAGATTAACAACGTCCCAAAGTTCTGCACTCATATGTTGTTTAGGATCATATCCATGTTCCCACAAATCTGCTATACCCTTTTCATCATGTCCGAATAGGAAGAAGTTATCTTCACCAACTAAATCACGTATCTCTACATTAGCACCATCTAATGTACCAATAGTTAAAGCACCATTCATTTGGAACTTCATGTTACCAGTACCTGATGCTTCCTTACCAGCAGTAGAAATCTGTTCTGATAAATCAGCAGCAGGATATACAAGTTCTCCTAACTTAACACTATAGTTTGGTAAGAATATTACTCTTAACTTACCATCCATATCAGGATCAGTATTTACTACCTCTGCAATATTACAAATAAATTCTATAATCAATTTTGCCATATAATATCCTGGTGCTGCCTTACCACCAAAGATTACAGTTCTAGGTACTACATCAACACCATTCTTTATTCTTAGATATTGAGAAACAATCCAAAGAGCAAGTAAATGCTGTCTCTTATATTCATGTATACGTTTGACTTGTACGTCAAATATACTATTAGGATCTACAGCAATACCAAGATTATCAAAAATATAAGTTGCTAAATTATGTTTACCTATAATTTTAGTAGATGCAACCTTCTCTAATAATTCAGGATCATATTGCTTCTCTTCCAACTTTTTCAAAGAATCCATATTAGTAATCCAATCATTACCAACATATTCATCAAGTACCTCAGTAAGTGCTGGATTGGAAGATGCTATCCATCTTCTAGGAGTTACACCATTAGTAACATTCGTAAACTTATGAGGCCACAAATCATAAAACTCTGGCATCAATTGTGTTTTAACTAATTCAGAATGTAATGCTGCAACACCATTAACATGATGTGAACCAACAGTGGCAAGATGTGCCATACGAACTGCCTTATTACCATTCTCATCAATGATAGACATTCTCTCCAACATCCTATCGTCACCAGGATAGTGTAGACGTACTACCTGTAAGAATCTTCTATTAATCTCATAGATAATTTCCATGTGTCTTGGTAGAAGAGTCTTAAATAATTTAAGATCCCACTTCTCCAATGCTTCTGGCATCAATGTATGATTCGTATATGCAATAGATTTTGTTACTATCTCCCATGCAGTATCCCACTCAAGATGTCTTTCATCCACAAGTAATCTCATCAACTCTGCAACAGCAACTGCAGGGTGTGTATCATTTAATTGTACTTGCCAATGATGTGGGAAATCTTTTATGTCATATCCACGTTTCTCTAAACTTCTAATCATATCTTGAAGAGAAGCACTGACAAAGAAGAACTGTTGTTTTAATCTTAGTTCCTTACCTTGATCAGTTCCATCATTAGGATAAAGAACCTTAGAGATAGTTTCTGATGTAACACTCTGTTCTACCGATCCCATATAGTCACCTATATTGAATGCATAGAAATCAAATGTCTCAGTAGCATCTGCTCTCCATAGTCTTAACCTATTACAATTATTAACTCTATATCCTATCTGTAAAACATCATAAGGTACAGCAATTACTTGCTCACCTGGAACCCAACGTACTCTATAATTTCCTCTATCTGATACATAATTCTCTACCTTACCACCAAATCCCACTAATACAGATTCATCTGGGTGACATAATTCCCAAGGCCATTCTCCATGTAACCAATTATCTGTAACCTCTATCTGTTGATTATCTCTTATTTGCTGCTTAAATATACCATACTTATATCTTATACCATAACCAGTAGCAGGTACCTGTAACGTTGCTAGAGACTCCATATAACATGCAGCAAGTCTTCCTAAACCACCATTACCAAGTCCAGGTTCTTCTGCTACATCCAAAACTTGATCTAAAGTTAAATCATATTCCTCTAATGCTTCCTCTGCTTCTTTCTTTATACCTAAACTTATAAGATTATTATTTAATTGAGGACCAATTAAAAATTCTGCAGAAAGATATGCTACTTCCTTACCAGAAGGTTCTTCCATAGATAACCAATAATTAATTATCTGATCTCTTACAGCATAACTCAATGCCATATAAAAATCATGAAGAGATGCTTTATCGGGACGTTTTCCTAAAGTGTAGAAAAGACGTTCCTTAATGCCATTAGATAAATTATTCGTCAACTTTTTTCTTCTTGCTACCTATATTATACTTTGTCTCTAGTATCCAGTCACCTTTATCTTTATATGCTAATACTTTTATTTGGTTTAAAGGTGCAATATCCTTTATCTTATCACCATCTACGACAGTAACCAATCCCCAATCACAAAGAAGCTGAGCAATACGATTCCTACGCTGAACATCGTTAGCAGTAAGATTGGCATGTTTCCCATCAAGGGCAAACAGTTCCTTAAAATGCACAAGAAAATACCTTCCTTGCTTATGCAAGATATGACATGATTGATATATCTTCTTCTCTTTTCTGGATGCTACTCCAATTCTTGTGAGAGTCTCTCTTACTTTTAAAAAGTCATCTGGTTCACCCAGTACAACTTCCACCATCTGTTCAGGTGTCCAGGACACTTCAGGTTCCTTAACCGTACTCATCGTCTTCCTCCAGTTTCAAACTTCGATTTTATAAAATTAATTTGTTCTTTGGTTAGGATTTTTAGAGCCTGCTTTGCCTTTTCGTTACTATACCCATAATAACGTTTCACCAATTCAAGATCTTTAATCTCATCTTTACGGAGCCAAGGAGAATATCTCTTCTTAGTTCTCAGTGTATTTAGCAAAAAATCATATTGAAGTTTCTTTGGTAGGAAATTATACCGATTCATTTCATTTGCAAACATTATTGAATCAAGATGTCCAGAGTAAATACGATTGATAATATATGGAGAATACTCTTTTTCCATTGAAGGATCTTCATCAATAAGATTCTTCTTAGTTTGATTGATAGAATTTAACCAGTCTTTTAATTCCAATGTCGGATCACCCCTGCAATAATAAAACAATTAGTAATGAGATAAGAAAAGAAAATAATAGAACGTACCAGAACAATGTAATTGTCGTATCGTCTAGTCTTTTCATCAGCGAAACTACCCAGTGCATACTTCCATACTCTCCACAGTTTTGTCATTTAATAATTTAGTAGAAGTAATTCCTTACGTTGTTGCTGATCTTTCATATATTCACCAACAGAACGCATAGTATATGTTAAATCAAATTCAACAGCATTCCAATCTTTGAAACGATTTTTAACTAACTGTGATGAATTATAACTAACCATCATACTCACATCTTGATTATCACAATCTTCAGCAAATTTATCATGATCAAATTTCTTATGCATAGAACCAGACTTACCATAGAGATTATCCTTAATATCATAAGGAGGATCTAAGTACATAAACAATCCATCATGCATATCTGTTCTAAAACAATATTCATATGAATATGAATTGATATGCCAATGAGAAATTATTTCTGAATACTCTGGTAACTTTTCGATTCCACGGAGGGAGAAGTTGGAATCTGATGCTTGTTTTGAGAACGAGGAAGACTCAGTGAGACCAGAGAAACTACACTTATTAACAATATAGAAAGCAACTGCTCTTTCGATATCTTTTTTTGTACTGTCATTAATAATATCCTTTGATTCGATAAAAAGTCCCTTTGCGGAATCTGGATTTGGATGAGCAAGTTTTAACTTCTTTATCTCTGATGATAATTCATCTCCAAACATCTGAAGATTTAACCAAAAATTTATTAATGGTTCATAAAGATCATTAACAGTAATCTTCATATGTGGATACATCTTACTAACATGTATCGCAACACTACCACCACCAAGAAATGGTTCACGATATTCTACATAGTCTCTAAGTTCTGGAAAAAATTGTCCCATCTTAGTACAAGCACGGGATTTTCCACCAGGATATCTAAGAGGAGTCTTTAGTGATTTTTTGCTCATAATTTAAATGCAATTGAATTGCGTTATCAAATTTAGTATAGGTTGGTCCATGTAAAGCACAATACTCATTAAAAGTAATCATCATTTCCTTACGAGTAAGATTACAATGTTTTGCTGCCTGTGGAACATTCCATTTTGCACAGAACAACATCTCCATTGCTTCTCTAGTTTCTGGACGCATCAGTAAAATCTTTCATAAGGATTACCACCAACTTGCACTTCAATAGTATCAAAGATTCTATTTAATGAACGAGCAAATCCTCTATATCCAGAACCAACATATAGTTGACCTAATACAACTGATGCTGTTGCTACACCCCAAAAGATGTAATAGAATTTAGATTTAACTTGATTCCTTTGTTTTTCTTTAGTGATCATAATAATTTCATTTTAAAATATCCTTTATGGAATGGTAAGCAACAAATCCAGAAAGTACGCCACTCAATAATAGCACAATTCCTAGAAAACCGAAACAATCTAATTTAAACTGTTTCTTATTCTTCACTCAAATCCTCTAATGTGAATATACTATAGAGTTCCAATCCTGCTAATTTCATGGCAGTTGTTGCCTCTTCATTCTCTTGCCTATCCACAATAGAAACAACACGTTCTACCTTATATCCAGCATCACGAAGTCTTTTCACAGCTTTAATAGCAGAACCACCTGTAGTAATTACATCTTCTAAAACTGTTATTTTAGAACCTTCGGGTAAATCAGGACCCTCTATCCATGCACCTGTACCATGTCCCTTTGCTTCTTTACGGACAATTAAACCATCAAGTAACCTTTTATCTAAACCAGCAACAACTGCGACTCCAGAGACTATAGGATCTGCACCAAGAGTAAGTCCTCCCACTGCTACAGAATCTTTCTCAACATGCTCCAATAACATTATACTAGCAAGAGTTAATCCTCTTCCATTCAGAGTAACTGGTTTGCAATTAACATAATGCTCACTGGTTTTACCAGAAGAGAGTTTAAACTCTCCTTTTCTATAAGCATTTTCTTTTAACAGTTTTAGTAATTCTTCTTTCATAGTTTATCAAACTCGTAGATTACATCATCACCCCATACAACTTGATCGTCTTTCCAACCTTGATCTTTGCTTCTATAGGTTTTACCATTAAATTCTACCATACTTTTAACAATACCGCCACCCACAATACATTTATCTGTGGAAACTTTTCCAATATAAAAATCTCCTTCTTTAGTAAAGATCATATCACAACAAGGATTATGTTCTTTCCAATTAGGAGACCAATTTTGAACTATTAATTCATCAGTAACAAGATGCCACCGATGTCTATAAGGTTTATCTTCACCTTCATGATGATACCATTGTGTTGATGTTAATTCATTAACAGAAATACGTTTCCATCTAATATGACAATGTGCATACTTGGTAGGGTTAGATGCTGCTTGTTTCCGATTATCATATAACCCTTCTAAGGTATCGCAGAAATTATTTGAATTCACACTCAACCATGATTTCGGTTAAAC
>VTLG01006856.1_pt1 | contig 10129 bp, 14 predicted proteins | sample 4694571 | NCBI WGS metagenome assembly VTLG01 (sample SAMN12604809, study PRJNA352737) | marine metagenome | biome: ENVO:00000447; feature: ENVO:00000209|ENVO:00000569|ENVO:01000036; material: ENVO:00002151; isolation source: viral sequences binned using virsorter ... | reverse complement strand
TGCCTCTTTTGTATTAATAGGTAGATTATTCCAAGAACCTACGTCAAGATCAACACATCTCTTGACCCATGGTAACTCGGATCTGGGTGTAGTAATAAAGTCTACAATATCTTTATGGTCTGCATCCAAATGTATAACTACAGCCCCATTCTTATAGACCCCACCACGACGTAGTGTTTCGTTTAATGCGGAGTATATTTTAGCAAAGGATACTGGACCACTAGCGGTCAATCCTTTACCATTCTCATGTCCTTTCGGACGTAATTTAGACAGGTGTATAGCACAACCTGCCCCATTTCTTAATGCGTGTGACGCAAATCTCCAGCTAGCCTCAATGCCTTCTGGACCCTCCATAGAGTCCTCAACGACAAATACAGTACAGCTCACTGGAAGTCTTGATTCTGGGTTATCCAACCATGATTGGACCCGACCAGTGCGGGAAATAAGTTCAGCAGTCATTAGAATAAATCTTCTAGTGTAGGTGGTTTATAGTTTGGTCCTTTTAGAACCTTACCATCATCTCGATATATTGGTTTACCGTCCTTATCGAGTTTGGACATATTTGATTGATGAACACGGTCTAATGCTTCATCTAAGAACCATCCCATATTCTCTGCATACTGATAGCATACATATACTAAATCAGCTAGCTCTTTTAGACACTCTTCTTTTGCATTTCTGCCATGCCTAAATAACATCCCCTCAGCCTCTAAGAATTCCTTAAATTCTTCTACAATTAAATCCTTTTGTACAGCTCTAGATGGTCTAGAAGCATCACTTCTTAGGTTGTATTTTGTTCGGAACTCTTTCGCTTGAGTGGATAAAAACGATTTCTTCATGTGGCCAGTGGTCTATTAAATTTTTTAAAGAATTTCCCATTACAAAGTTCTGTCTCTGTAATGCTAGGAAAAGGTTAATAATACTTTCTCGTTCATCTTCATATACATGTTCTAATCTATCTTTTATTACTCTCATCTGTAGATCCTGCTCCACTGTTAATTTCGTAATCGGAGGCGGGGGACCATAAAATGGGTTTTTGTTTCTCGAAGTCATAATCATCAACTGTTAGTATACGTGCAAGTCTAGCATTAAGTAAGGCATCTTGTTCTGATAACCCTTTATCTTCAAAAGCTTTCAATACTGTTTTCCAAGAATAACCTTCTTTCTTAAAGAGAGCTTCAGCTCTTTTAACTCCAATTCCGGGTATTCCACTGTATCCATCTGTCTGATCTCCAGCACAGCTTTGAATCAAATGCCATTTAGCACCATCTGCTTCCGTGATTGTGAAAACTTCTTCTAAGTTATATAGCTTACCGGGTATCTGTTTCATATCCTTATCAGGAGATACAATAATATTACCCGGATGCATAGTAGCATAAATACCTAATGCATCATCTGCCTCTAGAGTTGGTGTTTTTATGACTTCATAGTTATTATAAAGTTCCTTGATGACACGTTTATACCCACAAGGTTTCTTACGATTTCGATGTCCTTTATATTCGGGTAGAATTTTTTTCCGAAAATTTACAGTATCAGAGAAAAATAATATTAGATCAGCGAATGCCCCAAATTTGTCTCTAATCTTGGTAAGTTCTCCAAGGGTAGCTTTATATGCATCACTAAAGTTAGAAGTGACAAGGATAACGTCGTCACCAAAGTCAATTTCAGTCTCCGCTGCAGCGCAGGACTTATATACGATGTAGTCTGCATCAATTAATAGTTTCATAGGTGGTTAATGTGTTTCTGCCCAATTCATGCCACTAGTAGATTCAGCAGCTATTGGACAACGTAAGTTATAGAACTCTCCTGCTTGTACAGCAGTTAGTTCCAGTAAGAATTTTAGATCTTCTAGATCTTTTTCTTCGGCTTCAAATTGTAATTCATCATGAATGAATGCAACTTGTCTAGCAGTTTGTGGTAAATGTTCATGAGCTAAGGCCATCCATCTCTTCGCCAAGATCGCACTGGATCCCTGTAAGAGGTAGTTAATTGACTTATGTTTAGAGTCAACGAGGATTCGTCTTCGGTCAATCCCCAAGACATAACCCTTCTCACTAGCTTTGTGTACTGCTTCCAAGAGTTCTTTAAGACCCGGAATGGCTGCAATATATGCTGCTCTAATCTCTTTACCTTTCTTTCTCGCCTTGTCCTCGGGTAGCTGTTTGTCATAACTATGTCCTATTTTGGTATCCCCAGCCCCGTAGAGGAAGGCGTAGGTGACTGTTTTGACTTGGCTTCTGGTGATCCCGATACGCTCTGCATTGGTGGCGTGGATATCTCCGGTAGTGAGGATTTTGGCATAACGTCCTTTATCATATCGGGCGAGATAGTGGGCAAGCATCCTGAGCTCAACACCGCTAAGATCGGCACCGACCAATACTTTATTTGGAGATGCCGTAAATAATTGTCTGAATTTTTCATTACTAGGTACTTGGGCTAAATTTGGTTTACGATGGGCACATCTAAATGTAGATGTAGCAACTGAACAATGGTGATGTATCCTACTAGATGTCGTAACAAGCTTCTGCCATGCGTTGACGCCTTCTGATATCATCCCTAACTGCTTCGTCAGATCCAGTAGTTTCAGAAAAGCTAGAGCAATATCCGTTCCAATGTCTTTCAACACTATCTCGTCTATCACTGCCTTCCCTGATGCAGTCAGCGATTTGGGCGTCCAACCATAGTGTGTTTGTAAGATCCATGATATATGATCCCTTGATGTAGGGTTAAGTTCTTTTAATTTAGTGAAACTACATTCTTCAATCTCTACAAGCTTATTATGATGTAGAACTTTTATACTCTTTCCAGTACCCGCATGGTATCCTTTTGTTCGGTTAGCTCGTTTAGGAGTAAATCTTGCTCCTTCGACGAAAGGATGCCTGTCTCGTAATACTTGACAAGTATATTCATACTCTCTGCGGAGAGAAGATTCAAGCTCCCGTGCAGCTCTTTCATTAAAATACCATCCATGTTGTTCCTGTTCAGTGAGTATTTGTGCTACCTTGTGCTCTAATTGGAGCCAAGGAGGTAAGGGCGGAAGTACTCGCATAACTTCTCTGTAACTTTAACGTCTTGTACGCAATAATCTTGCATCTCTTGCGACCACTCTTTCCAGTCTGTGTCTTCACCAAAGGTTCCTTTATGTAAACCTAAGCGATAGCCATAAGCTTTAAGAGAATGAGATCCATATAATTTAGTGGGCATATCTTTCCATTCTTGGTGCTTATCTATATCATATAAGTTAGGATGATATAACCTAGATAACAACAAAGTATCAACAATGACAGGAGGATAAGTAAAGAAAGGATAAAGCCTTTTAATGAGAGGTAAATCAAACCCAATAATATTATGGCCGACAACAGTATCAGCCGTTTGGAGGGACGTGATTGCTGTCGTGATGGAACGATTACCCATCGGTAGGTACTTAGCGTCCTTAGAAATTCTTTCATCATTGTATGCTTCAGTAATATCTGTATCACAGTAATGGAGTGCCATACAGTGAATACGAGATGCGTTATTTAGTAACCCGTTGCTTTCTAAGTCGAACACTATCGTCCCGACTCCAGTGGTAGGTTTTGTCAACGAATTTTGCTCTTTCAATTGCTTCTTTAGTAGGTGGGTTAGGTCTAATTAATCTATTATCATATGTCTGATACCATGGATGTTCATACCCTCCACTAAAAATCTGTGGCTGGGTTGAAAACTGGTGGTTCCGTAGTTTCATCTTCAGTAAATCTGCAAGTGTTTAAGTTATAGTCTAGTGTTCCGCACGTGCCTGTTTCGCCAAATAAACGATTTTTAAGACATCTAACAGTCGTAAGACCTCTGCCACTGTCGCTTTGTTGGTCTCTTTCGAGTCCGATGAGATTATCGCTGATTTGAGCAATACTATGAGATCCTCGGAGCTGCGAAAGTGACACACGTCCTCCCTCTTCGTGCGCATTATTGTCATTATTTGTTCTGCGTAAATGTGATACTAAAAATAAAGATATACCTGTTCTTTCTACTAATGAACGTAGTTTAGTCATAGTTTGATCTATCATCCTACGTTCTTCTCCATCAAGACCACTTAATAATATACTAAGGTGATCTAAGAATATAATACGACACTCCAATCCACTGGCAAGGTATTCGATCCTATTGTAAATAAGGTTCGGGTCAAAAGACCCAAAGCCATCAAACAAATAGACATTCCAAGTAGCAAGAGTTCGTTCAAAGGCGGAGGTGAGTTTTTGTTCATCTGGTTCTCCTAATTGTAAGTTTTCACCAACTGCTGTGGACATCAATCCAAGAGCTGTTCGTCTATTACTTGCTTCAAGTTCCAGTATCCCAACCGACTCTCCTTTGCACAGTAAGTCAGCTGCAATTTGCCGCACGAATGAGGTTTTTCCTGCACCAGTGCCAGCAGTAATTGTTGTAAGTTCACCATACCTAATCCCGTGTAGTTTCGTATTGAGTCCTCTGAAGGGGTATTCATGGTCAAATGGGGGTTGAGGTGTTGTAACTAATTCTAATAAATTTTTTCCTTCTACTATTCCATCTGGTCTGTAAGGTTTAGCATCCCAAATAGCTCGTCTAATCGCTTCTGAGTCGTTGGCTTGTAATGCCTCCGATGGGTCTTTATATGCCTCCATACGTGCGATTTTAACTTTTCCCGGAGGTAAGACCTGCGCAGCATCCTCTGCTGCTTTAATTCCCGGTCCATCGCTATCAAAAAATAATACTATCTCTTCGTATCCTTGAAACAATGGTATTTGTTTCTGAATATCTTTTCTAGCACTAGCCGCACCATGCGGTAAGCTGACCATAGGCCAACCACTCATAGCTTCATAACAGCTAACAGCGTCTAATTCACCCTCAGTAACAACAATCCTTCTACCAGAAGTAGGAAAAAGATGCTGACCGAATAAGGTATCAGTGGAAACTCCTTCATAACTAAAATCTTTTCGTTTGTTTTTTACTTTGATCCCGCTAAGTATTCCATCGCTTGTAAAATATGGAAAGAGTAAAGTATCTCCGTCTCTGTAAATCCTGAACTTTCTACAAGTCGGTTCAGATATTCTTCGTCTTCTAAGTTCTTGAGGTTGTCCTCTAAGTTCGACATTGTTCATCGTCCGTGATTGTGAATTAAGATTTATACCCTCTGCGGGTGTGTAAGTTCTACATGAGAAACAGAACTTGTGGCCATCTGTATACAAAGAATTAGCATCAGATGAACCACAATTTTCGCAAGGCTCATGTCTTACAAATTCTGCGTCATTCATATTAACCACTCAAGTGGTATTTCGTGGTATGCTGTCCATGGTATATCATGTTTGTCACACCATTTAGCATATGTTGTTTTAGACTTTTTAGATATAGTATTATAAGGTGATTGAAAGACCATTCTTAAATCTATATCTGGGTTGTCTCGTTTAACAGCCAACACTTTCCTTCTATCTGCTGCATCCCAGTATCCTTTTGTTTCCAAGTAGACATGATTTGGGAGCATAAAATCAGGAGTATAATTATGCTGGATGGTATAAGGAACCTGAGTAGATTCGTATTCATAAGATATACCGAGTTCTTTAAGGAGAGTTGCTACCCTCTCCTCTAGTTTAGAACGGAACTTAGGTTCCTTTTTATTCTTTAATTTATCATAGGCTTTCTGTGCCCATGCTGTATAATCAGAAGTCTTCGTCGTCATTTTGTTCTACTGTTGGTGGTGCATCAGTAGTTTTAAATCCATTGGACTTACCAAATAGATCTGCAACTTGCTCAGTAGATAAACCATCATCTTTAACACCTGCTTCGGCATTCAGTTTAACAACTTGTACCCCAGCCAGCTTAAGAGAACTACCATAGGTAACTCCATCTCTGAGGATATAAGGCTTCTGATAGTAAGCAAGCTTAACTGTAGATCCTCCATATAACGGTGTTTTTGTATCTGTTACGGGTGAACCTTCCGTATCTACTACGGGCGGTCTTTTATCTTCTCCCCATGAGAATTTAATTTTATATTTTCCTTCTGCTACTTCTTCCCAAGGTGTGGGTTTTAGTGTAGCTCTTTTAGGATTTTTCAATTTAGATTCTGCCCACTTAAGGACATCAGCTCTCTCTGCTTCTAATTCATTAATAAGAGTATCATCAACAACAGCAGATAAAGAGTATCCAAATTTCCCTGCTTCAAGTATAGCTTGAAACCCTTCTAATTTTATCTCATCAGTAACGTGTACATTCTTAGGCATCTACAGTTTCCTCCTTAGCAGGAGCTAGAGCTTTCACTTCAGCTTGTAGCTTATCTTGAAATTCTTGTAATTGCTCAATACGTACTTTTATCTCTAACAATTGCTTCTCTTTTGCTTTAAGTTCAGCAGCTTTCAGTCTTTCTTCAGACACAACTACAATAGTAGGAGGTGCAAAGAAGCTATCAAATAATGTGTACATGTTTAACAGAAAAAATAAGTTGAATCAATAACCGATTCAGGTTGTAAGTCACCTATAATCGGTGGTTTAGTTTTTGCCCCTATTTGTTGAGCAAACTCTGTGAGATAATCATGCTCCGCAAAGAGGTGCATGTATGTCTCTCTAATTATAGCAGATAATTCATCCATATCAGTACATCTTGTTAACACACTGTCATGAATTAATGCTATAGGTTTATCAAAGCGTCTAACACTGAGGTGTAGTAGTGATGCATCTAGACTATGAATAAGATTAGGTGCAGTTGCAGCTTTATGTCTTGATATATCTACCTCTTTACTATCACTAGCAACAGAGATATCACACCGACCTAATAACTGTAGCTTTAACCTAGCTATCTTCTTCTTCATTATACGTTGGTTAACTACAAATCCAGATGGTGTTACCCATTTAATAGATGTAGCTCCATTTTTAATGATACCAGACACTTCATCTTCTATCCATTTCATCACTGACATCGGACCGGGAACTATATTATGCATAGCTTCTCTAACAGCAGCGACCGTGATTGTGAGATCATCTTTATCTACTTCTACCCCTTTCTCCTTTAGTGCATCTTTAATATATGACCTATTAGAGTAGGGTTTAGCATTATAAGGTATGGTCATAACTGTGCGTTTGACACACTTTCTATCCCATACATTATGTAAAGTGGTAGGGATGTTTGACTTTGCAGCCTCAGCTACCACCTTATATGCGTCTTGTGGGCGTTCAGAAGGCAACACATTGACGAGTTGTGCTGTCTTGCGGTCTCTAGCTAATCCAGCTAGGATCTGAAGCCCACTACATGTAGCATCCGTAGCTACAAATAATCGAGTTGTGTTTCTGGTACGTTTAGATACAACCGCATTGTATTCCTCACAACTAGCTAAAAATTGCCACGGCTCGTCCGCTGCCTCCCAGTCACCAATATTCCCTATAGGATCTTCAGCTACTCTGGTAATCAACGGTATGTTAGCCATTACCCAGTCCAATCGTTCAGACATAGTTGACTTGTCTAAACCGTATGTCGTTGCGACTTGGAAGGCTAGCCATTTCTTTCCTGATTCGGTAATGTAGGTTGGATCAGCACTGATAATAAGTGATTTTCCAAAGTCTGTATCTTGTGGAGTAAGAAATGCAGGAATTGGGTAAGCTCTTCCCCTATAATCAAAAGACCAAGGTATATAAAACCTTTCACGATTCTTAAAACGTTGAACTGCTTCCATTGTCATTCTTGTGCGGCAGGATCTCTTGAACTCTGCTGCTCTCTTATTCATAATCTCTGCCGCCTGCCTTCGATAAGCCTTACGAGAATCCTTGTTCTCTGCGATGTCAACAGGTTTAGGTGGTAGATCATATTGAATAATAGGGAGGAACTTTCCGACGCTTATACCTCTCTGTTGAAGTGTATCAGCTACATCAACAGTGAATGGATTGAGTTGGTAAGCTACCTTCTGTATCTTGTTCAAAAAGGCTAGTGGTATCTCTCCCTGTATACGTGCGCCATCACCGCGTCTCACGAGATCATGTCCATGCATAACCTCATTTAATAGGTAGCCTCCACATCTATCATTAGTCCAATCTCTTGGAGGTATATACATTGGCCAAGCTAAAGGTGAAAATAACTCTGCATTAGCCATAACCTCATCTTTGATATCCATAAACTCGGGAGTAGGGACGACATAGACTACGGTCTTACGACCTTCTCTAATCGTTTGTTTATGGAACCAACCTGACGATTGCATTATACAATCTAATAACCACCCGCCTAATTTAATCCGTAGTGCTCTGCCCCATGGTGTCCAGTGTTTAACATCATAACGATTCATTAACGTCCTTATAATTACTAACTTCTGCTGTGTACCGCAGGATCTATGCCAGTAATTTTCTTTTAATTTATTTAATAAACCGGGAGCGTTTTCTTCATAATGTCTCATTTGACACTCATCTTCTATTGCATGTCCTATACTTTCACATACATTAACTGCTATATTACTTCCTTGCTTATAAGAAAAGATCTTATCAAATGCAAGTTTACATGCAATAACCGCTGCTGATTGTGAATCTATTAGTTGCAAATAGATATGAATATCTTTAAATGCATGACCATATTTTCCTCTATGTATCTTTATGTTAGTATCTTCTATCTTATCTATAAGTAATGGTATCAATGTTTCAATACTACAAATACCATAGACACTAGCAGATGCATAACTTTGATCCTCTAATTTAATAGTTTGATCTTGTAACCGTTTGAGTCCTTGACTAATTGCCTCCCTCTCTAAGGTCATTTGTTCGTCTATCTGTTCGGGTGTTGTTTGCATAGTCAGATAACTCGTCGTTGATTTGATCTATTAGTAATGCTTTTAATTCTGTATAATGTGGATGGTCTTCTTTACCTTTAAACCTTTCTCGTAACAAATCTAACGCTTGTTTCTCGTAGGAATAAATGTCTTCAATAGTCCGATCCTTCATAGTCGTCGTCAAAGATTCGTTTGATATCTCCTTCTGTTCTATTAGGGTGGTCATAGATAGAGTCCTCTTTTATTTTAGTAGTTGGGAACATATGAGCGATATCATCATGAGTACATACTAAGAACTCGCTCCTTGATTCTTTCATAATACGTTTGCAACGCTTATTAGCACCACTAATAGTATTATATATGTACTCCTTTACTTCTCCAGTATTAAGGTCTTGTTCTCTAACAATAGCAGCAACACTAGATGGTATCTCCCATCCTAGCATCTTCCATTCCATAAACTCATCAAATGGTATGGACTCAAAGAATTGATGAGGAGCTTGTCTGATTGCCTCAAAATTGTTAGGGTAGTCTTTCTTTTTCTTAGACATCATAAATAGGTTGTACATCAACTAAATAATCATCATGCAGACATGCTTCTTCATAAGCATCCCATGCAGCTTCGTATACATCATACCCTGAATTGAGTATGAAATCCCTACCGCTTTCCATTGTAACATGATACTTCATGAGTCCGTCCGTGATTGTGATAAAAGTTTAAGTTTAAGTAGTTTTGCTTTCTTCTTTGCTTGCCTCAGTGCTTGAGGTCGTTTTCTTCCTTTGTCTTTTCGCTGGACGTCCGCGTTTTTGAACGGGAGTCTCATTTGTGATGAAGGCACTGTATAACTCCTGATGTAATTGTTGATATTGTGGAGTTAATTCAGCCTCCTTGTCTTCATAGTTAACAAGCCATGCTTTAACAGCATTTAGTATTAACCATTCTTCAGTTTTCATGTGAAATACTTCTCCAACACTTCAACTTGGTCATGGTATTTAGCTATCTCATTAAGTTCATCTGTGATAGCTCCCATAATGTTACTATGTTCACCAATCCCAGCAGGATTATTGAGGTATACATTAACATTAGCTTTGTGGTAAGAAATTTCCCCATGTGCATGTGCTAATAGTGATTTGATTAGTTCTGTTTTCATCCGAATAGGTGGTAATGTTTACGTGGAGGACTATATTTAAAGCTTTTCCTCCTTATCCCAGAGTAAATCCTCATCAGTTGATTTGTCCTCAACTTGTCCCCCGTGGTGTTCGGTAGTTGTCGGTCGATCAGATACTTCTTCATAATTAATAGAAATAACAGGCAAGGATTCTTTAAGCTTTTGTGTAACAAACCATATAAAATCTTTAGGCTTCAACAGCGTCCGTGCTGTGAT
>VTLG01003358.1_pt1 | contig 10131 bp, 22 predicted proteins | sample 4694571 | NCBI WGS metagenome assembly VTLG01 (sample SAMN12604809, study PRJNA352737) | marine metagenome | biome: ENVO:00000447; feature: ENVO:00000209|ENVO:00000569|ENVO:01000036; material: ENVO:00002151; isolation source: viral sequences binned using virsorter ... | reverse complement strand
AATTAAGGCATGTCATATATAAACTCGATAGGGACTTTGATCGACCTAGTTTCTATTCACAGTTTGGTCAAGGTTCTACCTTCCCTCAAGTAGTTTTAAATGGCGATAATCTTGGGGGTTGTACCGACACAGTACAATATCTAAAGGAAAATAATCTGGTCTGATGAAAGATGATTTTGAAACTGTATATGATTTGGTAGAACATGCCATCGAGTATGCCTTTGATGGAAAGATGCAATTGAAATTCTATGAGTTTCTAAAGTATCGTAAGACAACAAAGGCAGAGATCGATGCTTTTCTTTATAGTTCTACTGCAAAGGAACTTGCTGATATTGTATTGGAACTTAAGGAATATATTAAAGGTGGAAGGGATAGTGATCACCAACAATTGCGTGAGGCATATCATCATATTCCTAAACCTAAGGCAAGAAAAATAATGAATTATTTGGGAGGCATTCTTGAGGATGCAGTGAGGTATAGTCATGACAGAAAACCAGGAAGACGAAAAAAAGGATCTAAATAATGACAAACCTCTGGAGATTAACAGAGGTGTGGAATTATTGTTACGTAATAGGAGGAAGAAACCAGACAAGCCCAAAACCTTTCAGGTAAAGTTTGGAAAGTTGATTTCTCTTTGGAACAGAGAAATTGTTTTTCACGTTAATGTTTACCTGGACATTAGAAAAACATAACTCTCTGGAGAACTCCCATGGAAACGACCATAGTAACACTAACTTTGACAACAGTAGTTTCATTCCTTGCATTATTGGTCGGAGGTATGATAGGATGGTTAGCAAGACAACAAGCATATGAATCTGCCTACGTTGCTTACACACATCCAGAGATGTTTGATCAAAATGGGAATGTAATTCCTGATGAAATTGTAGCAGTTCGATTTGAAAACAATTATGACACCGACGAAGAAGACAACGACGACGACTAGGAAGCCTAAGCACAAGCCTTCCGTAACGATTAAGGCGAGTGCTCCTAAAAAGGTAGTCCCTATGGATTCTTTACCACAAAATCCTTTTGTACATGAAGTATTGGCATTGGCATCCAGTCAACGTGCTAATGCTAAAAAGGTTGAGGCATTGCAAAGATATGAACAAGATGCTGTTAAAGTAATTCTTAAGTGGAACTTTGATGATAATATTGTGAGTGCCGTACCAGAAGGAGAGGTCCCATACGGCGAGGAAGAGGATCAACTAGTATATAGTGGTTCATTATCCGAAAACATTGCTAAGGAGGCAGCAGGAGGGGACTCAGCGACTGCACAAGACATGGATGGTAGAGGACGAACAACTTTACGTAGAGAGTGGCAAAATCTTTATCATTATGTGAAGGGTGGTAATGATGGATTGACAAAGACTCGTCGAGAGATGATGTTTATTAATCTTCTTAAAGGACTTCATCCCAGAGAGGCAGAGATATTAGTCCTTGTAAAGGATGGTAGACTAGAAGATAAGTATAAGATTTCCAAGAAGAATGTGATGGATGCTTATCCAAAAATGACTGAAAATTGGGAGGTATAATTTATGGGACTTGAAGTAAAGGGGGAAATGATTAAGAGAGGGGAGAAGCAAGTGTCTGGTCCAGAAAAAAAAGAAGAAGAGATTAAAATTAATCCATCTGATTATTCCTGTGAGGTTATTCTAGAGAAAACTACTAAGGATAAAGCACATGATAGGAAACTTCCTAGTGATGCTTTTAATGTCTTCTATGTGGTGGAAGGGGAGGAGCGTTTAGATGTAACTCGTTCTGGTAAAATGGCAAATGTTTTTGATTTCTATTATGATAAGTATGGGAATGTAAAGAAGATTGATTATGGTCAGGGCACTGTTAATCCTTCGATGTGGAGATACAAACAACCAGAGAAAAAGAAGAGGAGAAAAGGATGAAAAGGGAGGAAGCTGAATTAAGAATGGAGATAGATGCCATCATTCGGGATGAGATCCAAGAGGGAATAAATGAGTATGTAGAGTCGGAAGAAGTTGGGAAGGAGAGTGGTCTCGGTTTTGTGGGAAAGGAGGATGAAAATGAGTTGAGAGTTAATATACCAACGTCTGAGGTAGATAAAATTTTGAAAGAGTATAAAAGGATTAAAAAGAATAAGAAATCTAATTTTGGACAGATAAAGAAACTTGGTTTAGTTGATAAGCATGGGAGACCTTTGAATGAATCCTGATGACATTACTTTGATCAATACCTCGCAGCAGTTTGAGTATGAGAAATTTGCGAGAGAGATTGATATGTGTGAGGATGTAGATGAACTTAGACAGATGTGTAAGTTTCTGATAAAATTAGAGATGAAAACGCGAGCAAATTATAGTGTGATGATCCAAGATTTGCTTCCAGATATGTCTGTGCCATCTGATAAATAAGAAAACGCAAATTTATTATGGCAGATAAACCAATACCAGGATCTTATATTGATACTCAGGGGATGGGGGCTCCATTGTCACCTGAGGAGAAGGAGAAGATAAAGAAAGAACCGCAGAAACATAAACCTATGGAGATTAGACCTCGTAGGTTACATACTGATACGATGGTGAAGGAGTTGAAGATTCTTATTAATGAGGTATTGGATGAGAGAGAAGGTAAGATGGACTACGTTTCCTACTTTGATACGGATCACTTTAAGTATCGTGTAGGTGGAGAGGAACCTCCCTACAGACCATGACCCATAGTTATAGTAATCCTTCTGAACACTTTGACACCTCTGGGGTGGAATCTGGTGTGAGTAAGGGTGAAGTGGTGAATGAGCATGGGTTTACTATTAGAGTCCCTATTAGTGATAGAGAGTGTATCTATAAATGTTTAGATAATTGTAGACAACTAGCAGGATTGGATAGGCAACAGGTTGAGAGATTGTGTAAGGAGTTTAGGGTAGAAAGGACAGCAGAACAATTACAATCGGAGTATCCACCATTATGAGACTTGGTATTATGTGTTCTGGCAACGGAACAAACTTTGAGAATATTGTTCGCACCTGTAGAGAAGATGAAGTTGTAGTGATGGTACACAACAAGAGGAAGTGTGGTGCTTCTAAGAGAGCAGACAAATTAGGTATACCTCATACGCAGATCAGTAGTAAGCAGGAAGATACTATAATTCAGATTATGCAAGCATGGAGGGTGGATCTTATAGTACTTGCAGGATGGATGAGAATAGTAACCCCCAAGTTAATTAATGCATTTCCAAATAGAATTATTAATCTTCATCCCTCAATGCTACCTAAGTATAAAGGATTACATGCCATCGAAAGGGCACTAGATAGTGGTGATAAGATGACTGGTGTAAGTGTTCACTATGTCAATGAAGAATTGGATGGTGGTGAAGTAATCTTGCAATCAGAAGTTCCTATTCTTCCTGGTGATGATTTGGATACATTAACCAAAGCAATTCAAAGAAGAGAGTATTATCTTTTACCAAAGGCAATTGAACATGTTAAGCAAAGACTATAGGTTAAGAGTTACAGAGATTGCTTGTAAGGTTAAGTTGGGTAGAGAGACTACCCTTGCAGAAAGAATTTGGATGAATAAGTTAATTGAACACAATAATCAGGCTCGTGGTATTGTAGAAAGGATTATGTGTCCCTATAAAGTTGAAGATATGTAAAAACGGTAACACATGTTACAGTTCTGCTTGCATATATAGTACAGATATGTTATCATATCCACACGTTCACCTCATTAGAGGCGCAAGTAAGTCGCGGAACGGATACGTTCATCCCTTCGGGGACGCAAACGACTAAAGGAACGGGCCTTAAAATCCAACTACTTTAGGAGTAACACAATGGCACAAGTCACCTACCGGGGTATCAAGTACGATACCAATGACAAGCAATCTTGTCAGAAGCAAGTCTCTGAACTCACATACAGAGGCATCAAGCATACAGAGTCTAAGACTGTGTGTGCGCGGTGAATTAAGTTTACTTGGACTAACTTTGAAGAAGGGCTTGATGCCCTTCTTTTTTTGTGCTAAAATTTGGAGGGTTTCTAAATAATGAGAAACAAAATGGATAAGACAAAATTAAAACTCATTGTTAAGAACCTTAAGTTACTTGTAGATTCATTAGAATCTGAAGTGCTATCTGACATAGATGCATATAAGTATGATAACTGGAAAGAATTGACTCCAAGAATTAACGATTACGATGAGGTCTTTGACGACGATGACGGATACCCAGATTAAATTAGTAAGTGTTACTCCCGATGCGGAGAAGACAATAGCATATGTTGCTCGTGTGAGTAACCCTGCGAACCAGGAGAATGAAAAGTTTGCTGGTCTCTTAAAGTATTGTATCCAGCATGGGCACTGGAGTGTCTTTGAGCAGGCATTTATGACGGTGGAGATCAATACCACTAGAGGACTTGCCGCACAGATCCTACGGCACCGCTCCTTTACCTATCAGGAGTTCTCTCAAAGGTATCAGGATGTCTCTCATATTAGAGAGGACATCCCTTTGCCTGAGTTACGCAGTCAAGACTTAAAGAATAGGCAGAACAGTGTGGATGATGTAGATCCCATAATAGTTGATAAGTATAATAGGAGGATGAGAAAGCACTTTGATGCATCTATAGATCTTTATAAAGAGATGCTTCATGATGGTATAGCAAAAGAGTGTGCAAGGTTTGTACTTCCTCTTGCTACACCAACTAGACTTTATATGACTGGTTCTGTTAGGTCATGGATACATTATATTGAGTTACGTTCTGCTCATGGTACACAGAAAGAGCATATGGATTTGGTAGAGAATGTTCGTAAAGTTTTTAAGGAACAATTCCCTACAGTATCAGAGGCTTTGGGATGGGAATAGAAGTTATTGATAACTTTCTTCCCTTAGATGAAGTAGAAGAATTACAACATCTAATTATACACAGTGCTCGTTTTCCCTGGTTCTATCAAGAACAAGTTGCTGTTAAGAATCTATCTGCAATTCAATCTTGGAACTGGTATCAAACTCATATAATGTATGTTGATAATCAATCTAGGAGTAAATATTATGATAAGATTGTTGACATTTTTCTTTCCAAGTTTAATGATTTAAAAGCTCTTCTTAGAATTAAAGCTAATTTTTATCCCCATACAGAAACTTTAAGAGAGCATTTACCTCATACTGATTATGAATTTGAACATACTGCAGCAATTTTTTCTTTGAATACTTGTGATGGGTTTACACGTATGGAAGATGGTACTAAGATTGATAGTGTAAAGAATAGAATTGTTTTCTTTGATGGATCTACCTCGCATAATTCATCTACTACAACATCAGCTCCTGTGCGGTGGAATCTCAATTTTAATTACCTTTAATAAATAAAATTACATAACTTTATATTGATATGGCAACATACCCTGTTATTAACAAAGAGACTGGTGAACAAAAAGAAATTAAGATGAGTATTTTGGAATGGGACCAATGGAAGACAGACAATCCGGATTGGGATAGAGATTGGTCTGACCCCTCTACAATGCCTGGAGTTGGTGAAGTAGGAGAGTGGGCAGACAAACTTCATAAATCACATCCCGGATGGAATGATGTTTTGAAGGCGGCACAGAAAGCCCCTGGTTCCAAAGTCCAAACTATGTAACTTTTTATGCCACGCAAAAAGAAAACGGATCAACCAATAGGGGTCGGCATGACCGCAAAGCAGATGAAGAGAAAGAAACCAATCAATACTGATATGTTAAGGGATATTGAACCCCTTACTAGCAATCAGCAAGCTTTGTTTGATGCATATGCACAAGATAAAAATATAGTTGCGTATGGTTGTGCTGGTACTGGTAAGACATTCATTACACTTTACAATGCACTTAAAGATGTCTTGGATCAGAACTCACCTTACGAAAAAATATATATTGTTAGGTCTCTTGTTGCTACTAGGGAAATTGGGTTTCTTCCTGGTGATCATGAAGACAAGTCCACACTTTATCAGTTACCTTACAAGGCTATGGTGAAGTACATGTTTGAGATGCCTACAGAGGCAGATTTTCAAATGTTGTATGGTAATTTAAAATCACAAGATACTATTGACTTCTGGAGTACCTCATTCATCAGAGGAACCACCTTTGACAAGTCTATTATTATAGTAGATGAATACCAGAACTTGAATTATCATGAACTTGATAGTATAATGACAAGGGTAGGACAAGATTCAAAGATTATGTTCTGTGGAGATGCAACTCAAACTGATTTGGTGAGGACCAATGAGAGGAATGGAATTGTTGATTTCATGAGAGTACTGCGTTTAATGGAATCGGTTGATGTCATTGAGTTTGGAGTGGAAGATATTGTTCGCTCTGGATTGGTGAAAGAATACATTCTTGCCAAGTTGCAATTGAATTTATGATGTATGAAAGTTGTTGATAATTTTTTACCTAATTATGCTTTTAAATCTCTTTGTAATATAGTATTAGGAGATAATTTTTCTTGGTTTTATAATGAGGATACTGCCAAACCCGGTGATGGAATTCCTCAATTAATTCATAATTTTTATAATGACTATGGTTGTCCTGCTCCATCTTTTCATATAATAGAGCCTCATCTTTCTTTTTTTAAGATGAAAAAGGTACATAGAATTAAGGTAAATTTAGGCACTAAAACTTTATTTCATAGAAAGACAGGATATCATGTGGATAATGTTCCCTGTTCTACTACTGCCATATTATATCTCAACACTAATAATGGATGGACACAATTTAAAAAACGTGGTATAGTAAAGAGTGTAGGTAATAGAGTGGTTATTTTTGATTCTAAGTTAGAACATCAAGGAGTAACTCAGACGGATGAAAAACGAAGAGTGGTAATTAATTTTAACTATGAAGTTTGAGCATTGTAATCACTTAGGTGATCTTGAATTAGAAAAGAAAGATACTCCTGGGTGCCGACTGTATCATCTTCCTGATGGTCAGTGGGTTCCTTCTATTACATCAGTTACCTCTTTTTATAATCGACAGATCTTTATTGATTGGCGTAAGAGGATTGGTATAGAGGAAGCAAATAAAATTACTAAGAGGGCAACTGCTCGTGGCACAGATTTTCATGAAGCTGCTCAGGCATATTTGGAGAATAGAGATTTGGTTTGGGAGGATTACCTTCCTGCTACTAAGTTTATGTTCCATCATGCTACTCCATATCTGGACAAGATAAATAATATACACGCTATAGAAAGAACTTTATACTCAGAATACCTAGGTCTTGCGGGTAGAGTTGATTGTATCGCGGAGTATGAAGGAGAGTTAGCGGTAATAGATTTTAAGACATCTGAGAAGATCAAACCTGAGAAGTGGTTGGAAAACTATTTCGTTCAGGAGACCTTCTATGCTGCTGCATATTATGAACTGACAGAGATTCCTGTTAAGAAGTTGATTACCATCATGGTAACACCTGGTGGAGAGGTAAAAGTATTTGACAAAAGGAACAAAGGGGATTATATTAAATTATTAGTGAGGTATATAAAAGAATTTGTATCTAACAAAACTGGGACAGATAATGCCGAAGGATGAACTAGAGAAAGTATTAGCAAGCAAGTTTTTTTGTCCTGCTAAATTCGCAGAGAATATTGAGTCCCTTGTTTTAGAAAATAAGGATATGAATTACATTGATGCCATTGTTCATTTCTGTGATCAAAATAATATAGATGTTGAATCAGTACCTAAACTTATATCTAAACCTTTAAAAGAAAAGATTAAATGTGATGCACAGGAGTTAAACTTTATGAAGAAGACCTCTCGTGCTAAATTGCCTTTATAATAATGATAGAAATGAAAAAACTTGCGCCAGGTAGTGCATGTCCTGTGATGGTAACGAAGATTCCTTCACAGATTCAGAAAGAACTGGATGTATGGGTAAAGGAAAGTAAGAAGTTTAAGAATAGTCCATTAGCAGAATTGAAAGCCCATGAGAATGTAGGGTATCTTTCTCAGGATGGAAAGAAACATAATTCATATCAGTGTTCTATCTCTCCACATTTAATTGAGCAATCTTTTTGGATGGCATGGGTATTAAGATTGACCGAAAAGTATTGGGGTGGAGGAAGATTTAATAGAGAATTTAAATTAAGAAAATGGGATGGACACTTTGATGGGTATGATATCTGGACTAACTTTGCCTATAAAGGAGATGATAACCCAACACATAGTCATGCAGGATTCCTTTCAGGGGTGATATACTATAAGAATCATAAGCATCCCACTATATTTGATCAGTATAACTGTGCCTATGAAGGTGATGATGGAACTATGGTGATGTTCCCTGCAAGTACTTTACATCATGTAGAACCACAGACTGTTAATAAAGAAAGAATTACTTTGGCATTTAATGTAGCGGTAGTGGGACCAGATAAGAGAGAAGACGCTATATTTAATCCCAACTAATGATGCCCTTTGATGCTTATCGTTGTTATCTTTCTTTAAAAAATCACTTTACTAAAGATCATTATGATTATCATAAGTATCGTGGTAAGACCAGAGCAACTGTTCAAGCCTTTTATAAGAGGAAGGATAGGTTTTGGTTTGAGAAATTTGCTAGACAGAAGAAGGATAAGGAAGTAGAAGAGTTTTTTGTATCCAATTTTATATACTCTACTGATCCAGGAACCATGTGGATTGGTGAGATGATTAAGGAAGGGGAGGGAAGATATCAGCAGTGGCAGAAGAAAGTGCAGTCATTGTCTTATGTTTTTAAGGAAGAAGTGAACACTCTTTTTGATGATAAGAAGGTGGATGAAGTCTTTGATTGTTCTAATGGACACCCTCTTATTTTAAAGAGTTATTTGGGTGGGAGTACCTCACTTGAAACTCTGGTAATCTGTGATAGAATACTGGAGTATAGGAAGGACTGGGACAAAAAATTAAACGATCCTGTATGGGAAACCGTCAGTCGAAAGATAAAAAAGTATAGTCCTTTCCTAAATATAGATGTACCACGTTATAAAAAGATCCTTAAGGAAACTGTTTTATGAGTGAATTCTTTCAATCGGAAGTTGTCCGTGCAGAGATGGCTGAAATTGCTGAACTTCAAGAAGAAGTTTACAATAACGTATTCAAATTTCCATCGATGTCAGTGGAAGATCAGAAATATCATGTTGAGGTTTTAGAGAGACTCATTGATAAACAAAAGATTGTTTACACAAGACTTAGTTTGTCTGATGATCCTGAAGCACAAAAAATGAAGAAACACATTACTGAATCTGCAGAGATGTTTGGTCTTCCAAACAACGTTGATATGAACCTCCTCTTTAATAATATGTCTCAAGCGGTGGGGATTATGAAACAGCAGATTGACAGAGCCAATTAGATCTTTTATAATAAGAAGGTACACACAAGCCAAATCTCAAAAAATCCGAGGTAATCTAATGTCTTTTTCAGACTTAAAGAAACAGTCTTCTCTTGGTTCACTGACCCAGAAGTTAGTCAAAGAAGTAGAGAAGATGAACACAACAGGTGGGGGTGCTGATGAGCGTCTCTGGAAACCTGAGGTGGATAAAACTGGTAACGGTTATGCCGTACTACGTTTTCTACCAGCACCTAATGGGGAAGATATTCCCTGGGCCAAGATGTATTCACATGCATTCCAAGGACCTGGTGGTTGGTACATTGAAAACTCCTTAACCACAACTGGTGGTAAGGATCCTGTATCAGAGCACAATCGTGAACTCTGGAACAGTGGTAATGAATCCGATAAGGATACTGTTCGTAAGCAAAAGCGTAAGCTTTCTTATTATGCCAACATTTATGTTGTAAAAGATCCTACCAATCCTCAGAATGAGGGTGGAGTATTCCTCTACAAGTTTGGTAAGAAGATCTTTGATAAGATCATGGAAGCAATGCAACCAGAGTTTGAGGATGAAACACCAATCAATCCTTTTGACTTCTGGCAAGGTGCAAACTTCAAGTTGAAGATTGTTAAGAAGGATGGTTACTGGAACTATGATAAGTCAGAGTTCGATAATGTATCTCCTCTCTTAGAAGATGATGATGCACTAGAAGCATTATGGAAGAAGGAATATTCTCTTTCTGCTGTAACTGCTCCTGATCAGTTCAAATCTTATGAAGATCTTCAGAAGCGTCTTAAGTATGTTTTAGGTCAGAAACCACCTGCACGTCGTGTAGATGAAGAAGTTTCTGATG
>VTLG01010350.1_pt1 | contig 10132 bp, 11 predicted proteins | sample 4694571 | NCBI WGS metagenome assembly VTLG01 (sample SAMN12604809, study PRJNA352737) | marine metagenome | biome: ENVO:00000447; feature: ENVO:00000209|ENVO:00000569|ENVO:01000036; material: ENVO:00002151; isolation source: viral sequences binned using virsorter ... | reverse complement strand
CTAGCTCCCTATCCATATCTTCTCTCTGTTTACGACGATAAGCTTCAGGATCAAAAGCACCCTCTTCTTCTAGATCTCGTTCTTGTGATCTATAGGGTACTTCGGGAGGAGCACTAGGATATCCATCCTTTCTAGCAGGAGGAACAAAACCAACAACTGGCCTTTGATCTTTAGGATATTCAACCCCTTTATGTTCATAGCGTACTCCAGGCCCTCCTTCCATACCTCCAACTACGGGTCTAACATCTTGTCTAGCAGGAGCAGGTCTAACAGGTCTAGAATATTCTTCGTATGCAGACATTTTATCAGAATCAAACGCTCTCATCGCTTCCATACGAAATGAATGTACAGGTTTTAGTATCCTTTTTGTGTTCTCAATTTCGTTTTCTATAGCAGGTGCTAATGATACAGAGGCTGATCTACCTACATTTTGATTAGCACCTACAGCTTCTTGATCTACTAATTGTCCTTCCACAGCTTCTTGATCTACTAATTGTCCTTCCATTTGTTTTTGTATAAGATCAATAGATCGTTGATCATCCGATTCCGGTTCCCGACTAGCAAATTGTGATTGATACGCAGCGTTTAAAATATCAGACCTATTCTTCCAGTTTCTCTTTCGATCTAACTGTCCAGCTTGCCGGGGATCACTAGCTATAGCCTGTTCGTGGGGTTCGATAATACCCAGAGCAGTGTCGAACTGATCCATACTACTAATATAATGGCGGCTAGTATCATTCAGATCTACCGCTCCGAGAAAATGACCATCTTCATTTCGTATTATCTTTACATTCGACCCCTCTCTAGCTTGCATATCTTTAATGATTCTTCCAGCCTCTTGATCTGGAGATCCTACAGTTACTTGATCTCCTTCGGCGTAGTTCAATGCAGCCATTTGATCGTCTATTTTTCCGCCTTCTTTTTTTTCTATCTTTCCTCCGTACTTTTCTCCATCCGCATTCCCTTTTCCATTTTTACCACCAAAAGCATCCGCAATCGCACCTATCAGGCCGGGAGTATCAGGGATATTTCCCTTACTGTGAGTACCCGTATGCCCTGCTTTTCCCGCATGGGGTGAACCCGGAACCCCCCCACCAATAGTAGCAGCCTGTCTTTGCATATAGTCTCCCAGTTGAAACACTATCGGCTGTGCAGGACCGGGAGTAGGATCAGGTTCAGGTGCTGTTGAAATTCCCTCATCAAAAAAAGTACCAGCTTGCCCAAAGGACAAACTTCCAGTATAGGGAATGTCCTGCCAATAATCAAACACAGATCCCGATTCAGTAGGGCCGGTTTGACTCGGGCCTCTGAAATAAGAAGGCAGCGCCTCTCCTTCCCGTATTACCCTTTCTTCCGGAGCACCGCCTAGTCTTGTTACAATAGTCTCTGGAGTTAGTACCGTTCCTCGTCTAGCAGGTTGTGCAGTACCTCCTACAGTTACAGTAGGGCCAGCGGTTTGTGCTGTTCTAACTGCATTGTTATTTATATAGTTTACATATCCTTCCGCTTCTAGTGCATCGTTAAAGTTCAAGCCGTAGTCAGTTTGCAAAGGATTGAAACCTGCTTGTCCTTCGTATCCTTCAGGCATGTACGGCAGTCGTTCATTAGCAGTCATCTCATTAAAAAACGTATTGTGATTAGTACTTAAATACTCTGAACTATAAACCTGATTTAACTGATTTACATCCTCTTGAGGATCAACTATTGGAAATGCTACTATCGGATCTGCCATTCTTTTCTACCTCTATTGTATCGTTAACCGACTTCTTGAGTCTGACCAGTATTTGCAGCAAAGCCAGCTTCCCCTGGAGACGGCGTAGTTCCAACTCCGATTGTTCCACCACCAGTTGCTGTTGCATCCTGTGGATTAGCCCCTGCAGGTACTCCTCCAGCCCCTCCCACGTTTGTCGGTTGTTGACCAGGGGCAACAGCAGCTTGGCCTGTTCCTTGTTCATTTGCCATTCCTTTCAATATATCTGCAAAGATAGCCGCTTCATTAGGATCGTTTACAAGTTCATCTGGATCTATATCTTGCGACACAGCTATCTCTCGGATTAAATTTGGAATTTTAATAAACGGTGCTAGAGTCGGGTTAGACACCGTTTGTAGTAACATAGTAAGACGTTGTGAACGTACTTCCTTCTGCATCACAGCCGCTACTCCTTTGGGCTTGATCTCTAGGTCGCCTACGATCTCAACATCCAAGTCATTAAATTGCATATTCCACTGGAAATACGCTTCTCCCATCGGTTTTAACAAATAATCATCAATATTTTTAATTACAGTTTTAATAGATAACCCCGCCGAACCTAGAAGCATAGACAAACCGGACGCTGTTCTACCCGTGCCTGTCACACCTGTTTGCCCGTGTACGATACTCGGAATACCAGTTTCCTCATCTGCCAATTGACGAGCTACTTGGTACATCTGTAAATTTTCGGGTGCCGTATTGGGAAATTTTAAACCGTTTATGGCGGTGCCTGTTACGCCAGTTTGCCTTCTGAAGATCTTACCCGGATAAACTTCCATAGACTGTCCTGGCACGAGTTGTGCTTCATCTACATCGAATACTAAGTTTCCAGCGAGTGCTAGATTGTCAATGCCCATTCTCATATGACCGTTCATAAGCAATTGGGCATCTTCCATATTCTCCGCTACGCCTACGCCGAAGAATTGATAAGGATTTAATTCATAAGGAAATGCCTGATAGGGAATACGCATCGGAGTGAAGGGATTTATAACCGCTCGAACTACCATACCGGAGCAGACCCATACATTTACCTGTACAGAGGACATAGTAGATACATCTGCTGGCAGTTCTATACCCGCTTCCTCCGCTAAAGTAGAATCTAAAATTCCCCAGTATTCTAAAAGCTCGAACCGATTGCTGTCATTCATCGGATCATTGTCAGAACGAATAGTAGGTTCAAAGTGCCGTTCTTCGTAATTAGGCCCCTGTTCTAGACATAGTTCGAGCCGTTCTCTATCAAAGTAGGGCCTATTAATAAGATCACGAACCTGTTCTCGGTTCATCCGGTGCCGTTGAATGACGTACTCACAGTCTTCGATACTCGTAGCACTCGGATCGGGATAGAAATCCCAACAACTTACCGCTTCTATTCGGGGTACTGTTTTTTCGTAAGGATCGTACTGTTTATTCTGCCCCTGACCTCGCCAACGGTGTACCCTCTTACCGTAGTTAAATGGCCCTTTTACGATACCCGTGCCGAGTAGAGAACACTCAAAGATAGCATGGCGTAGAACATTCACAGCGGAGGTATCTAGGAGTTGATCCATGATAACCTTTTCCATCTGCCTAGCGGTCTGGGCTGCTGGTTTGATCTGTGGTTCTCCCATGTACCCCGGCCCGGGAACTAGATTATCAGACTGTCCGAACTTAGCTGTTAATCCAGCTAACATAGGATTGTCTACCTGCCCTGTCATTAAGGTAGCTTCTGTAGCTCCCGGCAGTAGTTCCCTGCCATCTCCTGCGAAACCTTCCGGCCCTGCAGGTTGCTGCTGCTGCATATTTAAATGAGCAAACTCAGCAACTCCCTCTGGTACAGGAGTAGGTTCTACAGTTATGGGAAACTTCTTATTAGCAAAGAGAATATCGGTCAACTGCCCATAAGCAGCGAGTACTTTTACTTTTGTGATCTTTAAAAATACCTTTGACTTCTCAGAAGCTTTGTACTGAGTAGATGAATCGGTTATTCCCCGATAGTTTTTATACGCAGTTAACCAACGTAGTTCATCTGCTCGTTTACCTTCTTCAGCATCGGTAAACTTACCTTTTACAACTCCGGCAAGATTCGATACCTCATCGGGATCTAGCTCGATAGGCTCGTCTAGTTCTATATCATCAGGTGGCATATGCCCAGTTCCTTATTTTACGAAAAGTCCTTCTGAAGTGAAAAATCTCCATGCAAACGATCAATCGAACCGTCTACATGCCTGTTAGCAGGTTTGGAATTTGTATGATCAGCAAATTGATTCTGATCCGGCTCGGCTAGAACCTTCTTTTCTAGAGGCATCCGAAATAAATTTCCATCGGGTACATCACTCAGATCACCCTGCTTGGTCCTGGCCGTTATCTCTTTCATTCCTGGGTATTTATAACCGTATGGCATTTTAATCTCCTTTAATATTGATGTTAATTTTACTAGTAACCAAAAACAGCGTCTGCCATTTCCATAGGTTTATCCTTGATCCTACGAGAAAAGCTTTCAAGATTGTAATTTAACCTTCTCATCATAACCATATATCTAAGAGCATCATATGCGTGATCTTCTGCTTTTGTATCTACATCTTCTGAATTAGTTTTTGATAAAGGTAAAGTAGGTAAAGTTCTTATTAAGTTCGTACAGGTAGAAACTACTCTTAGCCTGGGCTGTCCGGTTAGATCGTCCGTTTTTAATCTGCGGTGTACTTCGATCTTGCCTGACATTCTATTTGAATCTGAAGGAACCCACCTAACTCCCCGATTCATCATAGTTTCTGCTATACTCGGACCTAAGCCTGTTCTAGACCAGCAGGATTTATCTAGCACAGATATCTGCATCGGAGGGTCTTGAGCTTCTAACTGTACGATCAGATCCGCTAGATCCTCTCCGGTCAGTCCTTTCTTGTACAATTCCCGATAGACCCAAACATTACTATCCCAATCTATCGCAGCCCAGAGAACACAAGAGGGGGAACTAAATCCGTAATCCGCTGCTCTTATTCTCGGCCAGTTCGTAGGTACTTCAAAAGGTTCTACAACGTGTAAGGATCTGTCGAACTCAGAGAAAGCAGCCCCTTCTGCAACGTCCCAGTCCCCTTCTAGTAGCCTTCTCCGCTCTACCTCCGGCAGAGAGAGTAGCATCGCTTCGTACTCTCCCGAGTGCATCAGGTACGGATTATCTGTCAATCTAGCGGGAATGAACTTCCGTTGGAACAAAGGTTTATTTGCTCTAGAGTGAGAAGGTCCGTATTTTAAAGTTTTACCAGTATCTATATCCGTAGCCCAAAAGGGTTCATTTGGTACTGCAGGATCGATGAACATCTTTTTTATCCACCAACCTCCCATTCCTCCCGGGTTAGCACTCGCTCTCATGTAAGTTTCTATATCTGGATCTGTAGTTCTAAGTCTCGATCTGAGATAGTTCCATACATACGGAGAGGGATAATGGCCGAGTTCATCTATACCTATCCAGGTAAAACTCTGCCCCTGGTATCTCGTAACGTCCGAATCTTTATCTACATAAGAAAAAGTAGCTGTAGCCCCAGAGGGAAACGACCAGGTAGATTTAGATTCTTTGAACTTAGCACCTGGAAAGGCTTTCGGGTAGATCTTTCTAGATTGATCTATAAGCTCGGTCAGTTCACCCAGAGTACGCCTGAGAAGTAGAGCACGGTGATTAGAATTGGAAGCGAACCTAAGAAGATCAACCAACATTGCATAAGATTTTCCCCCTCCTGCTGCTCCTCCGTACAGAACTTCCTTCTCAGGGGCTGCTAGAAAATCATCCTGTGGCCCCGGATTAGGCTGGAAAACTACTTCCGTTCCCTCTTTTATAGCATCTTTTACCGCTTTAGGTACTTGGTCTAGTAGTTCTTCCGTAGCTACTCCGCCCTTTTCTAGAATGTTCAGGGCTTGTTTAGCACTTTTAGTACCAGCAGAGAGCTTTTCTACCCGCTTTTTCTGCTGTTTTAACCGCTTTTCCTTCGCTGAAACCTTTTTTCTAGCCTCTCTTCGGAGGTATTCTTTTGTAGATACACGGTAGTTGCCCTTTTCTCCCTCTGCTAGCTTGGGCCTAGCCATTAATATTTAGCGGCCCTTACACCGCCTCCCTGTGCGTATTTTTTAGATTGCTTTTTCTTCTTTTTTTTCTTTTTTGAACTTACCTTACCGCCCTTTTTAAATATGTCATCCAAAGATCTAGTGTATCTAATTCCGGCCCGTCCTTCTCCTTCTGGAGTACCTTCTATATCTGCCGAGAGAGTACCTTTACCTAGCGGAGTTTCTGCACGGATGCCAAAATTAGCAAGCATATTATCGTAATTACTTTGTGTTTCAAAGGAAAGATTTGCTCCTTTTAAACTGAACGGATCTTGTATAGTAGTAGTAGTTTTAATATCGTATCTTTCCTGATCTGAATCTAAATGACCAGAAGCACGAATAGAGTAAGGACTAGAACCTATCTTTCCTGAATGCACAGAAGTTTCTGGAATTTCTAGCTCGCCTGTTGTAGCGAATTTAGCTATCCCTCCGATTCCAAGCTTTACTTTCTCAGCAATACTGGGAGATATTCCAAATTCTTTTGCTGCTTTATCTGTGGCTGTATTTACAAAAGTTTTAACAATATTTTTCTGATCTTTATATTCTAAATATGGATCTTCTTTGAGACGAAGGGCCAATCTAGTAGCATCTAAAGCTACATCTTCTAAATAGGGTTTTATAGAATCTGTATTTTCCGCTAATTCAGGAACACTTCTCATAGTTTTTTCTATGATAGTACCAAGGGCTTCTTTACCCCTTTCTATTCTTTTTAATTTTTCATCAGCCATCGGGTGTTATATCCTTCATTTGCTTCTTAGCAGGGAGCATAACTACCCCATGAATAACCTCTGCTTGAATAGCGATATCCTGCTTCTTACCTATACCTACACGGTCTAGAATTTCATTTGCCGCTTTTAAGCGTATTTCCATATGGCTAGAACGGATATCCCCACTCATATCCAAACCTTCCATCAGGCGGTTAGCAGCCTTTACACTGGAAGAAGCGAGCATGGACTTGGTACGATCTATGATCTCGTCCTTTAAGGTACGCACGAGCCAGGACCGTGAACTCGGCTTGTAGCCAGCCTCGTCCATCGCTGCTAGAACCTGCCCTCCGTTGGACATAAGAATATTTAGAAACTTGACCTGTTTCTCTGTGTATTCTTTTTTAGCTGGCAAACTCATTAACTTTTTACTAGCCTCGTACCGCCCCCGTTGGCGTAGGTTTTAGGATTTGGTATTGTTATAGCCATTAAATTATCTAGATCTCGTTCGTTTTTAACATCTGTTAATTCAGGTTTGCCAGTTATTCTAGCTAATAGTTCTTTTTTTTGTTTGAAACTATCGTCCTTTTTTGCCATACTGCTTTACCATTCTCAATCGTTTTATCATACTATTAGCATTTTTTACACTGCTAGCAGTAGCTGTTTTATTCCAGTTACCCTTAGAGTCCTGTGTGTACACACTCTTATCTACACGTTTGTACGGCATTCTTCTTTTTTAGGGCATTTACAAGGATCGCACTTGCAATTTTCACATTTACATTCTTGGCAACTCATTACTATCCCCTTCTATTGTATTTATCATGCCAAAATTTACTAGCTTCTCTTAACTGTGAATTTATAGTTCTAACCAGTTCTAGCTCTTCTTTTACTACACTTGTATATCCCATACGGATCTCTTCATTATCCTCAGTGGAGATATCTTCTAATAGATCGACCATCCTATCTATATGACCACAAGAGTCCGGGGGTATGTTAGGTTTCTCGAACTTTCTAGCCATTCTAATACTTAGCGGCTCTTACTCCCCCGCCCGATGCGTAATTTTTATTTATCTGCCCTCCCATTGCACAGTTCCACCTTTTTCTAGCCTGTCGTAACCGTGAGTTAGGATCTTTAGCAGCTTTGGGAAACTTCTTCATCTGTCCTGCGGATCGAGCACAGTAACTTTTCCTTCTTGAAGCTCTTTTACCTTTAGGGTTCTTTTCTGTTACGGCAGTCTGTAAGTTACTACCGGGATTTTCCTCCCTGTATCTTTTTGTACCAGCAAGGGTCATACCAGCACCTTTTTCAGTAGGTCGGTAGTACTCTCTTGTACGAGGGGGTTGTTTATCTTTAGCCATACTTAAATTTTAACGGGCCGTACACCGCCACCGTGGGCGTAATTCTTTTTCATTTTACCCCCGTACATCTTATCTGGAAACCCTGCTTTCATATTTGCATAGTTTTCAGGAGAGATGGTAGATTTAGATTTAGAACGACTAGTGCCGAGTCTTTTTCTACGGTTTATATTTGCGTACAATCCTCGTTTTGCCATTTTAAAAATTCCTAACAATAGTAAAAAATAAAAATAAATAAAAGATAGCCGGGGGAAGCTAGTCTAAATAAGACTAAACCCGGGAAACCAGTCTTACGAATAGCTGGTTTAGTGCTTCCCCCGACAGAATAAATGAGACTATTTTAGCCCTAGGCTCTTTTTTTGTTCTAGAAAGTGCAGTCTTTTGACTTTTATAGTCTCTATCTACTATTATACACATTATTACGGTTTTGTCAAGTAAAAAATGACCCTTTTTATAAAAAACTATAAAAAAATTATAAAAAAAATTTATAAAAAATAGCGGGAAAAAGGGGTGTAAAAAAGGGGTTTATTTACAGATACTTATAAAATAGTTAAAAAAGAGCTTGACAAAACCGTAATTTGGGTGTATAATAGTATTAACCGGGAAGCGGTAATATATACCCCCAGTTCTATCAAAAATGTAACCCTCCTCTTTCTCTCCTTAGTTCTAATTAGGGTTAGAACAGTTCCCCGATTTTTACCTTGATTATAATTATAGCTAGAACAGATTCTATAATCTAATCGTAGCTAGAACAGATTCTATTTTTAAGCCCCTCCTACAGCTAGAACAGATCTCCTGGGTTTTCTAGGGGTAGTTTTAGGTCTTTACCATATTTAAAACAAAAAAGGTTTAAAAAAAATAAATTTACTATCGGCTGTGTATATAGGTATGGGTAGGGGTGGGGTGGCCCATGCGTGCCCCTGCCTATTTTTTGTGCACTCCTGATACCGTCCATAGAGGCACCACCAGATCGCAACTCTGGCCCGGGCTATACTAACCTACCCCGGATTGATCCCGTGCGTGTACGGCTCGCATATGAGAAGGGGACGGTGCCGGTAAGGGCCAGGGCCAGTTTCGAGCGATCTGGGCAGGCCCGGGGCTATTTTCCGTGCCCAGGCTCGGCACAGGTCAGTTAAATGACAGCCCTGGGCGTTTGTTTTTGGCTTAGGCCAAGGGGTACAGCCAGGACACGGCCCAGTTAAATTTGCAGGCTTTATAAATTCTCGCCGTGTTAGGTATTTTTGCGGTCAACCCGGGCCGTGCAGATCGCCAGCTCCACCAGCTCCACCAGGGCCAGCTGGTGCTCGATGGGTGCCAGGTCCGGTGCCAGGTCCGGTGCTCGATGCTGCTCGATGCTGCTCGATGCTGCTCGATGCTGCTCGATGCTGCTCGATGCTGCTCGATGCGTGTTAGTTATTCGATACCGGCCTTGTGGTTTTTCAATACCTTAGTCCAATCAGCCGCTTCATTTTTTAGAAATGAACCGCACGCAGTAACAGGGGCCATGCTGCTAACGCATAGCAGGCGAACTTTTCTGAGCTGCTCGTCATGCAACGTGTGCATACCTCGATGTTCGATGCTGCTCGATGTTCGATGCTGCTCGATGTTCGATGCTGCTCGATGTTCGATGCTGCTCGATGTTCGATGTTCGAGCAAGGGGAGCCGAAGCGCTAGTAGGAAGCCGAAACCCGCACAAATCTGGGCTATTTTGAGCGACCTAGCAGTATCGATACCCGCCAATCGATACCGAACGGCCTGAAAATTGCCCTAACTTTTAGAAAATGGACAAGAGAAAGGGGCCAGAGCTACTTAAAGCCCCGGCCCCGATCTTCAACTATCTAGTTCATTCAAGCCGCTGGTGGGATATCAACACCATTAGATCGGATCTGTGCTTTAACCCGCCCGAGCTGTTCCCGCAGTTGCTCGATCTGTCTTTCGTGCCGCTCGAACAGCACCCTCTCTAGAATATTTGTGCAATCAACCGGATCTATTCCGATGACCGTCTCATAACAGGCGATTAGATCGCGGAGGTGTTTTTCAAACTTGCTTCTCATAACCATGCCTCCCTGCTAACCGTCTCGTTGTTCAAATCGTAGGCCAAAGCGTCTAGAACAGTCCGGCCCGAATTAGTCACTCGCCAAATCGCCCGGACCAATTGACCGACTAATTGATCCGGCACTATCTCATAGGCCCAGCTCACGTCCCGGGGGGTATCTAAAACCAATCCGCTTGTGAAAAATAGTCTAAAACG
>VTLG01008636.1_pt1 | contig 10133 bp, 9 predicted proteins | sample 4694571 | NCBI WGS metagenome assembly VTLG01 (sample SAMN12604809, study PRJNA352737) | marine metagenome | biome: ENVO:00000447; feature: ENVO:00000209|ENVO:00000569|ENVO:01000036; material: ENVO:00002151; isolation source: viral sequences binned using virsorter ... | reverse complement strand
GTGTTTATGCTTAGAACTTGCACCATGTCTTTTGTGTCGCAATTCATTTTTTTGATTTTATAATTGTTTTATTTTTATACTAACGCCATCATTTGTTGTGATATTTTTTCCGGACGCGTTTCCATCTTCTTTCCAAAAAACCAATCGAAAAATTCTTTCATTGACATCGGTGTCAAGATTGTAATATATAGAATTTCCCGCGCTTCCGTATCTGTTGCCCCCCGTTCCACGATTATATATCCACGTTCTTGATGGTGATAATTCTTCCCACGTTTCACCCTCTTGCGCCAACATACTTTGCAAAGTAATACCGATTAAATATCTATTATTGACAACACTTGTGTTAACTGAAACATTCCAATCAATATGATATTTTCCCGTTCGTGAATTTGTGTCTAATTTAAAAGAATATCCCGTTCCTGATAAAGATTCATATCCTGCCGCACCATATAATGTGATTGTTGTCGTGTCTGATGAAACTGATGTTGTATCAAAAGGAATGACAACAGCGTTGGCAATGCCATCGCTTGCACTTGTCAATGCTGTTGTTGAACATGTCGCCATTATATAATTAGACGTTCCACCTGCATTTGTGTCGACATACGCTTTCACGGATTCAGCTGTTGGCACATTGTTTGCAGTAGCTCCCGCCATGGTGTCAGAATCAAGCCAACCCGTAATTTCAACACCTCCTTTTGCAATACCATCGGTGTCAATATCAAAACCGGCAATTTGTCCTTCTGTTTTTCTTTGATATTGTAAAAAAAGATTTTTTTGATTTATTGAAACTATTGAAGCAAAATCAATTGGTGATTCAAGTGTTGTTGCTGTAATGAAAAATTGTGTTGCAGATGCTGCCGCGTCGGCATATATTTCTAATTCTACGCCGTTAACAATTATTTTCGTCCCCGCTGTTATTGCAAAAGCTAACGGCCGACATACAATCGGTGTTTCAATTGTAAATACGTCACCTTCATCATAATTTGTTGCAATTTGTGTTAAATAAAACGCATTGTCACGTTCTTGATAATATTGTGACGCTGTTTTGCTCGGAATGTTTGTTGTTATATTAGTAGGTATCATTTTTTTTTTTTTTATGGTGTTTCGCCGGGATCGTCCCAATTAGCTAAATTAGGCCCGAATTTGTTACCGTCCCAAGCTACCGAGCCCGTTGTTGTTGTTGGCGTAGCATAAAACACTTGCACCCACTCACCACCAAATTCGTCATTGCTAAAATTGAACGTTCCACGCATCATCATATATTCTTTGCCGTCTGCGTCACACAATTTCGTGCAAGGATTTACCATTTTTAATCTAGTAGATGATGGCCAATATTTGTCCGTTTCGGACAACACTGTTGTTCCGTTAAATGTTACAATTGAACTGCTTTGATTGTTCAAAATTTCTTCACCGATTAATTCTTGAATTTTTTTGTCGTATGTTAACGAACTCCAATCATATTCACTTGTTGTTGCATTCCACACGTATATTCCTTTTGCCCATTTTCCTTGCGGATTTACAAAAACCCAATTTGATCCGTCCCAAACTTGAATTGTTGACGTTGAATTTGCTCCTGATCCGTCACCAAACCTGATCGTTCCGACATTATATGTATATGTGTCGTTGCCACTTTGATCCGTAATAATTTGTTCACCTGCAACACCGAACGCCCCCGCGTTATTTAAAACCGGAACAAACATTGACATGAAATCATTGTTGTTGTCGACACTATCCACATAGTCAACACCATAATATGTCGGAACTTCTTCCGGCGTTATTGGTGACACGCCACTTCCGGTTGTTCCACCGGCATATGCTGTTCTATTCGGAACACGTCCGTGTGAATAAACAGAATTTCCTTGTATATGTGCACGCATTGGATATGTTCGATCGTTGTCGTATTCTGTAAATGTATAAAATTGAAAATCCCAATCACCAATAAAAGCTGGATCAGTAGGAAATAAATTGTTTGTTGAATTTGTTAAACTATCGGTTGAAGAATCAAAAATTGTCATTGTTTGATTTACTGCATTTGCTGGAATATATATATTTTTTCGAATATATTGTTGATTGTTTAAAAGCGGAAATTCATTCAACATCCATCGTATTTGTGTGAAACTTCCCGCACCCGTATACATATAAGCGGTGTAATTGTCGGCGGCGCCCCAAGAAGACGTTGCCGGTTTTGCTCTTAATGTCCATAAATTTTGGAACTTCAATTCCGTGTCAGATGTATTTGTAAAATCACAATAAATTCGACAAATGAATCCCGCCAATTCGTCTGCGTCTGTTAATGTCATAGTGTTGTATGCACCATTAGCATTTGAAAATTGTGTAATTGCATGACTAGCGTTGTCGGTTGGCCATGTTGTGTCAAGGCCTGCAACTGTGTTGTGCGTCAAAAACAACGGAAAACCATTGAAATAATTATCGCCGGCACTTTCTGCATATATTGTGTTTGTTCTTTTTATTGCTGGAATTGCTTGATATATTGATCCAGCCAATTTTTGCAAACCGGTGTTGGATGTTGCTGATTCAATTTTTTGATAATATGCACTATAATTTATTCGTCCAAAATAATTCCGTTGAATTCTAGGTGTTGTGTGATAATAGTGTTCTCTTGTTGGAATATTTATTGGATTTGTATATGGCGACGTTCCTTGTTCGTCAGTGTTAAATTCAGAAATTTGAACAAAATGAAATGTGTTTCGCCAAAAAAACAATCGACAATTAAAATTTTTGCATATAGACATTAAAACTGTATATACGGAAGGCGGTTGATATGTGTTGTTTGATCCGGTTGTGTAAAAATCCTTCATGTTGATTTTCATTTGACTCCATGGACAATATTGTAATTGAGGCCCTATGTTCATATCTTCATTCCACCAATTAATTGCGGTTTGAATTACAAAATTTTCAATCGTTCCCGTTGTCGAATCTGTAGCAAGCAACATTCCCGTTTTTTCTAATAAAACAGCAATCCAAGAATTTGAATTTGCAATAAGTCGTCTATATCCTGCGTTCGCATATGTGTCGGCTTTTACAAATGGAAAAGATGGAACGGCGCCCGTTTCTGAATTTGTATCCCTTAAAAAAGGAACTTCTTTTAATGTTGCCAATCCATCAATTGCAACAAGTGTTGTTTGATATGGAAAACTGACGTCTTCTTTTGCTTCTAAATCTAAAATAAAATATCCACTCCATAAAACATCGCCAGTCAATCCGAAACGCACAATTATCCAAACGTCTTTTTCTTGCAAATTCGTTCGCATGTTCTCGACAAAATTTTCTTGTGTCAAATCTTCAATCAATAAATTCAATGTCAATTTTGATGGCAGTATTGTTGAATTTTTGTCTTGAACTTGTGACGTTTCCCAATCGATTTTCATACCATCATCACCAAGAATCCATTCATTTGTCGCCCCCGTTCCCGTCCACCAAATTGTTGCGGTATATGTCGTATTGTTTAAAGAATTTACTTTTATTTGTGCGTATTCCGATAATCCGTAAGGTGTCCTTGCCATTTTATGATGTTCTTAATCTGTTCGTTGCTGCATTTTCATTGCTCAAATATATGTCGTTTCCTCTTAATCTACCGGTGACAACAATATTTTGTCCGGTGTCCCCAATCATAGATTTTAACCGATCCAACGGCGCAATCACTTCCGGATTCGTTTTTGCCGTGCTGTATTCACCCATGATTCCAAGTGTCGGCGCACTTACGATTCCACCATCTGCGAATTTTGGAATTGGTGTTGCTGCAATCATTGCAATTTGTGCCGCAACTAATGCGCCAACTGCTATTGCTGCGATAGGCCCGAATTTTAATGCCGAAATCACTGCACCAACTCCATTGATTGTTGCTTGAAATATTGCAACCGCCTTGTCTTTAATTGCTTGTTGTCTTTTAATCTTGTTCAATTTTTCTTGTGTTTCTTCTTCAATATCTGCCCTTCGTTGGGAAAATTCATCGTCCAATCTTTCAAGCGCTGCCGCTCTTTTTTCATCGTCCGTTATATTCATTAAAGACGCTCTTCTTGCTTCTTCTTCTTGATCTATTGCATCAAGCTGTTCTTTATTTTGATTGTTAATTTTTTGCGTTTGCATTTTAAAATATGCGTCAAATGTTTGATCTAATTGATCAACCACGGCAATAATTCCGCTAACTGTATTTTTCCATTCACCGATCCATTTGTGTCCAAAATTTTCCATTCCGTTGACAATGTTGTCCCACGTTCCGTTGATTTCCTTATTTAAGGATTCAAATTCACCACTAAATTCATTAAATATTCCCGTAACTGTTCCACCCGTTCCGCTAGTGTCACCTTGCATTTCTTCAATTGATCCGTATGTGACTTGTTCTTTTCGTCCCGTTGTTTTGTTTATACGCTCGGTGATTAATTTATTGTTTTCTTTTAAAATGTCACTTTCTGTTGCAAGGGCTTTGTTCAATTTTTCTTGTGCATCTTTTTGCTGATCTGTTTTTGTTTTTAATTTTGTCAAAATATCACTTGTGTCGTCACCTGCTAATTCTGCATTGTAAAATTGTTGTGTTAATTCTTGTATTTCTTGATTCAATTTTTGCATTGCTCCCGTGACACTGCCCCCGCTGCCACCCGTTTTGACGGCCAACTTGTCATATTCTTTTGCTAATTCCTTCGAAACTTTTTTGATTTCTTTTGTTGCCGTTTTATAATCTGACGATCCTTTTTCGGCGTTTTCATATACATTTGTTAATTCGGACAATTTTTGATTCAAACCGGAAATTGTGTTTCCATAATTTTTTGACATTATTTCTGACAACGACAATTCTTCTGTTAAAATCGCACTTTTCTTTGTATAATCAACTATTGAATCCGCTATTCCGTCAACCACTTTTTGTTGTTCTTCTATTCCTTCATTTAAATGTTGTGTTTTCTTTTCTGCAAATTCAACGGCATATGAAAATCGATCCCAATCACCCGACTTGAATCCAAATTGAAACAATTGTGCATCGGTTACATTTTCAAGAAAGGCTTTAAACAAATCATCCTGAACATCCTTCAAACGCTCCAATTCCATAACTTCCTCCTCCAAACGTTTTTTCGATCCTGCAGCAGCTGCGTTTGCAATAATTGCGTCGGTATGTTCTTTTATTGACGCTGTTACACGTTTTTCATTGATGTTTTCAAGTGTCAATTGTCCGTTTAACGAACGAATTTCTTTGTTTAATGATCGAACTGCCTTTTCTCGATCTGCGTCGCTTGCTTCTATGTTTCTTGCAAGACGCAACTTTTCATTAATTGCATTAACTTCAACTTTTGTGTCTGCAATTGCATTTCTTTGAATCTGTTGCAATTTCTTTTGAATACGTTCTTGTGTTGTTAATGCTGTAACGTAATTATAGACTTTTAAAGAAACCACACCAAGCGCCATCGATAACGCTAAATAAGGATTTGCAACAATAAATTTGTTCAATCGTTGCATTGCTTTTGCAGCTGCCGCGGCTCCTAATGACAATTTTCCAAACATGATCAAAATCGGCCCTATTGCCGCAACTATCAAGCCAATTTGAATGACGTTTTCTTTTTGTGAATCACTAAGATCACGAAACCAATATGCGACATTTTGCAATGTTTTTGCAATTGATTCTATAATCGGCTTTAATCCTTGTCCCATTTCAATTCCTGCACCTTCTGCCGCTGATTTCAATTTCCGTAATGATCCAGACAAACCTGAATCCATAATGTCCGCCATTCTTTGCGCTTCACCTTCGGAATCTTCAAAATCTGCCGTCAAATTTCGGATTTCTTCTCCATTGTTTGCAATAATTGTCGCAACGTTTGCACCTCTTTTTCCAAACAAATCAAATGCCGTTGCTAATGGATCGACTGCGTTGTTTATTTGATCCATTGCGTCACTCCATGACATTCCATTTTTTGCCAAATCTAAAAAGATATTTCTCAATGCTGTTCCCGCTGTTGACGCTTCAACACCATTGTTTGTCAAAACTCCAATGATTGCGGTTGTTTGTTCTAATGACGCCCCTGCAACCCTTGCAACCGGCGCAACACTCGACATTGCTGTTTCAAATTTTGACATGTCCAACGCACTTGACGAAATAGCATCGGCCATCACGTCAACAATACTTGTCATGTCTTCTGCTTCCAATCCAAATGCACGCATTGTTGATGCTGCAATTGTTGCACTTTGTGCAAGATCGGAATCCGTTGCCTGCGCTAGATTCAAAATTGATTCTGTTGATTTGTTGATTTCTGTTGGCGTCAAACCTAATTTCGACAAAGACAATTGTAATTCCGAAACTTGTGTTGCCGTGAACATCGTTGTTGATCCAAGACGTTTTGCCGTATCTGTCAATTCGTTCATTTCCGTATTTGTTGCACCGGAAATTGCTTTTACTTTCAACATTCCTTGTTCAAAATCTGCAAACACTTTCACTGACATTGCGCCCATTGCAACAATTGGCGCCGTAAAATTTTGCGTCATTGCTGTTCCGGTTTTTTTCAACAATCGTCCCGTTCTTTTTAACTTACGTTCAAGACGTTTCATTCCTTTGTCGAATCCTTCCGTTAACGCTCCAACTTTTACATTAATTTGTGCCTTTGTTGCCATATTTATTTTGATTCAAGGTTGTTTTGTTTTCTTACTTTTTCAAATTCTGCAAAATATTCATCATATGTTGAATGTTTTATTGCTTTTGTTTCTTCTTTTTCCCACGAAAATTCAATCAAATCACGCGGCTTTATATTTTTACCTTTCGACATTTGAATGTTCAACAACAATGTTGTTTGCCATCTTGTTCGAATCCATTCATTTCGATCGTTATGTTCACGCATTTCAAAAAAACCTTTTAACATAATGAAAAAATCACATGGCAACATATGCCAAAATTCTTCCGGTTTGATGTTCAAATATCCAAATGCGTATTTGACACATTGCGGCCAAGTTAGTTTTTCACCTACTTCGCCGCCTTCTGCTTTTTTCCGTTGTCTTCATCATAATGTGACATTTGACTTTCCAACACCGCAAACACTTCTTCCAAACAATCAAGATTTCCGTCTAATAAATCGGCGATGTCATCAACCGAATATGTAAACGGCACACCCTTCACACGCGCACCATCTGACAAACCACACCACACCAAAACAATTGCATTGTCCAATGTCATGTTTGTTCCTATTTCTGACAATTGTGCCAATGTTGTGTTTGTTTCTTTGCTGTATTTTCTTAATGCAGCCATTCCAAATCGACACGGCAATTTTTTGTCGCCGATGTTTACAATTTTATATTTTACCATTTTCGTTGTTTTATTAAGTTAATAAAAAGTAGATTCCGGCAACGCAAACCAACGAAATGGAATGCGCGCCGTTCACTACAATCAAATTATGAATTCACCACCGGTGTCAATGATCCCGTTCCTTCTAGTGTGCAACTAAAAGTGACGTTGTCTTCTAGGGGACTACTCATTTCAACATTTGTAATAAATGCCGATCCATACCAAGATGTGTCACCAACAACATCCGTTGTCATTTCAACATAGACAATTGCTTGTCTTGCAATTAGTGTTGAAATCAAATCCGTTACGTTTTTAACAGCCGAACTAGCACTATCATTGTATGCAACCAAACCATCTGCGGAAATACTCCATGATTTTTGTGCTTCTAATAATTCACGCCATCCTGCTGATTGTTTGTTTGAAATATCCCTTGTGTTCATTGTCACTGAAAGTGACGAACTTGTTGTGAATGCAAATGCTGTTGCAGCTGCTTCTGTCGCTCCCGTTTTTAATATAAGCGACGTTCCGTTTAATACATTATCTGTTGCCATTTTTTTTCTATTTTTTAATAATTATTATTTTTTTTCTGTTTTCTTTTTTTCAATCACTTCTTTTTTGTCAATTGTTTCTTTGTTTGTTTTTGTTTTTTCTTTACCTGCAATGATTCCTTGTTTCACAAAATATTCAACTTGATTTTCATGAATTATGATCACCGATCCTTTTTTTATAATACTTGAATTCTCTTTGTATTCTTTAATAACAATATGTTTTTCCATTTTCTTTTTTTTATTATTTAACTATTTACGGGATCATATCGACAATCGAAATTTTGTGCCGTCATAAACAAACCATCGTTGGAGTCTATTTCTTGAAATTCGAATGAATTCATCATTGATTTGTATTGTATTGATTGCACAACTATTGTTCCGTATGTCCCCTTTTTTCTATCCAACGCAATTCGAACTTTTTCCGCTAATTCCTCAACCGCTAACGCATTATTGCTAAAACATTTCACAAGTATTGATGCCGTGTTTAATGATGAAACACCACTTTTTGTGTCGTGCGGATCGTCATCGGTATTTTGAAAAACAATATACGGATATTGTGTTTTTGAATTGAAATTGACGTTCGGATATACTCGCGTTGATACTAATGCAGAAACCGCCGCGTTTGTCGTTAAAATATTATATATTGCTTTTCCGATCATACCAATATCAATTTTGCCTTTTTTCCTTTTATGCTGACGACTTTCGTCAATCTTTTTTTGCTTAATTTTTCCAATGTTGACGCTGTTTGCGTCTTCATTAAATTATATGTTTTTGTGACAAATGGATTTGCTGGAATTTTATCCGTTCCAACTTGAACAATGTTCAAATACCATCCACCAATTTCCGGATCTTTAAATCTGCCCATTGTATAACGTGGCCCCACATACACGGCCGGTTGTCTTCTTGATTTTCTTGTTGTAAACAATCCAATTGATTTTTTCAAATTTCCTGACTTTATTTCATATGCAACACGTCCTTTTCCCCGTGGCGCTCGAATACCTTTAAAAAACTTCGGTGTTCGATATACTTTAAATACATCGGCATTTTTTAAAACTGAAACTTCTTGACGCATTTTTTGTCTAACCGGACGCGCTGCCGGACTTAATACTTCACGTGTAAATGCACGATCATTTTTCATTTCTTTTCGTATATTCGCCAATGCTTGCATCACTGATTCAATTCCTTCAATTTCAACTGCTTGTTTATTTATTGCCATAATTACGGAACTATTGTTGTGATTGAACTTTCTGACAATTGTTTCATTTCTCCATTTTTTCCGTTTCCACTTGCGTCCAATATTGTTGGATAAACATCACCATCACCATCACGCCACCATCCGGCCAATTTTGCAGCCGCAGAATGCAAAGACAAATCATTTGGTGTGCCGGAATTATATATTTCTAAAACGTGCGAAGATGTTAATTCATCACTCCAAATACTTTGTTCGTCTTGATAGCCGTCAAAATACATGTCGTTTTTTAACCATAAACCAAATGTTGCCGGTGTTGTTGTGTTTTCCATTGCCACATATGTTCCAACAACTTGAAAATCGACATTGTCAATCAAACCGCCATCAATATATAATTTTAAACTTTCGGCGTCCGGCCCTTCACCGGAATATGTTGCGCAAATATGATGCCAATTTCCTTCATAAATTGACATATCGTCAACTGTAATAACATCAAAATATCCTTGTGTTGAATTGTCATATAATCTAAAACGAATTTTGTTCGTGCTTGTGCAAATTAGATGATATTCACGTTTGTTTGTTTCGTCTTTTGCAAGGAAACCGGCCGTTGTTATATCGTCCGTTTTAAACCATAACGAAATTGAAAATGGCGTATCATCTGATCCGTTACCATATGTGAAATTGTTTTCTAAATCAAGATATCCATCCGAATCAAAATATATTGAATAAAGATTTGAAAATTCTGTTGTCAATAAATCATTTCGCATTTCGGTTGTTATTCTTAAAAATGCATTTCGTCCTTCTATTTCTTGAACACCGGTGATATAATAAGCTTGTGAATTGTAAACAGAAAATCCGTTTTGTGATGGATATACTATTCGATAATTATATGCATCAACTTGTTTTGCCTTTATACCTTCATTCCGTATAATAAAAATTGTTTCTTCTTTTGAATTAATTCGTTCGGTGTCATCGTCTTGATATGCTTTTTTGAAATCAATATGTGACGAACAAAAATAATGTGAAACCCACGTCACCGATTCACCACCAAGCGCATCACGTGTTGTTGATTTTTTTTGAATTAAAATTCTTCGATCTAATGTTCCGGCATTATACATTT
>VTLG01005611.1_pt1 | contig 10134 bp, 15 predicted proteins | sample 4694571 | NCBI WGS metagenome assembly VTLG01 (sample SAMN12604809, study PRJNA352737) | marine metagenome | biome: ENVO:00000447; feature: ENVO:00000209|ENVO:00000569|ENVO:01000036; material: ENVO:00002151; isolation source: viral sequences binned using virsorter ... | reverse complement strand
CATGCTTGACCAACGCATCAAAGTTAATGTAATCAAATACTGGAGCAACATTAGCAAGTGATCCTAATATTTCTATTGCTCTAGTGATTGATGAAAGTTCTGTAGATTTTTGTGCTTTAGCTAATGGCGATACATATTCTATTTCTATATCTTGACCAGATAAAAACTCAGGAGCTTGTGCAAACTGATTGTTTCTAAGTAGTATTGCAAAGCATCTATCAATCATTGGTTTTAATAATTCTGATTGTAGTCTACCTAATACTGGTCCTAACAATCTCATCTTCTCTTCGTTTCTTTGTATAACTTCTGTTGCTGTCATCTGTGGTCCTTGTTGCAACATTAATTGATTTACATAAAATACTTCTCTAATAGAGTTTCTTCTTTGCTCTTCCATATTCAAACCTAATGGATTATTTGCACCAATGTTTAATGGTTCAATTCTATCTCTTGTACCTGATCTATAAAAGTTTAGTCCACCCGGTACAGTTCTAACTGGTAATAAGAAACCATCATCAGGAACTAATAAAGGTGGGTCTACTTGTTTCTGTGCAGCTTTGATAGTTGTCTTTGACATTTCATTTAACATCTTAACATCTGGTAAAGCTGTCATTGCTGGTGATCTACCATAGATTTCATGTGATGCTTTTAAATACCTTGGAACTACAAAAGGAAACTCAACAAAGCCACCTACTGATAGTTCATTACCATTTTTGTATTCAAGATAAACAGATTCAAATTCCATGTTTTGTTTATCTTTTTTTGCAGGGTTAAAATCTTGTCTTGGATATACTGCATGTAAAATATCTATTTCATCAAATGGGTCTTTATCAACTTTTCTTTTAGCTTCCTCTGATAAACCACCTCCAAACTGTTGAGCAGCAGCTCTAAGTGTTATTTTAAATCTTCTGTATACTGTATCTATTCTACCTTTATCATTTTCAGTTACATAGATTTCATTGATATGTCTTGTAGAAAATTTTAAAAGATCACTTTGATCTTCTTCAATAAACATTGCAGCAGTACCAAATGTAATAAGATCATGATATAATTCAAATATTTCTTGTTGAAAGTTTGATCTGTTGAAAGCTGTGTACATTGTTTCTGTTACACCTTCTAACCAAAGTTTAGCTTCATCATCTGCATCTAATCCTTCATCCTTATATCTTAATGAAAACCAAGGAGTAGAAGGGTTAGTCAGCATCCCATGTAAAGATGCAGCTAACAATTCTACAGCTTGTATTGGAGAGGAATCAAAAATTTGTTCTGTTCTTTTATCACCTTTTGATCTAGTTTTAGTAACATCAGCTTTTCTAGGTTGCATGTAATCTGCAACTTCTTGCCAATGTGTTTCCCAGTTCTGTCTACCAGTTTTAAGGCGATCAAATCTCGCCATGATAGTTTTAGTTAAATCAGTTTTTGCCATTACACACCTAATAAACTTTTTTTACCTAATTGAAGATTTCCTGTAGCACCAGTTTGAGAGGTAAGTATTGTTCTTCTTCTACCTCTTCGTTTTGTTTTTCTTGCATCGTATTCCTCTGATTGAGCTTTTTCTTCTGCTAGTTTTGCCTCTGTTGTTTGAACAGTTGATCCACCAATATTTCTTTCAACAATAATTGGTTGAGTAGATTGATTGCCACCATTATCTCTTCCAAAATTAGGATTAATATTACCTGCAGCATCTATTTTACCTGCTGACCTATCTCTTATATATTCTTTATAACCTTCGTCAGTTAATTCATATTGAGTAGCTTTGCCTCTGCTTTTTAATCCTTTAAAATATTCTACATTTCTATCTAAAGTTTTTTGTCTAAATTTTTGACCAGCATTTAAAATTGTTGAAAAGGGAACTCCTATTGGAACTTTTTTTACTTTTAAATTATCAAGTCTTGATCTTCCTACAGCTAACTCATATTCTTTTTTAGATGATTTTACTCTACTTGGTGAAACACTTTTTTGATAGCTAGTAGATGTTCTATAACTTTCTCTATTGTTATTTGATGAAGTTCTATTGTTAGATTTTTTATCTCCATGACTATGACTTCCACCAAAATGACCCGGCATATTATTTTCCTAACAATGTTTCTAATGCATCCTCCTCGGTTTCTTGTATTCCGAGTGGACCAGTTAATATAGTTTCTCTTCTACCTTTTCTTTTTCTTCTAATTGCATCTTGTTCTTTTTTAATTCTTTCTTTTTCCTCTGGGGATAATTCTGTGCTAGGCGGCTCTGGCGGTGGTGGGGGTGGCGGCAACGCTGGCATTTTAGGTTTAAATATTGATCCCATAATTATAAAATCCTGTATTCATTATCTGCTACACTTTGTGGAGCAATTTGTCTATCATTTATTTCTTGTAATCCAACAGCTAGATACCTCATGGCATCGCAAGCGTGTGAACTCCAATCGTGTACAGGTTTCGATCTAAACATTCTATTTTTGTCGATGTACTTCCTATGGTAGTGTCTTAACGCATCTATTAAGTTTTTGCAATGGTCTACATCAATCCAACACCTCGGCAAGATCATGGTTGTTGCGTGAATACCATCTTCTAATGGAATTTTTGGCACGACCTTAAATCTAATTCCTAATTGATAGGCGACCTCTCTCCGGGTCTTACCATTACTAAAATCTGTAACTTCGATGTCGTGTGGTGCAAAATGATCTTTGTAGATGTAATCTTTTTCCTTTATCATCTGTATATAATGCGGTAGTCCTTTACCTCTTTCTTCATGGTAGTCGATAATATTGATTGCTCGACCTAGTTGTTGATAAAATATTATTGCACTATGATCTGAAACTCCTAAATCCCAACTCGTTGATACTGGTAGACTAGGATCGTATGGCACTCTAGTTATCTGTCGTTTGTTATCTAATTTTGCAATCTCATCGCCATAGATAGCACCTTCTATGTTTGCGATCCAATCACACTCAAACTCTTGTAGGTACTTCTTTTCACCCATCACCTCTTTCGCTTTGTCTAGTTCCTCTTGGTCGACAATTTTCGTATCACTAGCTTTAGCTTTATAATGAAACCAATCATCTGCACCTTGTGCGTGTTGATATAGTTCATAAAAATTATTATTCATACCTTGTGGTGTACCAATAAAAACACAGTACCCCTTTCTGTCGGATAGTGCTGGTCTAATAATCTCAGGAAATAGTTTTTCATTTACATTTGCATACTCATCAATCACGCAGCCATCAAGGTATATACCCCTCAAGCCATCTGAGTTCTCTGAGCCTAGCAAGGTGATACGAGAGCCATTTGGTAAATCAACTCTCAGTTCTGTTTCGTTAAATTTGGTGTGGGGTATTTTGGCGGTGAACTGTTTTATATAATCCCAAGCAATAGCTTTTGATTGTTTGAAGGTGGGTGATATATAGGCATACCTAGGGTTCTTGTTCTTAGAAGTTAAAGCTGATCTAATCAAATGATTTAGAACTGCCACAGTTTTGCCAAATCTTCTATGACATACCAACACATTCCATCTGTGCTTATCTATTTGTTTGTGAATGTAGGCTTGATGCTTACGAGGTGTATAAGGTATCTTAATATCCATACATTAGTGAATCTCTTTACTTGGCATATTTTGATTTATAGGGTGATAATCAAAACCAAGTCTATTCATAGCGAACATTGTAAATAACTCAGCAGAAGTATGATCTGGCATATTAAAGAATTTAATTACTACATTGTTTGTTTTTTCTTCAATGTAGCATAAGCAATCCATATCTTCTGATGAAAAATAGTTCATATACCATATCTAGTTTATTATTGTTGGTCTGGCAAGATGAAGATGAAGCTGTGTGTAAGGGTGTCCTCTAATCCCATGTATATATCGTACAATCTTGCGGTCGGTTTTTTGGGTATATAGGGGTTGCGATTTTCTAAAAAAGACAATGTCTCTAGCTATAATTATTAATAATCTTTTATTATCATTACGCCATAAAGGTTCAGACCATATAAAATAAAACTTGATCCGCCTATATACACGAGTGAAGGCGTGGCGTGTGTGTATTCGTGGATTGCTTCCTATAAGCTCTATTTACTGGACCAATAAAAAACCCGGCTAAAAATTAACCTAACCGGGTTTAATGTTTATTATTATTTAGATGGTAACTGTAATAATGCAGGCGGTATATAATATTCAATACCAGCTTCATTATAGATTTTTTTAGCCTCTATTTGTGCTGTATGTAAACTAAGACCCATATTGAAAACAGCTTCAACTTTGTCGTGTAAGTCCTGCAATACTTTTCTTAGTTTGTGATTATCTTCTATATATTTGAAGCTCTCATCATAGCAGCAACTGTTTAAATCGTCTATAAACTCATCAGAAGCTGGACAATCTATATCATTGGTCCTGTAACTGGTAAAAGATTTGTCCCAGCTTCTAACTTTAGAGACCCTGTTAAGATGCTCTGAGACTTCCTTAGCTTTTTTCTGCATATCTAAAAACAGCTTTTTTTCAGTAGCGTCTTTATTCTGCATATGCTTTTTGTATTTCTTTTCTGCATCAATTAAAGCTGCCATTTTTTTATCAACTTTAACTAATTTCTGAAAAGAAGGTTTTTTTTTGTCTGAAAGTTCCTGAGCCTTCTGCTGGATCTCAGTTCTAACAGATTGAGCCTTATCTCTAAATAGGTTTCTAGCTCTATTTAAATTATACTCCTTCTCATCTTTTCTTATTGGTGTCATGTTTACCTTTTTTTTAGTTGTTTGTTTTTTGTCATAATTGACATTTAAACTTTTATAACTATATAACCAATATGTCTATTACAAATATGATACCTGCGACATTATTGACCATGTATATTATAGCCATAATGTCTATATATATTATTGATGGTTAAGTCATATATTCGCTGGCATTGCTCTAAGCTTTGCTGCTATCAAGCTGGGTTTATTAGTTACTTAACCATCTTAAAAAACTAAATGAGAGGTAAAAATGACAATTAAAGAAATAGCTACAATATCAGTTTTTTTTGTGGTGTTTATAACATTAATTTCAATAGGGGTTTTAATATGAAATCTTATAAAATTAATATGTATCAAATACCAATTACAAAAATATATAGAGTGAAGCAATACTGGACCGATTGGCTTAAATACCGGCTACCAATACCAAAAAAAATAACGCCTGTAATTCTTAAAAATCTTTTAGGGGGTTATAAATGATTTATAAAAAACCTTATAAATATTTAAATTATATTGACGACGAAAAAATTATTAAAAAAAAGAAAAAAAAGAAAAAAAAATAATGAATAAATTTTTAAAAGATTTAAAATTTTATGAATTGTACTACCGCCATGAATATCAATGCTTTTTAATAGGTTTTATATTAGGAATTATATTGTTTTAATATGGTCCAATGGTCTCAAAAATATTATAAAAATCTAAATAAAAAGCAGCATTTAATTAATAATATATGGTTTAATAACATATTAAAGCAGCTTAAAAAAGATGGTTTTTTATATGTACCAAATATAAATAAATCATTTAATAAAAATGGACAGGAAATAAAATAAAAAAAACAAATTATTTTTTTTTAATTTTTGGATAATCAATTATTTGGATAACAAAATTTGGATAATAAAATATTTGGATAATATTTTTTTTGGATAATCAATTCTTGGATAACTATTTTTTGGATAACAAAAATTCTAACTCTTGGATAATCAAAAAATTATTTTATCATATCGTATTGACATACTAACCTTTATGGTTATATTACATTTTGAAAGGAGATTTATGAAAAAAACAAAAAATAAAATTGTTAAGAAAAAAAATAAGCAAGTAACAGCTTATCAAAAAGCTCTTAACAAAAAACTTAAACAAGATTTTCCGGGTATCAAAGTTAAAAATCTTGGTGATGGTATGTCAGAAATATCTTTTAGATAATGAGTAAACTAGAGCTTACAACCCTTTGCCATTTAATTATGGCGAGGGGTTTGTTTTATCAACAACTTCTTCTGCGTTTAAGTCAATCAGATCGGGAGTATCTTGCCACGAAACAGAAATTTTCTGATCTATATTCTGCTTTATCGGTTTATTGTCAGAATAAAGATCGGTCAGCTTTCCTGCTAGGTAAGTAATAAACTTTGTTTTCTCTCTAATCCAAAGTATCTGATTAGGGTTTTCTACTTCCTGATACTGAAAGATTTGCAGCAACTTATCAATTAAAGTTTGGATACCAATTTTTCTAGCCTCAGTTATTTTGTGATTGAGTTCTTTGTCTTTCTTTAAGATTGCATAAAACTTTTGTAAGCTCATCTGTGAGACAGAGAGTTTTTTGTCCTCTAAAATTTCTGAAAGAGTTACGCCTCGCATAAGCATATTTTCGATAGTATCTACTTCTTTCATTAGTTCCAATTCTAGGTTTGACTTCTTTGTAATAGTATTGTTCGACTTCTTCTCTTGGTTTGTTTTTGAATTGTTTGAGCTTTGAAAGTGCTTTGATTCTTGTGTCATCGGTATAGTTCTTTTGGTTAAATCCTTTTATATTATTACCACCATGAAACCTACATAAATATTTTCCATTAGCAGTTGGGTATCCTTTAGCTTGGCATGGTCTTTTACTTTTTCTTGTAAGACCTTGACAAAAAACTTTTCGTTGCTGAAATCCTGCCATGTTTCCTTTTATTCTCTGCTACCTTATTCTTATAAAAATAATTAGTATTTTTTTGCACATCTTTCACTGCCTTATTTATAACATCTTTCGAGACATATTTCACTCCTTCTTGGTCTTTTATCTCAAGAGCTTTCTTACATAGATAGGGGTTATCATTATCCTTTATAGCTTCGTTGAGTTCTTGGATCGTATACTTAGACGCTATCTTATCTACTATATCATTCATATCGCTACCACTCTCCGCAAGACCTTTTATAAAGTTAGTTATATTACTGTTAGTTGTTATGTTAGTTCTACTAATATTAGTCCTGAGGACACTACCCATGTGTCCTGTAGACACATCATAGTTTCTCACAGACACAACTAAGTCTTTATTAATTGTATATAATGTTGTAGACTTCTGGCGTTTTTTAGTAATAATTTGTGATCTCTCTAACAATTCAGTAGTTCTAAAGATAGTGCTGCGACTAAGACCTGTCATATTAGATAGTGTGGCTTGGCGTGGGTAACAAGTCAGCGTTTTAGAATTAGCGAACTTTAGTAAACAAATGAATACCAAATAGCAGTAAGCTCGGTGCTTGTTTGGAATCATTCTAAACTGCGGACTATCAAATAGCGAGAACTTAACCCTTATGTGTGGCTCATACTTCTGTTGCATATTTGCAACACCTCCTGTGTTCTTTATGCAACACATATAAGTAGTCTAGCCATTGCTTTTCTGTCATGTCGTAAATCTCACTCACAGGCTCAGAGACACGCTTAATTCTAAATTGCATAGTTCCACCCACATTCTTATAGAATATCAAAAATCCGGGTACTTTAAGAGCTTCTGAGACTATCTTTGTAAGGGTAGTAGCCTTGTATTTCTGACCCTTATCATAGCAAGTCTCTTTTACAGCTAAAGGTTGATAGCATTTAGGACAAACCTCAATGAAATCAATATCAATGCCAGCAATCCCCTCGAATTGCCTATGCCAATCATTATAATCCCCATTACTGAAAGCGTATGTCCAGCGTGCCATAGTTATTTATTTTTAATTACTATTATCTCGTTTTCTTTCTCTTCAATTATTCTTTCATAATCTAACAACTGATTAGATAGTTTCTCAATGTGCTTCTTATGTCTTTTGAGTTCATCCCTGCATTTCTTTAGCTCATCAGGACACCCTATCTCATCAAACATTTTATCGTTTGTCATGTTGCTCCTGTAATTTATTTTCTATTTGTCTTACTCGTTCTCTTGAGATGTTGAACTCATCTGCTAAAGTTTGTAATGTTTTTTTATTTGGTGATATTTTTCTAAAAAAATAAATAAAATTATCTCTTTCATCTGTGCTTTTATTACTATTATTTTTATTGTTATAATTTTTATATGGTAATTTAAAAACATCTTTAAATTTATTAAAATTATCCTCATCAAATAATTTTTGAATTGGAACATCTAAAACATCAGCAAAAAAACTACATATTTTAAGAGATATTGTTCTCGTTCCTCTTAAATATCTATAAATACTATCATTACTGCCTTTAGTTTTTGAAATAATAAATGTTGTTGTTATTTTTTTTTGATTCATAATTATAATAATATTTTTTCTAACAAGCTCATTCAAATCTATCACTTTAATACCTCTATCTTTTTAACTACTGATCTTGGATAAACTGTGGTGTTGCCAACTGTAAGCGAACCATCATCATCATCAAAACTATGCGAAGCAAAGATGATAACTTTCTTTTGATCTTTATGTAATAGATACCCGGTATCTTCACACCAACTAAAAGTTTGATCCTTTGCTTTTTCTAAAGTCATCCACTCAGAATTACTGACAATATCTTGCCAATACAAACGCACTCGTTTATATTTAAACTTCTTCTCTTTGCCAGTATTCTTCATAGAAATCATTAGGTTGTACTTGTTTATTAGTTGCTTTATATATCTTCAACATTACTAGAGGATGTGGTATTCTTTGACCTTTAGCGTAGCGTTGTACATTGGTGGCAGGGTTTATATTAATAATACCAAATTGATTTGCTGCCTGAGAATAACTTAACTTATTCTTTTTTATCCATTCTGATAATTTCATAATCTCCTTTCGTGAAATAAGCCTAATACCATAAAGGTTATGTATTGCAAGTAAAAAATAATTGTAGACAAACTGGTATAAATGACTATATTGATTTGAAACAACTATGAAAGAATACTTTAAAACTTTTAATGGCGGTAAAGGATTAGACCATTGGTCGCCTACCTCTTCTCAAAACTTTACTAGGTTTTTAATTAACTATTCTTTACCGCAAGAAGTTAGAAGATCATTCAAGATAAGATACAAAGCACCTTTTGGTAATCTCACAAACAACACAGCTCAAAGACTAAAATGTGAAGTATTATTTGAAGGAGATAAAAGAGTAAAACTTACAAACAAAAACTATGATGATGTGTTTAATCAAGAGCTAGAGAATATAAATAAGAATAGTGAACCAGTTGATGAGAAAGATAAGATAGCAAGAGAAGTTATGATAGAAGCTGCTCATCAAACTATACAAAATATATTTAAAGTATTGAAAGAAATATTTGGTAACGAAAAGTTAGTAGCTGAAAGATATGTGGCTGCCAAACTAAAAGATATGATCCACGATATTATAGGTCGTATAGATTATGAAAGTAATAATGCAATCGGTGAAGCTAAAACAAAACCACCAAGTCTTAGAAAGAAAAAAGGCAGAGATGAATACTATCTCGCAACAACTCATTTACCAACTGAGCCTGATCCTTTGCACGCAAGTCAATTATCTTTCTATTATCATTGTACCAAAAGAAAACCATTTTTATTTTATGTAAATGAAAAAGATTATGTGATTTTTGATGATAGCCATGAAAGATTATCAAGAGATTATTTAGAAGAGCAATACAATCTTATGACTCAAAAGCTAATGGCTTGGGAACAGCTAATTATATTCTGTAAAGGTGATCTAAATAAACTATCACACTTTGCAGAACCACCAGAATTAAATCATCCTTTTTATTATAGGGATTTAATACAACAACAAAAAGAAAATATAAAACAACTATGGGGGATAAACGCATGACAACAAAGATGAGAATATGGGATAGTTTATGTAAAACAAATCCTGATTATACTAGGTCAGTACCAAGCAGTTATGGAAAAAAAATAACCAGTATTGATCCTATGTATCAAATACAATGTATGACAGAAACCTTTGGTCCAGTAGGTTTAGGTTGGAAATATAATGTAAAATATACATATCAAGATAATTTAGTATTTGCCGAAGTTTCTATACATTATTGTGTACATGATAATTGGTTTGAATATGGACCAGTATGTTCAGTACAAAATTTATTTAAAAAAAATGGGAACTTAGATGATGAAGCACCAAAGAAAGCTATGACAGATGCTATGACAAAAGCATTTAGTCATTTGGGTATGAGTGCTGATGTATTCCTAGGTAAGTTTGATGATAGTAAATATGTTCAAGAGGTAAAAA
>VTLG01017296.1_pt1 | contig 10135 bp, 22 predicted proteins | sample 4694571 | NCBI WGS metagenome assembly VTLG01 (sample SAMN12604809, study PRJNA352737) | marine metagenome | biome: ENVO:00000447; feature: ENVO:00000209|ENVO:00000569|ENVO:01000036; material: ENVO:00002151; isolation source: viral sequences binned using virsorter ... | reverse complement strand
AAAGAGTGGTGTAGCCATTAAACTTGAAAACTTAGAACTGTTGGAGGCTAGGGAAGATGATGTAGAAAAGTTTAGAATGGTAGAGGAAGAACTGCACAAGGTAGAGCAGAAAATAATGCAAGTTGAAATGAATTTATCTATACCTGATGAGTTTCATGTAGATTTTACAGAAATAGTCTTTCCTGATCCAGCACAAGAGTTAGCACAATGGGATTGGTGGATTGCTAACGGTATAAAAGACAAAATAGATTACATTATGGAAAATGATCCTGATAAGTTCGAGTCAAGAGAAGAAGCTATAGAGTTTTTAGAAAGCAGAGTACAGCAAAGAACAGAGCAAACTAATATATTTAGTTTAAGAGGACAAAACACCAATGTCAATCCTACTTAATCATTTACAAAATATAGATGATTTAAAAGAAAAAATAGAAAGTCAAGCAGAAGATATATTAAAAGTAATAAATCTTGAATACTTTTTATCGTTGAATGAAGAACAACAAATAAACTATTTGAAAGAAATATTGTTTGACTTTTGGGAATCACAAGAATCAAGGATAAAACGCTCTATAGAGCTTGGTGAAAAGAAAGCAAAAAAAATAATAAATGGCTCAAAGAGTTAAGATTATTAGAAATATAAGCTGGAATTTAGAATTACATAATGAAGTAAATATTGTTGCAAGTATGTTAGTTAAAGACATACGAGATGGAATAGCATCAAAAAAAGATATTGATGGTAATTCATTTAAACCACTCAAAGCCTCTACAATACGTCAAAAGAAAAGAAAAGGATATACTAATCCAACTACTCCTCTATGGGCTAAAGGTCAAATGAAAGAGGTATATATTAAACCACGAGCAAAAAAAGGTAAAGAGATAGCTAAAATACAAGTACCTAAAGGTAGAGATGGTATTAATCGTATCGTTATTGGTGATATTCATAATAAAGGTGAGGGAGATATACCACAAAGAAAATGGTATGGTGTTGGTAAAAGAGCAGAACAAAAAATTGATAAATATGTTCAACAAGCATTAAGAGAAAAGATGAGATTAAAGAAATGACCATAGAGGATTTAAGAGAATTTATGACAATTACCATTAATGCAACAGCAGAGAGATTGGTACTTGATGTCAATGAATTTGTAAATACTATGAGAGCATCAGGTGTTTCAAGTCAGGAAATATTTAATAGATTACAAGACGATTTAACTGAATCAGGTAGAATATTTGGTGCATTTAAAAACAAATCAAAATTAACAATAGCAAACGGTATCGAAAACGCTGGTAATATAGCAGCAGAGCAAATCTTTCAACAAGAAGGTGTAGAGAGATATATGTGGGTTACAGCTGGTGGTAATATATGCCCTGATTGTAAAGAAAGAGCTGGAACGACAGGCACAATGTCTTTTTTTAGTAATCTTGGTTTACCTAAATCAGGATTTAGTGTATGTAGAGATAATTGTCAATGCCAACTAGTACCGATTCAATACGATAACGAAGGTACACAATTTGTTAAAATAAAAAAAAATAAAAAACAATAGTAAATAAAATAAAAGGAGTTGTATATTATGACGGACAATCCAAATGTCAATAAACAGGATTCGGACAATCCAAATGTCCAAAAACAGGAATCCATCAAGCCAAATGATGTAAATCAAGGACAAGAACACAGTATTCCCTACTCGGTTTTTAAGGACACTAAATCTCAATTAAGTGAATTAAAATCTCAATTAGCTGAAATGCAAGAAAAAGCTAAAAGTGCTAAAGAGAAAAAGATGGAAGAAGAAGGTCAGTTAAAAGAGTTATTACAAGAAAAAAATATCTTAATTGAAAAACAGACTGAACAAATCCAAGAATGGAATACCTATAAACAAAATAAAAGAGAAAATTTATTAAACCAAATTCCTGAAAATGACAGAGTTATATATTCTGATTTATCATTAGATAAGTTGGAGGCTCATGTCAGTAAAAGTGTTAAGCCAATATCGGCTAAAACAAGTAATGCTACAGGTCAAAGAGGTACACAAGGTGAGTTCGGAGGTTATAAATCATACGCTGAGTGGGCTTCTAAAGATCCAATAGGATACGAAAAAGAGAATGGTACTGTAAATTTAAATGGCTAAAATAAAACCTAATGATGGTGGACATAAACCTTTTGGTGTTGATATTGATCCAAATAAAACATTAATACACAACACTAATGAGGATGGTTCTACTACTGCTTATTATAAAAAGTCAAAAATGTCAAATGACGATTATTTAAATGAGTTGGAAAGTAGGTTTCATAGAAAAAGTCAAAACAAAACATTTACAGGAAATTCTATCGGCTTGTTTGGAGGTTTTGGTAAAGGAAAATTAAATAAAAGAAAGTGAGGCTATAAATGGCTTTAAGTGATGGAACAACTAACGTAACGTCATCGGCAACTATTGCTGGTGGTGTTGGGAAAATATTGGGTGATGCTATAATTGCTTTTAACAAAGTAAATGTAATATCACCATTGGTAACACAAAGAATCGGTGTTACAGGTGCTAAGACTGTTGAATTTACAGACTACACTATTGCAAGTGCAGCAGATGTTACAGCAGCAACAGAATCAACAGATACTACTGCTCAAGCGATAGCTACAACTGCAAGAACAGCTACTTTATCAGAACACGTTATGCAAGTTGATATTTCAGATTTAGCAGAACAAAGTTATGGTGCTGGTGGTAGTTTAGGTGCTAATGCTGGTGCAATTATTGGTAATGCTATTTCTGCAAAATTAGATGATGATCTTGCTAATTTATTTGCAGCTGGTTCATTAAGTAACGATGCTTGTGGTGCTGGTACAGCGTTAGCTATATCGCACATATTTGACTGTTTGAGAGTATTAAATGCAAGTCAAGCACCAGCCCCTTATAATTTAGTTTTAGGTGTAAAACAAACATACGGTGCAAAAGGACTAAGAGCTTTAATTGTTGATGATGCAGTTACAGGCAGTAATTCTAAACCATTTTCTACTTTTGGTGGTGCTGTTCAAGGACAAGAAATAGCAAATAATGGATTTGTTACTCGTTTTGCTGGATTTGATGTTTATACTTCACCACAAGTTACTGAAATAACAGGTGATGATGAAGAAGGATGTGCATTTAGTAAAGGTGCTTTTGGATTTGCAACAGGTGCAGAAGGTATTATGTCTATTGAAACTCAAAGGGATGCCTCCAAGCGTTTGACTGAATATATTGGGACAGGTGTATGGGGTGAAACTTTAATTAAAGATGATTTCGCTGTTTCATTAACTTCGGATGTTTCTTAATATAACAAAACAAATAAGGGGGGAATATTTTTCCTCCCTTTCTTGTTAAGGAGAAAAGATGCCTAGATATTTTAAAAAAGATAATTCATATATTGTTACTTATGATGAAAAAAATCATTCTGAAAGCTATTTAGAAACGCTTAAAAGTAAATTTACAGAATGTAAAGAAGATGGTAGTTCATTAAAAGCAAAAAAGACAACCAAAAAAAAGAGTAAATAATGGCAGAAACAAATTTAAGAGAGTTTACAGGTCAAGAAAAACTCAATAAGATGGCTGTTGATTTAATTACTATATCACCAGCTATTACTAATGCTACCTATTCAGATGGTGATTTAATGCTTCATCAGGAGGCTTTGCCATTTGCAGTAGCTGTTAAAGGTGGAAGTTGTGTATTGCAATCTTTGACAGCAGTAGATACATCTGATACAGGGGGTTCTATTTATGTTATTATAACAGATACACAAGCAGATTTAGGAACAGTTGGTTCTGCTATAAATGCAGCAGCGGCAGCAGCTGATAACAGTATGGCTATTGTTGAACTATCAAATTTTATTGATGTTGGTGGTGCAAAAGTAGCTACAAAAGGTAATATTGGTTTAGTTTTAAAAGCTGGTGATAATAGCAGACAGTTATATTTTGGTATAGTAAATGTAAGTGGAAGTGATATTACTATTGGGAGTGGAGAAGATATACATCTAAGATTTGGTATTGTAAAAGATTAATGTTTCCTTCACGACGAGCAACATTAGGTGGCGATGTATTCAGAGATGAATTTTCTGTATCTTTTGATGGTACTGATGAATTTATAGAAACAACTTTAAATGGTAGCACATTTGATGGAAATTTTAGTATTTCAGCATGGATAAAAAATGTGAGAACAAATACATATCGCACTATATTTGGTCATACTGTAGATTCAAATAATTTTTTAAGTTTACATTTAATAAAAAGTACAGCAGGAAGTGGTGATAAAATGTCTATGCAAATGAGCGTTGGTGGTACTGAAAAATTTGTTACAGGTTCTACTAACTTTTTTACAGAAGATAAATGGTTTCATGTAGTGTTTACTCAAGATGATGATAATAATGCTCAAGCGTTGTATGTAGATGGTGTAAGAGATGCTACACAAACTCACAATGTAAATTTTGATATGGATGGAACTTCTTTTATTGGTAGAAAATCTTCATCTAGCGACTTTATATATACAGGGAGTATTTCAGAAGTAACAATACATAATAAAAGTTTATCAGCATCAGAAGTTAAAACTATCTACAATGGTAGAGAGCCTTACAATCATAAAGAGGGTGTTTGTTATAATAATCTAGTAGCATGGTACAGAATGGGCGATGGTGCATTAGATAGATTTGGAATAACAGGAAATACAAATTATCAAAATGGTATAATAACAGATGTGGTCAATGCAAAGCTAGGTAATGATTTAGTTACAAATGGAGATTTTTCTAGCTGGACAAGCGATACACCTGATAGTTGGGATGTAAATGGGGTATCATCTGACAATACAATTCATCAAGTAGGAAATGCTATCAGATATAATACTACTACTGATGTTTTTATGGAAATAAAGCAAGATATACTTACAGCAAATAAAATCTATAGAGTAACTGTTGATTGCATAGCTTACGTTTCAGGTCAAGGTTTTAGAGTTCAATCAGGTGATGATGGTGCTAATCGACCTCTTTCTATAACAAGTGTGGGTAGCTTTGTAGGTTATTTTAAGGCAGACGATCATAGATTTAGAATTCCAAGAAATAATATAACAGATGTAACATTCACAAATGTTACCTGTAGAGAAGTGTTAGGTAATACAGGAATAGTACGAAATATGATACCTACAAACATTACAGGTAATACACCATGATATTTCAAAGCAGAAAATGGGTAATAATTACATTATCAGATCACGATTCTACTGCATTAGAAACTTTTATTGAAAATTCAATTCAACAAAGTATAGAATCTGCTAGAAAATCTTTAGATGGTGCTGAAGCGTTATTAAAATGGGAGGGTGATACACCTTCATGTTTTGATGGAATGACTGTGTATAATCATGCAGAAATACTAGCAATATTAGCCACATCAGAATGGAGTGATCCTAACGATGTATAAAAGTTTTAATGAAATAATTGAAAAGGTTTTAGAGCATGAGGGTGGTTATGTTGATGATCCGTCAGATACAGGTGGTGAAACTAAATATGGTATTAGTAAAAAAGCATATCCTAATGAAGATATAAAAGGCTTAACAGTTGAAAGAGCTAAAGAACTTTATAAAAGAGATTATTGGGATAAGTTTAAAGTTAATGAACTGCCTAGTTCAATTCGTCATATTTATGTCGATATGTGCATTAATATGGGTGGTAGGAGAGCTACAAAAATCTTACAACAATCATGTAATAGTAAAAACAATTTTGATATTGATGTTGATGGTTATATTGGTAAAAATACTATAAAAGCGTGTAAAAATTTAGAAGTTTTTAGAATAAGAGCATATAGAGTTTTGTTTTATGCTAAATTAGTTCAAAAAAAACCAAGTCAAGAAAAATTTTATGTGGGATGGTTTAGGAGAAGTTGTGAAGTTTGAGCGTACTTGGAGTGTTGGTAATGTTGTTACTTTGTTTGTGATTATAAGTAGTATATTGATGCAATATGGTATTAATTCACAAGAAATTACAACAATAAAAGAAAGAGTAGTGATTCATACGGATGATATTAAAACAAATACATCTAAAATTGTAAAACTTGAAAAAGACAATATTAAACTAGAAAAAGATATTGAGTTAATTAAGATTACAAATGAACGTATGGAAGCTAAAATAAATAAGATTTTAAATAAATTGAATATAATAGATTGATGGATTTGAGTGGATTACTTAGTGAGCATGGTTTGGGAGTTGTCGTTATATTTGTTTTGTTTGCTGCTATCGCTTATTTTGGTCGTTGGTTTCTCAACGTATATACTTACAAGTTACATAATAACTTCAATGAAGTTTTACGAGAAATAAATGAAATGAAAGATGAGATAATAGAAAATAATAATAAACTATATTCAATAACTGAAAAATTAATTTCAAATCAAAGATTAATTCAAGAAGATATTAATGCTATCGAATCAAGTTTAGATACATTACTTAAATATATTAAGGCTGATAAATAAAATGTTTGAAACTTTTGAATATGATAAAACTGTAAGTAAATTAAGAAAATTTTTTAAAGATGCTAAAAACTTTATAGAAGTACCAACTCAATCAAGATTAAGTATTTTAGCAGCGTGTGAAGATCCTAAGACAATCGCAAAATTTAATTTTGATGGTGTAGAATATCCATTACCACAAACAGGTCAAATGTGGTTAGAGCATGAACTACTTAAAAATCCTGATGTAGATGGATTTTTTTGCGTATCAACAAGTTATAGAAATGAGCCAAATCCGATAGAGGGAAGGCATCAAAAAATATTTCCAATGTTTGAGTTTGAAACTAGGGGTAGTATGAGAGATATGTTAAAGATGGAAGAAGAATTATTGACATATCTAGGATTTAAAGGATGTGAAGTACATAATTATGAATCAGTTTGTAAAAAATATCATACAAATATTTTGGAAGCCAAACACGAAGAAATGTTACATGAAGAATTTGGTGTACCTATATATTTATGTAAGTTTCCTGAAAGGACTCATCCTTTTTGGAATATGAAGCAAGATGATATAAATAAGGACATTTTTAATAAAATTGATGTTATACTTCATGGACAAGAAACTATAGGCTCTGCTGAGCGATCATGTGATAAAGTACAAATGAAATATAATTTTTTAAATCAAACTAACGGTGAGTATGCAAAGTTATTGTTTGATAAATTTACTGAAAAACGAGTAATGGATGAATTAGAAAAATTTTTAAGTTATGATTTTTTTCCTCGTTTTGGTGGTGGTATAGGTGTTAATCGGATGGCTAGGGCATTAAAATTGGAAGGTTTAATTTAATTGCTGACGGACTTAACAAAGATGGTGGTATTTCCTTTGGGCGTAAACTCAAATTTGATAAAAAAAAGAAACGTACTGACGTACCTGATGGTATGTTTTCAAGAAAAGCTGGTGATAAGGTTGAGAAAGAAGAAAAAACAGAAGAAGTTAAACCAAGAAATGTCGATAAAGAAGCTCTTGCTAGACAAGAAAGACTTGGTAATAAATTGGTTAAGGCGAAAAGAATACATACGAGTGGACTCGCTATCAACACCAGCACAATCATTGGAGTATTATTTTATCTCGATAGTTTACTTATTGATCCTAATACACTTGACACACTTAATACAATTAATGATATATTTGGGATTAATATAGATTTTGAAAGTGGTATTAAATTTATTCAAAATATTAAAGTTCAAATTATTGGATTTTGCATATCAAGTCAAACAATGGTGGCTGGATATAAAGATATTGTTCAAAAAATGAAAGATAGAGATAATGAAAGTTTTTATGAAGTTTTTAATGAAGAATTAGGAAAAATAGGATCATAATATGTTAGTAAAATTAATAGTTTCAGAATTAAAAGATAGAAAAGTAGAGATAGCTACAAAATTGAATCAAATGATAAATTTACCTTTTATCAGCGAGGACAAAGAGCAAGTCTTAGCAGAGAAGGTAGTCGATAAATTTATAATTATTATCGAAGATATATTTAGTAAAGATGCCAAAAAAGCGTAAAAGAAGTACAGTTAATAAAGCTGGTAATTACACTAAGCCTACGATGAGAAAGCGATTATTTTATAGAATAAAAGCTGGGTCAAAAGGTGGTAGAGCTGGAACTTGGACTGCACGTAAAGCACAAATGTTAGCAAGAATGTATAAGGCTAAAGGTGGTGGATACAAGTAATGGCTATTAAAAAATCACAAAGAAGTTTGAAAAAATGGACTCGTCAGGATTGGGGTTATATTACCAAATCTGATAGTAAAAAGCCACGAAGTAAGCGAGGTAGATACTTACCTAAGTCAGTTAGAAAAAGCATGACTAAAGGTCAAAAAGCGTATGAGAATCGAAAAAAAAGAGCTGCAACAGCTAAAGGTCGATTTAGAGCAAAGTATAGTAAAAGTACAAGAAAAAAAGTAGCAAGGAGATAGTATGCCATATCATGGAAGCCATAAAGGCAAAAAGAAAAAAAAGATGAAAAAGGTAAAAAGAAAAAGAAGTGAGCATAAATGGCTAAAAATCTAATAGGTATTAGTTTAAAGGGTTTGACTAAAAGACAAAAGACTGCTATGAATAGGCATAAAATTCATCATACTAAAGCACATCTAAGAGCTATGGCAGTTGCTATGAGAAATGGTAAATCTTTTTCTGCATCACATCGTATCGCACAAAGAAAAGTCGGTAAATAATGGCTGTTTATAGAGGTAAAAAAGTAAAATTAAATACACCATCTTATATAAGAAAAGGGCAGCCTAGTTATGGTCGTAAAAAATCACAAGTTTATGTTAAAAATGCAAAGGGTAGAGTTGTAAGAGTTACTTTTGGTGATCCAAAAATGAGAATAAAAAGAACTTCTAAAGCAAGACGAGCATCATTTAGATCAAGACATAAGTGTGCAACTGTTAAAGATAAAACTACAGCTAGATATTGGTCATGTAAGGCTTGGTAATGAAAAATTTAATTGTAGATCAACCTATAGACAAACATTTAAAGCCTGTAAAAGATTCGGATGGAACTGCGACTTCTATTGAACTTTCTGATAACAAGATAAGAGTTCAAGACTTAGAAGTTTTAGGTACATCTACAGGTATTACTGTTACAAGCAATACTCTAAAGGATGTAATGGTAAGTGGTTTTTTTGGCTCTTTTGGTGGTGGTACAAAAATGTTTATACCAATTAATGGAACTACAGGAGAATCTTCATCTACATCAAGTGGTAATGATTTTCGTGCATTTGTCGCACCTTTTAATGGATTCGTAGAACAAGTAATTGTAAGGAGTGAGATTGCTTGTGGTAGCAGTACGGTTGGACTTCATAAATCTTCAACTAATACAGAAGTTCCAAACTCTACTGCAAGTGGTACTGTAGTTGTTAATATGACAGCCGATGATACTGCTTTTAAATTTGATTTTGTAAATAATTTAGATAGTGGTGCAAATTCTTTTAGTGCTGGTGATATTCTTGCAATCAGCTTTACACCAGCATCACAATCGCAAGATACTAATATAACTATGATTTTTAGCTATGACATAACACAAGGAGTTTCGTGAGTTTAAGCAATAAAACGATAGCAAGTACATTTAAAGATTTATTATATATAAATAATTCTAACAATGGGTTTGACTCAAATATAGATCAGATTAGAACAGGGAACGGTAATGGTTCATCATTATTTCTTTCAACAAACAATTTTAAAGTACAGCCTACAGCCGATAGCACTACAAACTCTGTAATTTATGATAAAGATGGAAATATACTATTTCAAGTAGATTCTACAAATGATAGTGTCAAGGCTCTAGGTAGTCATGTAAACACTCAATATGCTCATTTTGGTATAGTTTATGGAGATGCGACACAATATACAGCTAACACTCATTTTGCTATACCTTTTGCTGGAGTAAATGGTGGTCTTAATTATACTAACGATGTAGATTTTGGAACAGGTACTGATCCTGATGATTCTTTCACAACAGCAAACACAGACACACAATACGCTGCTCAAATCGTTCCAATGATGTGGAGAATCCCTGACAATATATCTATTGATTCAGTTAGTCATATAGAAGGTGCAAGTTCTGCATCAGGCGATACTACAAGGATGCACCTTAAAAGTTTTGATTTTACAAGTGGTTCAACATCAGC
>VTLG01013878.1_pt1 | contig 10135 bp, 19 predicted proteins | sample 4694571 | NCBI WGS metagenome assembly VTLG01 (sample SAMN12604809, study PRJNA352737) | marine metagenome | biome: ENVO:00000447; feature: ENVO:00000209|ENVO:00000569|ENVO:01000036; material: ENVO:00002151; isolation source: viral sequences binned using virsorter ... | reverse complement strand
ACATTCCTCAAAAGATTCATTTGGTAAACGATATTTAGATGCGTGAAGGTCATCACACGAAGGCACAGAAGGCCCATACTCTGTAACAGGTTCCATTTTTATTCTCCAATAGTGTAAGTTGTTGTTAGTCTAGGGTTTTAATAAGTCTGTTAAGATACCACTGAGCTTTCTTTAAGTCCTCAGTACCACCTTTGTATTCATATCTTAACATGTATTTAAGAATATTACCACGGAGGTATCCACAAAAATGTACTCGTGGCATAGAATTTTCCAGAACATCTATAGTTTCCATAGTAGTCTGGTTATAATGAGAAGGGTTATTAACGATATCTTCCATTTCATTTTCAGGAATATACTTAGGAGAAGTTTCTAAAGTAATCTTAGGGGGTACAATATTATAAGTCATTTCACATCATCACTTGAGTTGATTAAAACATTAATTCTTCTACGTTCAAACTTCATTTCTTTAGTAAAGACTTTCTTAGCAAAGGTACGGGTAGAATTAGGTTCGATCCCTGCTAGAAAACAAACTTCTTCAAAGTCGGTAGCGGTTGTACCATATTCTACAGTAAACCATCTAATAGCTTCTTGTCTATACCTTTCTACTTCATCTGAATCATTAAGACGTTTTTCTTTTGTAGCATCCAATAAGGCTTGGTACACTACCGCTAAAAATAAAAGTTGTTCGGGACTTTTAGGAGGAGCATTGTCTTTGTCCTCTGCTTCTACAGTAACAGAAGTTTCTCTATCTACAAAGGTATTAAATTTATTTAGTAAAGTATAATCTTTGTAGAAATAAATACTGGAATTTACTTTTGTTTTCTTAACCATTGTTTAGGCACTTTACCTTGTGACCATAAAAAATCATGACGGTCACACCAATCTGCATAAGTAGTCTTAGAGCGTTTGTTTAATTTGTTTCCAGCATTCTGAAAGATAAATCTTATATCAAAGTTAGGATGTTGTTTCTTAATCAAGAGATGTTTCTTTCTATCGGCAGGTTTAAAGTATCCCTTAAATTCTAGAAAGAAACCGTAATCACGCAGGAAGAAATCAGGAGTATAATGTTTAGATACAACGTAAGGTATACGAAAATCTTCATAAGAAAAATCTATCCCTTCTTCCGTTAAGTAGCATGAGAACTCCTCTTCTGGTACACTACGATACATATATCTTTTCTTCTTCAATATCTTTTGGGGGGCGTTTAACTACCTTGGTAAAGAAACGTGATCCATTAGAATACTTAAACTTGCGTAATCCCTTTCCACCATTCACATCTTTCCAACATTGAATTTTAAAATCACAGTAAGCACAACCTGTAGCCAGTTTTCTATTACCACTTTTGCCATCAGGTATATCAGAGTAACACCGTTCGGGTGGAGAATCATCTTTAACTATAGACTTTACACTCTTAACTTTTTCTTTAAAGTCAATCATTTCCATAGAGTCTAAGGAACATACATGGATTTGCCCTGTTACTTTATTCATAACAATAAAGGCAGCTTCATCTTCTCCATCAGCATAGCCTGAGAGTTGAGCAATATATCCAAAGGGATCATCATCAAAGATAGTTCCCTTCACAAACTTATCAAAGCTACGTTGTGATGCACTCTTTATATCTACAACTACACCGTTAACTCTTGCGTCCATATGGCCTACAATACCATCTACTCGCTTCTCTCCTTGTTCATCTGTTACCTCATAACCTGCTGTTTTAATTAACAATAATAAAAGATGTTCTATTATATCTCCATATAGAAACTTAATCCTAGTAGCTGGATGTAAAGGTTCAGCTTCATCAGGGATACGAGAAGCATACCATAACTGGCGAGTAGGTTTGCCTATACTAGAAAAACGAAGAGGGTTTTTTACTTGACCCTCTCCATCCCTTTCTTGATAAGCTTTAAGAATAGAGGTGGAAACATCAGCTAAAAACTTTTGCAAGTCAGTCTCAGTGGGTTGCCGGGACACTAGAGATTCGTTGATATCTGAAACTAAACCTTGAAGTTTACTCATAGCTGATGTTTCCCATACTAATGATTACTCGAAAGGAATATCGTCATCAAGTTCATCAATAGTATCTGAAGCAGTAGAAGGTTCAGATGTGATATACCCTTCTTCTACTTCAAACTCGTCTGGTGGAGAATAAGATACCAGATCAAGAACCTGTACGTCTTTAAGTACCGCACGTACACCTTTACGGTTATTCATCTTCCATTCACGAGGATTGAAAGATACCTTTACCAAAGACCCATTACCTACCAAGGTTCCAGAAATATCATTCTTCTGTGAATCCATGAGGCGAGGCTTTGGAAGTTCTGAACCATTGTTAAGGAACTGATCCTTATACATGGTAACAAACTTACCCCGGTCATCGTCCTTATCTTTGATAGGAACGCCGTGACCTTTCATAAACTTAACACCTTCAGCGTTAAGAGAAACATCAATAGACCAACGAGGTTTCGTTGTGTCAAAAGGATTTTGGGCTTTGTCAAGCTTTGCCCAATAAGCTTTACCAGATACTACAGGCATGGTTTATATCTACCTTTCAAATGTTAATGGGTCATCGCCCATGTTGTACCAATCTTATACTCTGAATCGAGAGGACAGTCAAGCTTTAAAATCCTCTCAACTCTTTTCATGCAAGTCTTTGTTATATCTCCTAGTTTTTCTGCATCCTCCTTTCTTACCTCAAATTGAATTTCATCGTGGATATTAGCAACTGGTTTTGCATCCAGTTGTAATTCATTAATCTCTTTCATAATCTGAATGAGCCACTCTTTGCAAATGATAGCTCCACCGCCTTGAATTAACACATTCAAACTGCTATGTAAACTCCTTACATGGAAGTACCTACCATCCAATCCTCGTACTCTACCGTTACGATCTGCGGCTGAATGGACTTTACCTAACAAATCATTTAAAGCTGGTACATTTTGTAAGAACTTATTCTTAGTTTCCTGCCCATGCCTCGCTGACTTGTTCATTATATATCCTATCTTGGCTGCACCAGCACCGTAAATTAAGGCATAAATAAAAGTCTTTGCTTGATCTCTAGTCTCGAGTCCAGCCATCTGTTGATTAGTGGTATGGATATCACCATGTAAAATCTGATGGATATATTTCTTGTCTTTCATGTAGTGAGCCAAGACACGTAACTCTAATTGAGAAGCATCACATCCTAGTAATGTATAGGTATTACTGTCAGGAATAGTCCAACAGGTTCTACATTCTTCTCCATAAGGAGAATAGATAGCAGGGGTTTGAGCTACGTTAGGGTCTAAATGGCTACACCTTGTACTCACTGTCCCTAATGTTTTTATTCTACCATGAATACGGGAAGTATCCTCATTACAGAACTTAATCCAGGACTTAACTTGGGATGCACGTTTCTGTAATAATAGATATTTAAGGATAGCTTCTGACTCTGGTATTCCTTGGATGCCAGCCAGAACATCTTCATTAACTATGATGTTTCCCTTCTCCGTTTTAAGAGAAGGCTTCCATCCTTTTTCCATTAGACGTTCTGCTATCTGCTTACGTGATGCAGGATTAAACGGCTTCTCTTTAGTCTTGGTTTTAAGCTGGATAATTTCAGGGGGAAATATCTCCTGAAGTTTATGTTCTATATCAATACTCTCATCAGTCAGTCTCGCCAAGAATTTAGTAGCAAAAGGAAGATCGAAGTAAAAACCATTACGTTCTTGCTGATCCATATAATATCTAAATACATGTTCCCTCTTTATACTCTCATCTGAAAACTTTTGCTTCTCATTATGAATAAGATGGTGATAGACTTTAGCTGTTAGCTCTACATCATTAATGCAATAGTGGAGCATTTCATCTGTATAATAATCAAAGTTAGGGGAAGGCATCTTGGCATAATGCAGACGCTCTCCCCATGCGGCAAGACTATTACCCCCATCCCTGATAGGATTAAAAAGTTGAGATAGGATAAGAGTATCAATACATTTAGAAGCTGGATGTTTGTAATCTAATATCTTAGCTAAGACCCGAAGATCATAGCTAAGAATATTATGCCCTATAAATATAGTATTCGGAGAAGGTTTAAACTTTGTATAACATTCTTCCTGAGTATAGGTAACTACTTCACCAGTATTTAAATCCTTGGTTACAATACAGAATACCTTGGATACTTCTTTAGACTTATCTAAAGTATTTAATAGTCCATTTGTTTCTACATCAATGATTAGATATTTATTATCCAAACTCTCGTTCATCATTGAACTCATCATCATCGTCACCTTCTGGTTGTTGTTCATCAAAAGGAATTTCACTTAATCTACCTGTCTTTTTATCCCATTGCAAGAGGGTAGCAGGTCCACTCTCACCGGAGAAACGGTTCTTTAAAACCCTAATCCAAGTACGGTTTCTTTCGTTCTCATCTAAGGCTTGAGTATTTCTTTCTAATGCATAGATCATGTCAGGTAGTTGAGCTAGACTATGCGATCCTCTTAACTGATTAAGAGATACATTCGATCCTTCCTCATGACCTGTTCCCTGTGGCCTACTCAAGTGGGAGACAACGATAAGATGGATACCTAATTCTTGTACCAGAGTACGTAGCTTAACCATGATATCATCAATCGCTTTACGTTCATTTGTAGTTTCGTATACGACCATCGAGATATGATCCAGAATAATATACTGACAGTCTAACCCTTTAACCATATATCTTACACGAGTAAGAAGATTCTCTAAGGTAGAACTTCCAAAGTGATTCCAGAATACTACCTGTTCCAGATCATTAAGAGCATCAAGAGCATTCTCTTTATCTTCTACGGTCCAATCTTTTTCTTCTTCCGAAGTAATATGGAATCTTTTGGAAGCCTCTACAGATAGGATACCTAATCCAGTTTGCCGTACACTCTCCTCAAGAAAGAGACAACCTACCTTCTCATCAGTAGTAGAGATAATATAATGTACCAGTTCACGCATCACACTACTCTTACCGATACCGGAACCAGCCGTTACTAAGACCAATTCATTCTTACGCATTCCATAAGTGATGGCGTTAAGCCCATCCCAAGGATACGCCAAGCTCTTTACTGTTTGATCAGAGAGTAATCTATCCCTAAGATCAGGACCACATATGATTCCTTCTGGTGTAAAGGTACGTGCTGACCAGAAATCATTTACAAATGCCTGTGTCTTTCCATGCATCAGGTATTCGTTAGCATCCTTTCTACTTAGATGCATAATCTTACATGACCCAGGTTCTAGTAGATTAGCTATTTCTTTCATAGCTTTTTGGCCGGGTGCATCAGAATCAAAACATAATACAATATTCTGGAAGGTAGCTAGGTAATCAAGGTTTCGTTTTACCTCAGAAGGAGCAGAAGCAGCACCATTCCTAACGCTAACAACAGGCCATTTACTCCCCAACATTTGATATGCTGAAAGACAATCAATCTCGCCTTCACATACGGTAATAAACTTTCCACCTTCTTTAAAAAGTTGCTGACCAAATAATGTAGTATCAACACCAGCCTCTCCTTCCGAATAGAATTTCTTATCATCCACTACCCGTATCTTATTGACTACATTTTCCCCGTCTTTAGAATAGTAAGGATACCTATGTATATCTTTACCGTTGGAGTCTGTGCCAATCTGGACACCATACTTACGACAGGTTTCCAGTTCAACGTGTCGGTCTTGAATAGCAGAGAATTTAAGATCATTAAATTTTCTAGGTTTATGAATTTTAGTTTGTGCAACTGCCATAGTTTCTTTATCCTCATTCAAAGGTTTCCATTGCTTACAGCTAAAGCAATAGGTATTGGTTTCGTAGATAGCTAATGCATCGCTACTGCCACAGTCAGGACAGGGTTGATGTATCTGTATTGAGTCGTCCATCTGCTTCTAATGCCTCTTCAAAAGTTTCAAACATTTCTTCTTGCTCTAGATGATACCCAAACTTTCCTATCTTGGGATGCATAGTAGGAGCTAAAATGTTAGAGGTTTTATCAAAGAATTTATTTGTCAGAGATAGATTCGTTACATGTAAGTCTCGCATATAATTAGGAAATGATCCAATGATAAGTACATATACATTCGATAATAATTTACGAGGCTTTCCGTAATGATCTAATGCAGCAATAAATAAGCATCCTGTCGGGTAGGATGTTTGTTTAATCTCCAATTTAAGATCATCACGAATACAATCTATATCTTTTTTATAGGTACGTGGACCTTCATCTAAAGTAGCCTTTAAATTATATGGTATATTATATTTTTCTTTATACCATACTTCTGCACCCATGCCTTGTAAGTTAATTTCTCTACCTGTTCTCCTTTTATCTAAGATATTATCCTTAACATTAAGCTTACGAGCTTTATCATAGATACTATTACTATAATCTAATATCTCGTTAACTTTGCTTTCGCTCAGTTGAAAATTTTCCATCAGGAACATGCTCCATTAATGAGGTAATGATTTCATCTTTCTCTTTGATACGCTTATACGCATCCTGTAATTGTCCTTGTAACTCCTTTACATTCTGTTTGTAAATATCTATTTCAGTCATAACACAAGGAGAAGTTTCATCTATAATTCTAATCATAGAATCTTTTCTCCCGAATATAAATACGTAGACACTTGGAATGAGTAAGAGGTTGTCCGTAGGTATAGTGTCTCCAATTTAAACCATCCTTTAAATACTGACCACGTACACGTATGGTATACCGATCCTTATTAAAGAATTGTCTAAGCTGTTTTACAAAAGCTTTCCCTTCATTATCATTAGGGATATCTGAAAACACATATCCAAATTGTTTCTTACTCATAGTTTCATTCCTTTCAATATATGAGTTATTACATCTACAGTCATACCATTACCTAACATCTTGTATCGTTGAGTATTAGATACATGGTTCGTATAGTTATCAGGTACAGTTTGTAACCTTTCACATTCTATTGGCGAAAGTTTACGCCATTTAAGATCATCAGCATGTACCAAGAAGTTATTCTGTTCCCATGAACAACTAGATAAAGTAGGGGTCTTACCATTAAGAGCTTTAATTCCTCCTTTGTTATCTCCTCGTGGACGTTGAGCTATAACTACACTAGGATCAGTCTCAAATACTAACTGTCTCCTATGTTTCTCAAAGTAGGATTTAAGATTACCCCCTTTCCAATAATTAGCATCCAAGCAATGAGATTTATCCCTATCTACTAAACCATCTTCCAAGATATCTTTAAGCTTAATACCTTTATCTTCTGGTTGAGAGACAGGAATGTTAGTCCAGTATAAGCGTTGCCTATTCTGTGCAGATAAAGTACTAGAATTAATAGCTATAGGAGATACACCTAAGTACTGAGAGATAATATCCTCAGACTCTTTCTTCATCTTTACATTCTCTAGGAGAAAATACTTAGGCTTAACTTCATTAAGTAATCTAACGTATTCAAAGAATAATTTAGACCTATCATCCTGAAAGTTTAAATGCTTACCTGCAAATGAGAATCCCTGACAGGGACTACCACCTATAAGTAAATCTATTTTAATCTTATTTTTCCAATAGACTTGGGTAACATCCCCAAGCTGTATGGTATCAGGGTAGTTAGCTTGTGAAACTTTGATTGAATATTTATCTATTTCACTAGCGTAGTATTGGCATGGTATGTCTAACTTATCTAAGGCTATGCGTCCACAAGACATACCATCGAATAACGACAGTACATTAATCATTATCTATATCCTATTGGAGTATCACCATCCATATCATAATTATTTAAACTCTCCATATTTTTCCTTTCTTTAGGTGTTTGTTTATGATCAACATGTATACAAGAATATTTTAATTGTTTAGGGGTAAATTTATTTTGGAATATCTTAATAGCTTCATCAGAAGTAAAGGCTTCTATATATAACCCATCAGTTTTTATTCCATAAAAGTTTTTAGTTTTCATCTAAATGATAATCCTTCTATCCAAGCTGTTGCACTATAACGTATTCCTTTTATTATCTCACTTACTTCGTGAGAGATAAAGGAAGGGAACAAAAGTAAATCTCCTTTTTCTAATTCTATATTTAATGTTTGTCCATCTAAACTAAACAATTTAAATTCACCACCATAATAATCAGCAGGTGAGTTTAACTGTAGACTACAACTAATCTTACGTTGCTTCTGATGATATCCTTTACCGGATGGATAGGTTAAATCAACATGTTTATTATAGAAACTTCCTTCAGTGTATTTTAATATCTGAATAGTTTCAATACGAGAGATATTAAAAAACCATTCAGCTTCTTTGTTAACTGTCTTAGCATTCTGTTTAAAGAACTTACCAAGATCAGATTTACAGGGATGAAATACAACTTCAGTATTCCTTACATCAGGATTATTTTTAAATCCTTTAGGCGTATGAACCTTTGCCTTCTCAGGGTTATTATACAAATAGCTTTCAACTATTAAGTGATCACATAGATCGTGCGGTAAAGCATTGCGAACTATATGGAAATGGCTCTTAATCATGGTGTTTCATCTCCGATCCGAGTTTTGCGGAGCCTAGCATCTGGCCGTGTCGGTTGTCAACAAAATTTTTTTTTCGTTGGGGGCTTGACAGGACATGTCGGGTTGTGGTAGGATGGGGAAGAGGTTGATGAGAAGAACTATCTATAGATAGTCTATAGATAATCTATAGTAAATCTTTATAATCATCTTTATATTAAATCTATAAATCATCTATAGACTAACTATAGATAATCTATAGAAAACAAATGGAATTAATATGGTTGTTATTAATGATGATAAAATTAATTATTCTTTAAAGGAACCTAAAAGAGAAAACTTTAAAACTTTTAATGAATACTTCTATAAAAAATGTGAGTATCTAGTAGAAAAATATAAGGAAACATATATAAAGGAATAAAGTTATGATTGGTATGGTATATATAAGGGCTATAGAGTTTATGCCTAAAGTTAGGAATAATATTCAACGAGATTGTTGGAGCCAAGGACATAAGGTTATTCCTGATAAGAAAAAACAAATGAATAAGAAGAAATGTAGACAAAAAAATAGGGGTATCCGAAATTATTCAGATACCCCTTTCAAGTTTAGGGAGGTATTCGTTAAATTCTGCGATAGCCTTTTAACCAGAATAAAATAGCTTTATATATCTTAATCATGGATACATGCTACTGTATAGGTTCCATCCTTATTCTTTTGTTTAAATAAGATGTAAGGTTTTTCACCTGTTACTTGAGCAGGATATACAGTAGCCTTCTCAGGTTCTAAGAAGCCTATCCTTTTACATTCGTGATAGCCTACATACTTCCACTCATTCATATCATATGTTGCTACACCGCCTATTAACATAAGTCCTGCGAGTATTATAATCATAACTATCCCTTTCCTTTTGATGTTCTAATCCATGTTTAGAACAATAATAAACATTATTAAAATAAACCATAGCCATTTCTTTACATCCCTTAACATGGCAAGGAATCTTTAGATAACTATTGTTTTTCCTCATAATACTTATCTAACTCATTTAAAAAAGTATTTATAGTAGGTAATGGCACTCTTGTTATATCAGTCTCATTAGTAACAGACAAGATATAATCTTTATCTAAATTAGATATATCACTATAAGTTTGGTAGTTAAATATTCTCGATTTCATTTACGCCCCACTAATTTCATATCGTAAAATGAACCTTCCTCTTTCTCCCATACCTCAACTTGTGCATTAGTCTCTATCCATACTTTAGCCCCACAAGCTAAAGGTTTATAAGGATTATACTTAATTACACAAGGCCCATCTACATAAACTTCATGCCCATAACTATTATCTTTGTATGTCTTAACTGTTATTACAGGCTCATTTATATTATGTTTAGCATTAGCTTTAATAACATGCTGATTAATATGAATTTTTTTCTTCATCATTTAACCTCCAATCATATTTAAAAATATAGCCATTATAAATATAAAGGCTAAGTAAATAACAAATACTTTTAATAGATACATTATGCTATGCTTTCAGATTAATCTTTATTCCCCGTTCAGTTATCTGCCAAGGATCAAGCATTGCAAAAGTTTTTTCGTAAAGAATTGTTGCTAATTTTATTTGTAGTTTAAGCATTGGATACCTCATAAGTTTATATGTT
>VTLG01003357.1_pt1 | contig 10136 bp, 14 predicted proteins | sample 4694571 | NCBI WGS metagenome assembly VTLG01 (sample SAMN12604809, study PRJNA352737) | marine metagenome | biome: ENVO:00000447; feature: ENVO:00000209|ENVO:00000569|ENVO:01000036; material: ENVO:00002151; isolation source: viral sequences binned using virsorter ... | reverse complement strand
AAACGCTAGAGATAAAATGAATCGTGGTGATGATGATAAGTTTACGGGTGCATATGTAAAAGACCCAAAACCTGGTAAATACAATTGGGTATTTGATTTGGATTTAACATCAATGTATCCTTCAACGATTATGACTTTGAATATTTCACCAGAGATGAAGATTGGTAAAGTTAATGGTTGGAATGCTGAAGAATTTATCAGAGGTGTGAATAAAACTTATTCATTGGAAAAGAATGGTAAAGAACAAGGACATATGAATAATGAAGAGTTAAATAGTATGTTTAAATCTAATAAAGTATCCATATCTTCAAATGGTATTCTGTATCGTAATGATAAGAAAGGTTTGATTCCATCGTTATTATCCAAGTGGTTTGATGAAAGAGTTGAGTATAAAAGGTTGATGAAGAAATATGGTGAAGAGGGTGATAATGAGAAACACGGATATTTTAAAAGAAGACAGCATGTTCAGAAGATTGTATTAAATTCATTGTATGGTGTGTTGGGATTACCTGTATTTAGATTCTATGATATTGATAACGCTGAGGCTACAACCACGACTGGACAAGATTTAATTAAATTTACAGAGAGAATCGCTAATAGTTTTTACAATACCAAACTTAATGATAAAGAAGATTATTGTATTTACACAGATACAGATTCAGTATTTTATTCAGCCATTCCATTGGTTCAAAAAGACTTTCCAAATGCAGACTTGAATGATGATAAATTTATGACAGAGAAAATCTTAGAAACCGCTAAAGTGGTTCAAGATTATATTAATGAATCTTATAATCTGTTCGCTAAAAGATTCTTGAATTGTGATGAACACAGATTTGATATTAAACAAGAGTGTGTGGCTAAGTCAGCGTTTTGGGTTACAAAGAAAAGGTATGGACAATGGATTATCAATGATGGTGGATTGGAATGTGATAAGTTGGATGTAAAAGGTTTGGATATTGTGAGAAGTTCATTCCCACCAGCGATGAGAGAGTTAATGACTGGCGTATTAAAAGATGTATTAGGTGATGTGGATAAAGATATTATTGATGAGAAAATATTAAAGTTCAAGAAAGAGATGAAAACCACAGATATTCAGAATATCGCTCTACCAACTGGTGTGAGAAAGTTGTCAAAGTTTAAAGACATCACATCAAAAGATGCTGTGTTTACCAATATGAAAAAGGGAACACCTGTACATGTGAAGGCTGCGTGGGTATATAATGACTTGTTAAAATATTGGGGATTGAATAACTTTGAACAAATCAAATCATCAGAAAAAATTAAGTGGATTTATTTAAAACCAAATACAATGAATATCAAACAAATTGGTTTCAAAGGTTATGATGACCCACCGAAGATTATGGAGTTCATTGAACAAAATGTGGATTATGATAAATTATTCACACGAGCTTTAGAGAAAAAGATTAGAATGTTTTACGAAGCATTACAATGGGATATGCCTGTCGACAAAATAAATACATTAGAACGATTTTTTTAGTTGACTTATATGGCAAAAAAGTATTATATTAATAAACAATAAATCTTAAATAGGAGAAAAAGATGCAAAAAAGTAAGTTAGACAAATTCATTCAAAAGTATAATTTGGGTGGAAATGTAAATTCAGTAAAGTGGAAATCAAAAGGTGATACCATATCAACTACTTTTGTAACACCAGATAAATCTTTGTTGGGTAGTGTTACAGTTGATAAGTTTCAATTTGAAGATGCTGAACTTGGTATATATCAAACTGACCAATTAAAAAGTTTGATTGGTGTTTTAGGTGATGATGTTTCACTTGACTTGTTAAAATTTGGTGATAAAGCTGTTTCACTTAAAGTTAAGAATGGTCCTGTTTCTGTGGATTATGTATTAAGTGATTTATCAGTAATATCCGACCCACCACAAATGAAAAGACTTCCAGAGTTTGGAACTAAAATCAAACTTGACAGAAGTTTCATTGATACTTTTATTAAAGGTAAAGGTGCGTTAAGTGGTGTTGATACTTTCACTGTTGTTAAAAGTGGTAATGGTTGTCAAGTGGTTATTGGTTATTCATCAACAAATACAAATAGAGTTAACATTCCTGTTGAGTCTGATAGTTGTGATGTTGATACACCAATAACATTTAATGCTAATCTTTTCAAAGAAGTATTGGTTGCTAATCGTGAATGTTCATCAGCTGTCTTGGAAGTTTCAACTGAGGGATTAGCTAAAGTGAATTTTAAAATTGATGATTATGATTCTACTTATTACATAGTCGCTATGCAGGATGTAGATTAATGTCTCATTCTTTATGGGTAGAAAAATATCGTCCAACTGATTTATCAACTTATGTTGGTAACGAGCATCTTAAAGAAAAAGTGAAGGTATATCTTGAATCAGAAGATGTACCTCACCTTCTTCTTTTTGGTAAAGCTGGTACTGGTAAGACAACATTAGCAAAGATAGTAGTCAACAATATTGATTGTGATTATATGTATATCAATGCTTCTGATGAGAATAAAGTGGATGATGTCAGAAACAAAATCAAAACATTTGCTTCATCTGTAGGTTTCAAATCCTTGAAAGTAATCATTCTTGACGAGTGTGATTATCTTACACCAAATGCACAAGCTGCATTGAGAAACCTAATGGAAACATTTTCAAAACATTGTCGGTTCATTCTAACTTGTAATTATGTAGAAAGAATAATCGATCCAATCCAATCAAGATGTCAATCATATAAAGTTGTACCACCATCCAAGAAAGAGGTTGCACAACAAATGGTTAATATCTTGAAAGAAGAGAATTGTACATTTGAACTTGATGATATAGCTTTGATAGTGAACGCAGGTTATCCTGATATTCGTAGAGTTATTAATTCAGCCCAAAGACAAATCGTTGATGGTAAGTTGAAGATTGATACAAGTTCTGTGATTCAAAATAATTATAAACTACAATTGTTAGAGATGTTATCCAATGGTTCAAAATTAAACGACATCAGACAATTGATTGCTGACAATTCTATAAGTGATTATTCAGAGTTGTTTAGATTATTGTATGATGAGGTGGATAATTATGGTAATGGAAAACAAGCTGAGTGTATTATGAATATCGCAGAAGCACAATTTCAAGATGTAAATGTAGTAGATAAAGAGATTAACTTTATGTCACTAATAATAAGATTAACAAGGATATTAAAATGAGTAAACGATTCAAAGTAGAACATAACGATATGGAATTGGGTGTGTTGTATATCACATTACATCACCCACCATATAATGATGAAGATGTCTTATCTAAAATTAAATGGAAACAAAAAGATGTCACAATAACAGAAACGCCTATGGGGGGAGAAGAGTAATGATGATACCAAATCAAAAAGGTCAAATGGAAGAACAAATTGACTTTAGTAAAACATCAGAAATCTGTTGTGAGAATTGTGGTGGTAAAACATTTAAACAAACATTGTTGATGAGAAAGATGTCAGCTTTAGTTGCACCAAATGGACAAGAAACCATAATTCCAATGGCAGTATTTGCTTGTGAAAAATGTGGACATGTGAACAAAGAGTTCGCTGATGTGGCTGGAGTTCAGTAAATGCCTTTCTATACTTTTAAATGTGGTAAATGTTTACACGAAATTGAAATCATAACTAAATCATCCGATAGAGAAGATAGAATGTGTACAAAATGTGGGTGTGCTATGAAAAGACAATTTCCAACTACAGCGAGACCAGGTTCAAAAGATGGTTCGTGGGGATTTAGTAAATGACAATATTCGATTGGATAAATCAAATATTTGTAAAGAAAACTCATTGGAATGAATTTACAGAAGATGAACAAAAGAAATTCAGCCCATTCATAATCAATCGTTGGTTATCAATGGATAAAGATTTTCTTGAAATTGTAAACTTCTTTCAAAAGTATTCCATTGGAACATTAGAACCACGAGAGGTTTATAAATGGTATTGTGATATGCTTCCTAAAGGTAAAAGATTTAACAAGTATATCAAAGGTAAAAAAGATAAGAAATACAATACTGAATTGATTGATATTATGGTTACACATTTTGAATGTAGTAAATCACAAGTAAAAGATTATTTAGAATTGATTCATAAAAATGAGTTAATGGAAATATTAGAGAAATATGGAATGAATGAAAAAACAATAAAGAGGTTATTAAAGTGAATATAAAAGAAAACGACTTAACAATGACTGAAATGGACTTAACAGGTACTACCAAACATCCAATTGTAGAACAAATGGAAAAAGAATGGCCTCAAATGACCAATGAGTTTAAAAGATTACAAAGGGAACAATATGAATTGTTTTGTAGGAAACAGCACGATTATGGTCCTGGTAATATTTCAGTTGGAACACAATTACAAACTGATGCTGAAATTAAATTAGCATTAACTGGATTGTGGTTTAGAATGAATGATAAAATACAAAGACTAAAAACTTTGTTAATGGGGAATAAAGAATCTGCTGTAGATGAACCATTGGAAGATGCTTATTTAGATGTATCTAATTATGGTATTATGGCGACAATAGTTAAAAATGGAAAATGGGGAAAATAAAATGAATAAATTATTAATGGCAGCTATTGATAGTTACCAAGCACAAAAAACAGAAGCACTAGCTCATTTGGATTTATTGTTCAATGATGCTACAGCGATTGGTGAACACACAGATTTATTAACTGAAGTAAAAAAATGGACAGACAGTTTATCTCAAGCAGAAGATAACTTAAATGTATTGAGAGAAAACTTTAATGTCAATCAATCCAAATAAAATAACCATTAGAGAAATCTCAAAGAAGATAGCCAAAGATATGATTGTAAAGAATCACTACAGTCATAAGTGGACTTCTTGTAGATATGCTTTGGGTATCTTTTATGAAACAGATAACGAACATTCATTCTTTGATGAACAAGAGGAAAAGTTAGCTGGTGTGGCTATCTATGGTTATCCTGTTGGAAGAAGTGCTCCTAAATCTATCTCACCTGAATTAAAAGAAGAAGAGGTGTTGGAGTTAACAAGGTTATTTATTTTTGATGATTATGGTAAGAACACGGAGAGTGTGGTTCTATCCAAAACATTCAATTGGTTAAAAGAAAACGCTAGTGATATAAAAGTATTGGTAAGTTACTCAGACCCGGAACAAGGACACTTGGGTATTATTTATCAAGCAACCAATTGGATATATCAAGGTAATAGTATTCGACTAATGCCTAACTACGCTATACGACTTACAGAAGATGGTAAGTGGATGCACTCACGAAATGTTACGACAAAGTTTGGTTCTCATAATCTTGAGAAACTAAAAAAGAAAATCGGACATACATTTTGGAGAAAGGAAGAACCTGAAAAACACAGATACTTATATCTGTTGTGTGGAAAGAAAGATAAGAAAAAGATTATGAATACATTAATACATAAACCTAAACCATATCCAAAAGACGCTTATCAATTCTATCCAGAGATACAAAAAATTGAAGTAGAATCAAAGGAGAGATTTTATGAATAAAGGTTGGATGTTAGTTAAACAAAAATTTATGGATTCATATGAAACTCAAAGATTACTTGAAGAGTTTGGAAATCACGATATAGAAGTTAAACTTATTGACCCAAATGAAATAGATATTTTTGTTAATAAAGAAAACAAACAATCTATATTGGTAAATGGTAAGTCCTTACCTTTACCTAAATTTGTATTTCCAAGAACAGGTAGTGGAACGACTTATTATATAAAAGCTGTGATTAGACACTTTGAAAGAATGGGAGTGCCTGTGATTAATTCATCAGAGGCTATTGATAATGTAAAAGATAAATTATATACACATCAAATCTTAGCACAATCAAATCTTGACATACCAAATACAATGTTATTAAAACATCCAATTGATATTGACTTCGTGGAAAAGAACATTGGATTTCCTGTGATTGTAAAAAAGATTAGTGGTAGTTATGGTAGAGGTGTGTTTTTATGTGAGAATAAAAAACAATTAAATCAATTGGTTACGATGGCTGAGTTGAGTAAAAAATCATATGATATAATTATACAAGAATTTGTAAAAGACACTTGGGGTAAAGATTTACGAGTGTTTGTGGTTAACAACAAAGTGGTTGGTTGTATGATGAGGCAATCCACAGACGAAGATTTTAGGGCTAATTTATCTCGTGGTGGTGAGGGATTTCCATATGAGGTGAATGAACAAATAGAATGGTTATCATCAGAGTCATCAAAGGCATTGGGATTAGATGTCGCTGGTGTAGATTTATTATTTCAAAATGGTGGATACAAAATATGTGAAGTTAATTCAAATCCTGGTTTTGAAGGAATGGAAATGTTTACAAAGAAAAACATAGCTGGTGAAATTGTATCATTTATAAAATTAAAGCTTGGATAAAATAAAAAAAGGTAGTATATTATAATATGGGAAGAATATCATATAGTCAATTATCAATGTTTTCAGAGTGTCCATTAAGGTGGAAACTGAATTACATAGATAATGTAACGGAAAGAGAACCAAGTATACATTTATTATTTGGTACAGCAATGCACGAGGTTATACAAACTTGGTTAGAAGTTATGTATCACGATAGTGTGAAAAATGCAAACAAGTTAAATCTTGAACAAAGACTACACGACAAGATGATGGAGTTGTTTAAACAAGACAAAGAAGTGTATGGAAAGAACCCTTGTACATTAGAAGAGTTAAGAGAGTTCTTTCAAGATGGTGTGGATATATTAGATTTTGTTAAAAAAAGAAGAGCTGATTATTTTAGTAAAAGGGGATACAAGTTAATTGGTTGTGAAGTTCCAATTGAAGTAGATTTAAAAAAGAATGTTAAAATAGTTGGTTATTTGGATTTAGTTATATTGGATGAGTTTCACAACACAATAAAAATTTATGATATAAAAACATCTACTCGTGGTTGGAACAAGTGGATGAAAAAAGATGAGAACAAAACTCAACAATTATTATTATACAAACAATTTTATTCTAAACAATACAATCATCCAATTGATAAAATAGAAGTAGAATACTTCATCGTGAAAAGAAAACTATGGGAAGAGGCGATGTTTCCACAAAAGAGAGTTCAGAAGTTTTCACCAGCGAGTGGGACTGTGAGTATGAACAAGGTTGCTAAAAGATTAAATACATTCTTGGATTTAGCATTTGATGATGAAGGTAATAGAATATCAGAAAACATTATACCAACACCAAGTAAGAAAGCTTGTAGATGGTGTGAATTTAATCAAACAGAATATTGTAATCAAGGAGTGAAATGAAAGTAGCATTAATAGGGAGTAGAAGATACGAGAATAAAAAGAAGATTAAAGATTTTGTATTTAAATTAAAACAACAATATGGTGAGAATACCATAATAGTAAGTGGTGGTTGTAAACAAGGAGCTGATAGATACGCTAAAAAATATGCATTAGAATTAGGATTACAATATGAGGAGTATCCACCATTTCACGAAGTACATAATTTATATTGTACAATGCCAGAATCAAGATATGGTAAAGAATTTAGTATGAAAAACTTTTTTGCAAGAAATAAGATTATAGCTGGTACGAGTGATATTATAGTTGCATTTATTCCAGATGGGGTGGAAGCTAAAGGGACTATGAATGTTTTAGAATATGCAAAAAAGATGGATAAAAAAAGAATAATTATTTCATAGTTTTTTTATATTTGTATATATTTATATATGTAAATATGATGGAGAAATATTATGAAAGATACAAAATTAACTTCTGTTAAAATATTAGAAGCTTTATATCATAGATTTAAAATAAGTACAGTTAATACAAATATGACTTTACAAAAAATAACTAATAGAGCACTTGATAGATATTTAGCAGACGAAAAATTTAGAGAAGAAATTGAAACATACGATAACTTAACTGTTAGCGGAAGTAATTTTTAAATAGGAGAAAATAGGTTATGTCAAAGAAAAAAATTCTACTTTTATCAGATGACTTGAGAATGCATAGTGGAATAGCCACACAATCAAAAGAGTTTGTAATGGGAACATTACATAAATATGATTGGGTTCAAATTGGTGGGGCTGTAAAACATCCTGAAGAGGGTAAAGTTATGGATATGAGTGATGCTGTCAAGAACGAGTTAGGAATTAAAGATGCGTCTTTAAAAATATATCCCACAAGTGGTTATGGTAATCCTAATATGTTAAGACAAATAATGGAAATAGAAAAGCCAGATGCCATAATGCATTTCACAGACCCAAGATTTTGGATTTGGTTATATCAAATGGAACATGAGATAAGACAGAACATTCCTATTATGTATTATAACATTTGGGATGATTTACCAGACCCATTATATAATAGAGATTTTTATAGAAGTTCTGATTTACTTATGGGAATTTCAAAACAAACTTACGGTATTAATAAAAGAATACTTTCCAAATATGGTTATGAAGATTGGCAGACAAAATATGTACCACATGGAATAACTGACAAAAGAATTTATAAAATAGATGACAAAGGTGATACTAAATTCAGAGAATTTGAACAAAAACATGGATTGGACAAATATAAATTTAAAATACTTTATTTAAATCGTAATATTAGAAGAAAAAATCCAGGTGATACTGCTCTAGCTTATAAACATATGATGGATAAACTTACACCTGAACAAAGAAAAGATTGTGTGTTTGTTTGGCATTCTGCACCCAGTGATGAAAATGGAACTGATATGAGAGCTGTTCATCAAACTCTTTTACCAGAGTATCCAATTATTTTTACATATGATAATGGTGGTGCAATGAATGACGAAGAAATGAATTACTTATATAATTCATGTGATGTTTATATTAATTTAGCATCAAATGAAGGATTTGGATTGGGTAGTTGTGAAATGTTACACACTGGCGGTTGTATTGTGGTAAATGTGACAGGTGGATTACAAGACCAATGTGGATTCAAAAATGATAAAGGTGAGTATTTAACTGCAGATGATTATGTTGAATTAAAGTCTAATCATAGAGGGAAATACAAACAACATGGAGAATGGGTTTTACCTGTATTTCCATCTAATATATCATTAGCAGGTTCACCACTAACACCATATATTTTTGATGATAGATGTCAATATGAAGATGCTGGTGATGCTTTATGGTCTTGGTACTCAAGAGGTCCTGAAGAGAGAAAAAGATCATTTATTAAAAATATAAATACTACATTTGAAAAATGGAAACCAAGAGAAAAATATACATTGGAGGTTATTTAATGAAAAAATTAATGTTAATATGTGCACCTGTTTCATCAAGAAGTGGTTATGGAGCTCACGCAAGAGACTTAACTTTATCGTTTATACAACATGATAAATATGATGTCAAAATAATGGATGTGCCTTGGGGTGAGTGTCCAAGAAATGCATTAGATAAAAATAATACGAATGATAAAAAGATATTAGATTGTATTTTATCAGAACCAAAAATGGATAGACAACCAGATATATATGTAGACATCAGAATACCAAATGAATTTCAAACTCATGGTAAATTTAATATTGGTATTACTGCAGGTATTGAAACTAATGCTGTATCCCAAAATTGGTTAGAAAGTTGTAATAAAATGGATTTAGTTATAGTTCCATCGGAACACTCAAAAGATGGTTTTGTCAAAACACTTTACGACAAAGTTAATCAACTACCAGACGGACAACAACAAAAAATTGGTGAGTTAAAATTAGAAAAACCAATGGAAGTTTTATTTGAGGGTGCAGATGAAAACATTTACAAACCAATTGATGATTCATCATTAGATTTAGTTGATGATATTAAAGAAGACTTTTGTTTTTTACATGTAGGACAATGGACAAAAGGTGGTTATGGTGAGGATAGAAAAGATATTGGTAAACTAATTAAAATATTTTATGAATCTTTCGCCAATAAAAAAGAACAACCTGCTTTACTTTTAAAAACAAATGGGGCGACTTACTCTGTATTGGATAAAGAGGAGTGTTTAAGAAAAATTAAAAATATGAAATCTAAATTCCCATCAGATTGGAAATTACCAAATGTATATCTTCTACATGGTTCTCTTTCAGATAAAGAAATGAACAAATTATATAATCACCCTAAAGTAAAATGTTTTGTGTCACTAACACATGG
>VTLG01015580.1_pt1 | contig 10138 bp, 19 predicted proteins | sample 4694571 | NCBI WGS metagenome assembly VTLG01 (sample SAMN12604809, study PRJNA352737) | marine metagenome | biome: ENVO:00000447; feature: ENVO:00000209|ENVO:00000569|ENVO:01000036; material: ENVO:00002151; isolation source: viral sequences binned using virsorter ... | reverse complement strand
ATAATATTCCCAAGCGTTGTCCAGGGCTGTTGGACTCAAAGCATCTTGTTCACTGTGAATGTCATCGAGCACTAGCAAATCCGCACCCCGACCAGTGACAGCTCCACCAATACCCGAATAAAACGCCTCACCCCCGCCATTGGTTTCCCAACGCCCGGCAGATTTTGAATCCGCTTTTAGCGCCACTCCTGGGAAAACAGCTTGGTATTCTTCTGCGTCAATAATATCTCTGACGCGTCTACCGAAACGGAAGGCAAGTTCAGCTGTGTGAGTAATTTGCATGACTTTGAGTTTTGGGTTTTTGCCAAGAACCCAGGAAGGGAAGTAGGTGCTGGCAAATTCGCTCTTTGTGTGCCGTGGTGGCATATTAACAATAAGCCGTTTTAGCTCGCCGCGTGCGACTCGTTCGAGCTTTTCAGCAAATATTTGGTGGTGTCGCCCTTCAATAAAATCAGGCCACATGTGTTTGACATACGTCAGAAAGCTTTCTGCGCCATTGCGTTGGAGTTGTTTAGCGTTTAACGCCTCAGTTAGTTCAATTAATTGCTTAGTCGCATCAGGGTATTGCTCTGCTAAACGTTCCAAGTCAATGTCTACATTATACGTCGATTTAGTTCCTTTTGGCATTTATTAATGTGCTTCTTTTTAGCATTAGGGTTATTTATATAGTCTATTAAGTCCTTGGTCGAAGTACCTTTCATCCAATAATAACGGACCAAGGTCTTGCCGGTCCTACGGTTAAAGAGCTTTTCTGTCGGTTTAAATTTAATCGGCATTTTCTTTATTGTGCGTGATGTTTTTGCACCACCAGTAAAATTCACTTTCTCCCAAGGTATGTTTCATTGTATTCACTCTTTGTGTCACCAACTGAACGTTACCTATTATATAGCCTTTATTCGGGTCTTTTCTATCAATACTCACATTAAAGTCCTGTTTGCCTTCGCCACCGTGCCACGTCATAAAGACACCTGATAATGCACATTTTCCATTTTGTTTTCGCCAAATATTTTTAATATTATCCATATCGAGTTCCCATTCCATGTCTTTCCGCGCATTTTTGAGTTTTGAAAAAACCACAGCAAGATAGGATTCCGGGCTATGATTCCTTGCCGCGTTTCTTTGAAAGGAGGTACAGCGTCTACAAACGTTTCGCTTGCCAGTGTATTCTTCTTGGAGAAGTTCTCTTTGGCAGGTGACGCAAGTTTTTTTCATATAAAAAATTTTTCCTTCGACCAGGGACTCCTAGACCCTTTTTGTTATATAAAAGGGATCAAAAAATGTCAAATTTTCTGGATATTCTGTACCCGTCTGTTTTCTTCTCTTTAGAAGATAGTAGACAAGCTAGCATAAGGGGGGGTTAGCCCCTTTGTATATTCAATTAGTACAAGTATGTCTAATTGCAAAGGTACTAACCCCCCCTTATGCTAGCTTGTCTGGGCGACCGATTGGAGTAGCAAGCGCCTTGAGAGCGTGTCAGTTGGCCTCAGTTAGCCTTGAAAAGAGTTAGTGTTAGTAACTAGTCTTAATAGGTTTGGTATGCCTCTATTAGTACCCATTTGATTCCATGCTTTTCGCCTTGATTGATCATCACCATAAGGTGCGATTCCTCTTTGTTGCATAGACACTTGATGCTCGTGAACAGCAAACAATTCATCTACCACTGAACGCGGTAGATGAATTAGACAGATACCTCTATCAGTTGGCATTGGTCAATCGTTCTGGATCACCAGTACCGACTAAATGCTCAATGGTTTCTATAGCGTCCTCTTGTTGAGCAGTAGCTGTTCCCTCTTTCTTGCTTGCAAAGAGTTTGACCATGAGCATGATGGTTCTAGCATCCTCTGAGTCAATGTCAGCAGTTATCATTGCCATTGGTACGTTGTTGTTTTCTGTAATATCTTGTGGCATTTTAGCCTCCTTTATTAATTGTTATTACTCTTATTATATTACTTGATTTATGGGATAATTCAAGTATTATTATATATGTAATCAACATTAATACGGAGGATATGATTATGAGCAACGAACAAAACACAGCACAGGAAGAGCACATCATTGATGAGGTCTATGCTGACAACAGCACCGAGATGCAGTTGTTGGTCAAAGGTCTTATGGCTAGCTTTGGTTATGATAGAGACATGGCTTTGATGAAGATAACCGAGCAACGCATCGAAGAGTGGAGGGAATCCCATGATTGACACAGCATTTATAGTTGTCCTCGCAGTCGCAGTTGTGATTGCGGTTCTTGGCATACTAGCAACCATCAGATAACAGTTGCCTCCGAACCTCCCATCAGAAATGATGGGAGGTTTTTTATTTGCCCTTGACTTTTACCTCCAGCGAAGGCCGTACCGGTAACTTTCTTTAGATAGAAAAGACAAGCAAGCGCGATGCTTTGCCTAGCCATCGCTTCGCTTTGGCCCGGCATTGCTTGTCTTTTCCCCGCCGAAAAAACAAGCGAGCTGCCAGCCCGGGCCCAGGGGAAACTTTCTTTTAGACAGAAAAGACAAGCAAGCATTAGTGCTGTTGTGATGGGTTGTATCACAACAATGCTTGCTTGTCTTTGGGCGACCGACGGAACAAACTAGCTTGCATTTATATGGGATTTTTCGTATAATAGGGGTTCTTAACAAATAAGGAGAGCAAGATGGGAATGGACGTATATGGATTGAATCCAACAACAACTGCACCAGCACAACCTAACCACAATGACTTTGATTCGGAAGATTGGAAAGCATACTATGCTGGGCAATCTTTATCTGGTCAATACTTTAGGAACAATGTTTGGTGGTGGCGACCGCTTTGGGATTATGTTGCCAACACCTGTTCTGAGGTTATCACCGAAGAAGATTTTGACGCAGGACACTACAACTCTGGTCATGTCATTGGCAAAGAACAATGCGAGTATATCGCTGATCGATTAGCTCGCGAACTTTTGAATGGTGGCGCTGAGGAGTATAAGAAAGAATATGAAAAAATTCTTTCCGAACTGCCTTTGGTCGAATGTCATTGTTGCAAAGGCGATGGGAAGGGCGCTCACTATTCAGAAGGCAAAGACACTTGCCACGTCTGCAAAGGCTCGGGAGAGGTTGAGAACTCTGGCAAACACTATCCGTTTGACGTGGACAATGTTCGAGAGTTTCACAGCTTCGTCAAGAACTGCGGTGGCTTTGAAATCTGCTAAGTGCTTGAAGTGAGCAGGTGGTTCTGGATCTCGTTAAAGCTATAGCTTCCACCTAGCCACTTCTACCAAGAACCCCCGACAGAAATGTCGGGGGTTTTTTTGTGTCTGATCACAAACCTCCCTGGGCTGCAACCTTGCAACTCTTTAGATAGAAAAGACAAGCAAGCAGTCTTTTCTCCCCCGCCGATCGGAGAAGCAAGTGGGCTTCCTCCCAGGGGGCTCAGCTCTTTTAGATAGAAAAGACAAGCAAGCCCAGGTTTTACCAGGGCCCAGCTTGTCTTCGCCCCTCGAAAAAACAAGCAAGCCCAGGCAGCTGCCTCCGGGCCCGTGCTTTTTAGATAGAAAAGACAAGCAAGCATCTTCCCCTGGGACCGGGCTGCTGCATCTTTTTTGTCAGAAAAGACAAGCAAGCAGTTGTCCACAGGATATCCACAGGTTATTCAATGACCTTGGTCCAAGCTTCTTCAAACTTGGACCAAGAACCCTGGTCAAAGGACAAAAGAGCAGGTGTTTTTAGTCCCTGGACGACCAACGACTCTATTTGATCAGCCGAAAAGAGATACAAGCCATATTTTCTGGGGTACTTCTTCGAGAGACCCTGGACTAAGATAAAAGCCGGGGCGTTTTCTCTGAGCTTGTGGTACGCAATTTGATGAGGGGAGAAGGAAACTTTGTTACTTTCGGTTACTTTGAGCTCAACTGTAAAGTAAACACCGCCTGGAGACACGCCTAAAACATCAGGAATGCCCTGGTTTGTCCACGATTCTATACGAATGAGCTCGAACGTCTTCAAGTTCGACCTAACTTTTTTCCAAAATAAAGATTCTTTTTTTGCCACAGTAAAGAAAGTATACCAGAGTGGTTGAATATATACGATAGATAGTATATAATTATGGGACAATATTAACAAAATATAAGGGAGTTTAATATGAACTATAATATTGATAATTTAAATGGAGAAATGCTGGGCCGTGCCTGTGCTTTCGCCGCAAAAGGAGATGTACGATTCTATTTAAATAGTGTCTACATTGAAAAAAGACCTGCTGGTGGTGTCTACGTTGTTGCCACCAACGGACATTATCTTTGTGTTTATGAAGATAAAGAAGCGTTGCCTGAAGAAGGGTTTAAAGAGGTTATTTTGGACGTCTATCAACCCAACTCAAAAAAACTGCTTCCTGTTTTCACACAAATGAAAAAAACGGATTCAGAAAGAGTTGACTTGTTAAACCTAGATGACTCTGAAAATCAGGTACATATAGTCAGAACCGTTGATGAAGAAACTGTGACTGATAGAGTGTATGTCCAAAGCGGACACTACCCAGATTGGCAGCGTGTAATCGACTCTAATCTTAATCTAAACACACCAACTGGTTTTAACACACGATACTTAGCTAAGCTTAAAGACTTCATACTTAAAGGGGAGAACAAAAAATTCCCTATTGTGACGCTTGTTGCTGGCAGTAGCGAAGGCTCTAACATCTGGCAATCGGAACACGGCATCGTGATTATTATGCCTACAAGAGTTGTTGGGAAGTTTAAAATTAATGAGCTTGTTAAACCAGAAACCGTTGAGTTGGAAGAGGTGGCCCAATGAGCATAGAAGTTAAAATACATTATTATGAAGTCGTAGAAGCCATTGAATTGTATATAAAAGAAAACTACAACATGGATTTAGACTTGGATATTTACTCCGAGAATTGTGTGTTAGCGGAAGGTATCGTGGAGGTGGAATATCATGAACTGGAACCTGTTTACAAAAAACACAAGAACGGGAAGGTGGTCAAAAATCAATACGGGCATCCTGTTGTTGATCGTGAAAATTCTGAGTATGTAAAAAGACACCTTTCTTTTGATGAAAGAGCCTCGTTTGTTTTTAGCGTCAACAATAAAAGCGGGTATTGATATGAGTAATGGTGCAAAAGTTAAATGGAAAACGAACGGAAAACACTTAGTTTATCTCGGATGGGGTAGAGGTAACGTGTCTTTTGAAGTAGACGAAGAAACAGGGGAACCTAAAAACTGGGAAAACCTCAGTCCGAGTCCTGATCCCAGTGTAAATGACCTGCTCATCAGTAGAGCACAGGCTATTTTTAGGAAAGAGCAAAATGTTGAGTGAAGAATTAAGAGAAAAGCTTACCAAAGAATTAGCTGCTTCCTTAAATCAAATGCGCCGTGCAGAAACAGAATCGTTACAGCACGGCGAGTACATTGGACAGGTCTCTGCTTACACAGAGTTGTTGATTTGGTTAAAAAGAAAAAGTATATTAAGAAACGGTAAAAAGTAGATATGTTTGAACGACACGAAAACAATTTCTTCATTGTACACAAGGGAGAAAAACACAAACTAAAAGTTGGTGATCTTTTAAACGTCCCCTGGGGGAAGGCAAGTAAACAACTAGCCTGCATAGTAAAAATAACTGAAGCAGGACTTCATATAAAAAAATACAAGGCCAGCAGTAGAAACTGGTCCAAAGTGCCTGTTGTTTTATCAAAAGAACACCAAGAAAAAACAGAGTTTAGCCCTGGGCAATTTGCTAATAGGGGTCTTTTGGTTAATAGGTATAACTTGGGGGCTTTAATACTAGAGAAAAAGAATGACTAAAGTGTGGAGAAAAAAGGAGTGGGAAGAAGCGGAAAAAGAACTAGAAGCTGATCCCGATTTCCATTGGTTTATAAAAGACATGTACACAGAAAACACACTAGAAAGACAACAAGACGGGCGTACCCCTTTTTTAAACATGTTTGAATACTACCGAACCTATCCAGGGTGGTTAAAAGAGGTCTATAAGAAAAAACATGGCTGAGATCTATGACGCCTTTGGGAAAAAACACGCTATGCCAGATAAAAAACCCGACAAAATCAACCCTCCTTACTATCGAAAAACCATAGAAGTTACCGACTTTATTATAGCTTATGCTTTGGACTTTCTTGAGGGTAATATTGTAAAATATATTGCTAGATACAAGGATAAGCACAAGGATGGCCTAGAAGATTTATATAAATGCAGGTGGTACCTGGATAAACTAATTGAAGAAAAAGAGCGGGAGCAAAACAGTGATTAGAGAAACACATAAACTTATTCAAGATAGTAAAACTAAAAAGTACAGGCTTGTTAGTAAAGGCGGGAAGACTATAGAGCTTGGAACAGGTAATTTAAGACAGGCAAAGAAGCGGTCTCTTATATTTCTACAAAACGAGAGGAAAAACAATGCTTAGACTACGAACATATTTAGAAGTGGACCAGGCTAATAATTTAATTGATGCCATCAATCAAAACCAACTACACGACTTGCTGCCTTTTCTTAGAATCGGTCTAAAAGGGGCAAAGAAAAGCTATCGTTTGTGTATTGATTGTCCGATAGACAGTCATCCAAGAATAGCTAACAAACTAGAAGACACTATGGGCCTAACACTTACTTGGGAAGAATATGACAACGCGACTAAACCAAAAGAAGCTGTTGGGATGACACCTGAGTTTAAAGAATACGTCGACGAGCTACACAAAAAAACTATTCGATAAATTGTGCTTCTTCTGCCTCTAGCAAAGGTTTATAGTCTCCTAACAACTTTTGTATTCTTTGTTTGATCTCTATTTCACTTAACGAATCCAGGCTACCGGTACGAATTTCTTTTCTTTCTACATAAAGACCCGCTGCTCGACCTCTTTGAACCTCGGCTGAAACAGCAGCCGTCAAATTTCCTTTGTCTATAGCTTGGTCTCTTATATCAGCAAGTTTTTTAACATGCCTACCAAAGGTGACTTCATATTTTTTATCCACCTCCCCCTGGAGCTCTCTTACATAGCGAACAACAAGCGGGTATTTTTGTGGGTTCAAAAGCTCTGAAGCTCGAACATGAGCACTCGATTTACCGTACCCAGCAGAAATAGCACACTCGGTTTGGGTTTTTGAGCCGTCGTTATAAACAAACTCTTTCGCAAAACGTATTTGTTTTGGCGTCAAGTGTTTCTCATTGCGGCCTGATATGTTTCCTGATTTTCCTTTTGGCATGGTTGAATTATATCCTCTACAGTAAGTTTTAGTAAAGCCTTTTTTCACATAACCTACATAACCTGTAACGCACCTCTGTCAGGTTATGTGAAAACCCCTATAAACAAAGGGTTTCGTCCCAAACGCACCTCCGCACCTCTGTTTTTGAAAAAAATAACGTATTAGTCTTTTGTAAAATCACAGAATCTCAGGTTCAGGGGATGTGGTTATTCTCTATATAGGAAAACAAGACCCCTTGATTTTAAAGGGTTTCAGCTATACCATACCTCTGTTTTCACATAACTTTCACATAACTTATACAAATTTTTGAGGTGCGGTGGAGAAATCGCCACTTAGCCCTTAGAAATAGACTACTTTTGCTTATAAAACGGAGGAAACCCTATGGAAATTGCAAAAAAACTCTGGAAACTCACTAAAAGTCCCTGGTCCTTGGGCCACCGTCAACTCGACGAAGGGATACATTGGGGTTTTCCTTTAGACCCAGAACCCTGGATAAAGCATATAAGAGAATACGCCATAGCTTACCTTGCCGGTGTGATATATTTGATCGCCACCGCCTCTTTAATATATACGATTTTTTCCTAAATATATATTTACTTTATATTACGGTGGTGTATAATTCTATCAAGGTCGGTTGACACTCCTTTAAATTCGGATTTGATCCTAGTTCGTTAGCCGGGTTTTTTGGTCAATCGACGGTAAACATAAGGCAAAAAACCAGGCGATAGGATCACTTTAATAAGCAAAGGAAAGAACATGGAACAATTTGACTATATCGAAGACCAAAAAGAAGAAGTACCATACGACAAAGACGACGGCCTATGCACCTGTGGAAAAAACATTGAAGACTGCCCGGAAGCATACGACCACATGACCCACGGATATTAAAATGAACATATTTTATTTTGACGAAGACCCGTGGCACGCTGCAAAAATGCAGCCGGATAAAATGTTGGTAAAAATGGTTTTGGAAACAGCTCAAATACTATCAACCGCCCATCGGGTTCTTGACGCAGACGACGCCGAAAACAGTTTATACAAAGCAACACACATTAACCACCCGTGCACCGTTTGGGCCAGAGAATCTTCCGGCAATTACGAGTGGCTGTTAAAACATTTTATGGCGCTGTGTGCCGAATACCACTACCGGTATGAAAAACACCACGCCAGCTACAACAAACTTGCCTTCTCTTTAAGCTATTTACCAGAAAACATTGCCGTTGGTTCAATGACGCCCGTGGCATTAGCAATGCCGGACAAATACAAACAAGACGACCCAGTAGCCGCCTACAGAAACTACTGCATACACGAAAAAGAGTACGCAGCCTGGAACAACAAAAGAAAGAAACCAACTTGGTGGGAGCATTAAATGAAAGGACCGATAACGTTAGTCTATTTTAACAAAGAAGACGCTGATTTTTTATCTTACAGCACCTGCCTGTACACAGAGGATTTTCATTTAGAGCTAGCCAGGGGAGAGCTGCCCAACGGCAAAAGCAAACCGGTCATGCACTTCTATGAAGACCAAATTAGCGCGCTCACAGCCTATAAAATTTTTAAGGAACTCGACATGGACGTGAGTTTGAGCACGGCAATGTTACAAGACAGTATGGAATGGGTGGTTATTGTAGACGACCCAAAAGAACACGCTAAGTTTTTAAGCAGCTGATGCCTTGTTAAGACGGATTTGGTCCCAGTTCGTTAGTTTATGTGTGTGGCGTCAGCCTGCATCGAAGATAATGCAGACATAAACACTGGGACTATGAACTATAGCAAAGAACAAATATTCCATTTTACCTGTGAAAAATGCGACCTGTGGTGGAGCATTGCAGCAGAAAACCTGGAAGCCAACAAAAAGACCTGGACGTGCCCCTGGTGCGGCCACAAACATTTACCCCCACACAAAGACGTTAATCACAAACTCCACCAGCACAAGTAATATAGCTATCATCAATAAGACGTCCTTGTTCCATCGTCTCTTCTATTTTTCGGTGTAAAGCCTCCCCACGATAACCCTGGTTATACCAATATGAAGCCGCTTTTTCCTTAGATAAATCGTCTTCCGTAGTCCCCATAGTTCAATACTTGATTCGTTGCTTTCTTAACCAATCCCCCTTTCTGATAACCAGGGAAACCTCCCTGTGTTATGATCGTCTCCCGCAGTGGTGCGATTTCCAGGGCATAAACCTTAATAGGAAGGGTTTCATATCTCCCTGTCTCTTCGTTGTATCTCCTCCCTGTAAACTCAGCTTCTGTGAGTTCTTTAAAATCGAGACCAAATGCCTTGGCTATTTTCTTCGCTTCCTTTATCGCATTGGTGTAAGGCGAAATAGGGCCTCCCCCTTCACTCCCTGTGGGAATGTAGATGTGCGTAACATCAGGGTCGTGCATCAATGTGGAAACAATATCCGCTTGTAGTTTCGCTCTTCCAAAATTTCCTTTTAGGGGGTAATCCGCACGCATGTCGCTCTCTCTTGTCGATGTCGAGCCTGCTTTGTCTTGGAGCCCCTTAAACTCTTCTTGTGTAGGAGCCTTCTTGTTTTTAATGGCCTGATAAATAAGGCCCATGTTTGAGTCCTGCGCCACTAGCTCCTGTGCAAACGGTTTTACTGCTTTTAGTGTCGTATCAAGATGTTTAATGGCACTGTTTTCTATGGCAACCTCAGCAACCGGTCTAAAATAATCTTGAACAGTCTGAAGCACTTCGGCATCTGCTTGATAAGATTCGGGAACATACTTAGCGTCAACCAACGCTTTTAAAACTTTCTGACTAGACGGACCCGGCTCCCGGCCGACATCATCACTCCAATCATTACTAAAATCGCCAGAGCTGTCAATAAAGTCCCGGCTGTCCGTTAAGAAGGTATCAAGGTTCGCATCGTCTTTAAACTCTATACCTAAACTAAGAAGCGGCTGGTATTCTAGTATTTCTTTTCTAAGGTT
>VTLG01008635.1_pt1 | contig 10139 bp, 11 predicted proteins | sample 4694571 | NCBI WGS metagenome assembly VTLG01 (sample SAMN12604809, study PRJNA352737) | marine metagenome | biome: ENVO:00000447; feature: ENVO:00000209|ENVO:00000569|ENVO:01000036; material: ENVO:00002151; isolation source: viral sequences binned using virsorter ... | reverse complement strand
ACAAAGGTACTTCACCTTATGATGCTGGTCTGTTCTATTGCCCTTACGTTCCACTACAGATGGTTCGTGCGGTGGGTGAGAACTCCTTCCAGCCTAAGATCGGATTTAAGACTCGTTACGGAATGGTCGAGAACCCATTCTCACAGGGTCTTACTCAAGGTCAAGGTGTTCTTACAGAGAACGCAAACCGTTACTACAGACGTGTTGCTGTTAAGAACCTTATGTAAGAAGAAAGGATATATATCCTCTTACACAAAAGACTCTCCTTCGGGAGGGTCTTTTTTTTTATAAATATAGAATGAGATAGTAACACACAGTCACGTCTCACGAAAAATCTATCTAGAGGTACTTATGAGTAACCCTTTTGAGCTGCGGCTTCAGCTCTTTCAAGAAGCCAGAGATTATCTTGTCGATGTATTTAATCGAGATGTCCTAGAATGGGATAGAAAAAATCAAGAAAAGCTGGACATAGAAACTAAATATTCTAATGACTGGAGTAGACATTGTGATTTAAGAGAGGAAGGAACGGCAACTGCAAAAGATTGTCCGATTTCTCCAGATCCAATTAAACTTCCAGAGTATCCAAAATATCCCACTAGACAAGAAATTCTAGAGATGGCAACGTTCATCAGAGAATTTACAGCAGATAAGGGGGAGGAAGAATAAAATGGAAACGGTGCTGCCACTCAAAAATATAGAGGCCATATGCAGTAATAAGAGGAATGCAGAACTCTTCTTGATACTTCAAATGCGTTTACTGTATCCTCATCTTTATAAAAAGGAGACTCCTTAAGGGGGTCTTTTTTTGTCTAAATACTTAAAAGTATATTATAATGGCGATTAGAAAACCACCTGCTGATAGACCAGGAACACCACTAACAAACAGAAACTTTCTATCACCTGTAGGGTTTAAGTTTTCTTTAAAGAGAGCACCTGGTGTTGCTTTCTTTTGCAACCAAGCAAACATACCATCTATGGATCTTGGTATTGCAGAGCAACCCAGTTACTTAAGAAACATTCCCGTTCCTGGTGATAAAATACAATTTGGTGATTTAACCTTAAGATTCCTTGTTGATGAAGATCTTGTTAACTATATGGAATTGCAAAGGTGGATTCGTGGATTGGGATTTCCCGAAAGTATGGATGAGTTTCGTAAGTTAGAAGGTGAAGCAGTATTACCAGGCAACTTTGGTAATGCAGGAGATGACATATATTCTGACGGAACCTTACAGATATTAAGTAGTAATTTAGTACCTTCATTTCAGGTAGTATTTAATGACTTATTCCCTTATACTTTATCAACTATAACATTTGATGCAACGGATGCTGACATAGAATACTTTACAGCAGACGTATCTTTCAAGTATACTATATACAACCTCACTGATATGGAAAACAATCTTTTATGAGTATTGATCTTGAATCTATTCAAGAGATGTGGGAAAAGGATGCAAAGATAGACAGAGATAATCTACACGAAGAATCATTGAACATCCCCTCTCTTCATGCAAAGTATTTTGAATTATATAATACTATCTTTCTATTAAGAAAGAAAGCAGAGCAACAAAGAAAAAACATTCGTCATGAGAGGTATGAGTACTTCTCAGGCAAATCAGATCCTGATGTTTATATAGAAAACCCTTTTCCAAAGAAGATAAGGGATAAGGATACTATGCAAAAATATTTGGATGCAGATGAGAAACTTTCTAACTCATCACTAAAGATAGAATACTATGACACTATGCTTACATACTTAGAAAGTATTCTTAAAGTAATACAGAATAGAACATTTCAGATAAAGAATGCAATTGAGTTCATGAGATTTAATTCGGGGTTGGGATAATGGCATTTAAAGATCCACAAAGAAACAAAGAATATAATAGAATGTATTATGAAAAGCATAAACAAGAGAGAAAAGATTATCTCAGAGAATATTATAAACAAAATTCTGAAAAAATAAAAAATTATCAAAAAGAATACAGATCTATTCCTGAGAATAAAGAAAAAATTAAGGAAAGAGATAAAAAATATAGAGAAGATAACAAGGAGAAACTAGCACAAAGAAAAAAAATTTATAGTCAAATCTCAGAGAATAAATTAAGAAGAAAAAATTATATATCTCAGTATGTTAAAGATAATAGAGAAAAAGTAAATGCATACCAACGGGAATGGGATAAAAATAAATTAAAAACTGATCCTGTCCACAAAATAAAAAAGGGATTATCAAAGAGATTTAGATTAGCATTAAACAGGCATCTTAATGGTAAACCTGTGGGTGTAAGGGGAAGTAGTTCTATAAAACTATTAGGTTGCAGTATTCCAGAATTTATGAAATATATGGAAGAACAATTTTATAATAATCCAGAGACAGGTGAAAAAATGACTTGGGATAATTGGAAAATTGATGGATGGCACATTGATCATATCAAACCCATATCAAAATTTGATTTAAATGATCCCAAACAGGTAGAAGAAGCAGTTCACTACACAAATCTTCAACCACTATGGTGGAAAGAAAATTTAGAAAAAAATAATAAATGGCTTGACATAACTTCATAAATACGCATAGATGCATGGGTATGGGTGATAGACACAACAGCCAATGTCTTTATATCTAAGGCTAATGAAGTATTTTTAACGATTGATTCAGAACCTCATATTGAGTATGAATTGAGAGATCACTTTACCTTTGAGGTAGAAGGTGCAAAGTTCATGCCTCAATATCGTAATAGGAATTGGAATGGAGAGATCCACCTATTCGATATGAGATCAAAGAGAATTTATATTGGATTATTAGATAGAATTATTTCTTTCTGCCAAAGACATGACTACACATATAAGTTTGTAGATAACGAATATTATGGTGCTCCCTTTGAGATTAATGAGGGAATATCATATGAAGGTGTTAAGGATTATATGAACTCCATCTGTTCCCATAGTCCAAGAAAATACCAAGTTGAGGGAGTATACGATGCGTTAAGACATAATAGAAAGCTATTGATATCACCAACTGCTTCAGGTAAATCTTTGATGATTTATTCTCTTGTAAGATATTACGTTGATAAAGGACAAAAAATTCTCTTAGTTGTTCCAACGACATCTCTAGTAGAGCAGATGTATAAGGATTTTGAAGATTATGGTTGGGATGCTGATTCATACTGCCACCGTATCTACGCGGGAAAAGATAAAACCAACGAACACCCCGTTACTATAACTACATGGCAATCTGTCTATAAACTAGAGAGATCCTTTTTTGAAGACTATAACGTTGTTATCGGTGATGAGGCTCACTTGTTTAAGAGTAAGTCCTTAGTATCTATAATGACTAAACTTCACCATGCTAAGTATAGGTTTGGGTTTACTGGTACATTAGATGGTACACAAACTCATAAGTGGGTATTGGAGGGTTTGTTTGGTCCATCATACAAAGTGACTAAAACAGATGAACTAATGAAACAAGGTCATCTTTCTAAATTAGATATTCAATGTTTGGTTCTTAAACATTCTCCTCAAAAGTTTGAAGTTTATAATGATGAAATCGAATATTTAATATCACATGAACAGAGAAATAAATTTATAACTAATCTAACACTAGACTTAAAAGGTAATACACTTGTCCTTTATAGTAGAGTAGAAGCACATGGTGCAGTACTATATGAAAAGATAAATAATAGCAAACGAATTGACCGTAAAGTATTTTTTGTTCATGGTGGAGTGAATGCTGAAGAAAGAGAATTGATTCGTGAAATTACTGAGAGGGAGAATAATGCAATCATCGTTGCCTCGTATGGAACATTTTCTACTGGCATCAATATTAAAAATCTCCATAACGTTATTTTTGCCAGCCCGTCCAAATCGAGGATTCGTAATCTCCAAAGCATTGGACGCGTACTTAGAAAAGGCAACAACAAAGTAAAAGCAACTTTGTATGATATATCAGATGACTGTACTCATAACTCTAAAAAAAATTACACACTAAATCACTTTATAGAAAGAATTAAAATTTACAATGAAGAAAATTTTAACTATGAAATAATCACAGTACAACTTAAGAAAGATGGGAATTGAAGACGACTTTTATGCATCAATAAAACTTAAATCTGGAGAAGAGGTGTTCGCTCGTGTTGCCGCCTCTGAAGAAGAAGATAGAACTATGTTAATTCTCCATACTCCTGTAATGTTTAGTGAAATTAAGAATAAAGGTGGACTTGTAGGATATAAAGTAGAACCTTGGTTAAAGACTACTAGAGAAGATATGTTTATTGTCAATATGGATAATGTTATAACGATGTCTGAATCATCTGATATGGAAATGATTGTAATGTATCAACATTTTCTTAGAGATTCCCAAAGAGAAATGCAACATCAACATAAAATTAATAGAAGAATGGGATATATTTCTAACGTAAATGATGCTAAAGAAAACTTAGAAAAAATATTTAAGTTAGATAGTCCTGAAAATACTAGTAGTTAATATATCTCTTTAACCCCCACAAAGGTATTCTACTTGGTTTTTAAAACTTGTCAAGTAGTTATTTAAATGTTATACTATCTACATAGTAGTGATAAATCTTATGGCAATAATTAGACCTATGGCAAAACGTAAGAGATCAGAACACTATGTAAATAATAAAGAATTCTTAGCAGCTTTAATTAAATATCAAGAAGATATAGAAATAGCACAATTGCAAGATAAACCTAAACCACAAATCCCTCGTTACATTGGTGAGTGTTTTCTTAAGATAGCAAATCATTTATCATTCAAGCCTAACTTTGTTAATTACATGTTTAAGGAGGATATGATTTCTGATGGTATAGAAAATTGTGTGCAGTACATACATAATTTTAATCCAGAGAAATCACGTAATCCATTTGCATACTTTACACAGATTATACATTATGCATTTCTCCGTAGAATCCAAAGAGAGAAACGCCAATTAGAAATTAAAAATAAAATTATAGAGAAGTCTGGTTATCAAGAAGTATTTAATGATGACAATAAGATTGACGGATCTAATTTTTCAGACTATAATTCAATCAAAGACGCTGTGCATTCTAAATTGCGTAATTAATGAAAGTTGCCATCATAACTGATCAGCACTTTGGAGCACGAAAAAATTCTAAACTTTTTCATGATTACTTTCTGAAGTTTTATAATAACGTGTTTTTTCCTTTCCTAGAGAAGGAAGGAATTACCACGGTTATTGATATGGGAGATACTTTTGATAATCGCACAAATATTAATTTCTCAGCATTAACGTGGGCAAAGGATAATTACTTTGATCGTTTAAGGGATATGGGCATCACTGTCCATACTATAGTAGGTAATCATACAGCATATTATAAAAACACAAATGAGATAAACGCAGTAGATCTTTTATTGAGAGAATATGATAATGTAAAAATATATTCTGAAGTATCATCTATAATGGTAGGTGGTTGTAATATTACTCTTGTGCCTTGGATTAACAAGGAGAATGAAGAGATGAGTGTAGCTTTGATTAATAAGTCAAGATCTCCTATCTGTATGGGACACCTTGAGTTAAATGGATTCAGAGCAACTCCAGGTCATATGATGGAGCATGGAATGGATTGGAGTATATTTAAGAAGTTTAAAAAAACATTCTCTGGTCACTATCATTGTAGATCTAATCAGGATAATATTTACTATTTGGGTAATCCATATGAGATGTTTTGGAATGATGTAAATGATGTCAATCGTGGATTCCATTTGTTTGATACAGAAACACTAGAACATACTCCTATCAATAATCCATATCGAATGCATCATATTGTTTATTATAATGATACTGATTATCAATTATTTGATGCACGAGAATTAGAAAATAAAATTGTAAAAGTTATTGTTAAACAGAAATCAAATATTACTAAGTTTGAAAAATTTATTGATAAATTATATGCTGCTAATGTAGCAGAGTTAAAAATTGTAGAGAATTTTCAAATACAAGAAGCAGCAGATTTTGAGGCATTTGAATCTGAAGATACTATTTCTGTTCTTAATAGGTACATTGAAGAAGCAGAAATTAAACTTGATAAATCTAAAGTACAAAAGATGGTACAGAACATTTATCAAGAGGCATGTGAATTGATTTAATGTATATTATCACAGTGCATGGAAAGGAAAATGAGGGTGCATACTCAGTTCAAGATGATGAAGGACAACATATTCTTTATTTGTTTGAAGAAGAAGATGATGCCATGAGATATGCTATGATGCTTGAAGATAATGAAAGTCCAAAGATGCATGTTATTGAAGTGGAGGATGAAGTTATGATTAAGACCTGCGAGGTTCATGATTATAACTATGCAGTTATTACTCCTGATGACATCGTAGTTCCTCCTACTTCTAAACATGATTACATTTGAAAAAATACGATGGAAGAATTTTCTATCTACTGGCAATCAATTTACTGAAATTAACTTAGCACTTGATAGTGAAGCTAAGTATTCTAAGAATTCTACTACATTAATAGTAGGAACAAATGGTGCTGGAAAGAGCACTGTATTAGATGCTCTTACCTTTAGTTTGTTTAATAAACCATTTCGTAAGATTAGTAAGGGTCAGTTGGTTAATACAGTAAATGAAAAAGATTGTATGGTTGAGGTTGAGTTCTCTATAGGATCAACTGAATGGAAAGTAGTAAGATCTATTAAACCAAATAAGTTTGAGATATGGAGGGATGGTAGTTTGATGGATCAAGCTGCTTCTGCTAATGATCAACAGAAGTGGTTGGAACAGAATGTTCTTAAGATGAACTATAAGTCATTTACTCAGATTGTTATTTTAGGTAGTAGTGCTTTTGTTCCTTTCATGCAATTGACTGCATCTAATAGAAGAGAAGTTATTGAAGATCTTTTAGATATTAAGATTTTCTCCTCTATGAATAATCTAATTAAGGATAAGATAAGAGAACTTAGAGAACAGATAAAAACATTAGAACTTAAGAAAGAGTCTCTTAATGATAAAGTGGGGATGCAAGAGAATTTTATTGAAGAGGTAGAGCAACAAGGTAAGGGAAGAATAGAAGACAATAAATTAAAAATTACTACTTTGTTTAGTGAATCGGATAATTATGTTTTAGTTAATAATGAATTAGAAAATGATGTTGCTGACCTAACTAAAGATCAAGAAAAGCTAACAGGAGCTACAAAAAAGTTACGTGAGTTAGGAAACCTTAAAGGAAAAATATCCCAGAAGGTATCGACCATTACTAAAGAGCATAAGTTTTTCACAGAACATACTGTTTGCCCTACTTGTAGACAGGACATTCAGGAGGACTTCAGAATAAATAAAATTGCCGATGCTCAAACTAAGGCTAAGGAGTTGCAATCTGGTTATAAAGAACTAGAAAAAGCAATTAAAAACGAAGAGGAGAGAGAGCATCAATTCACTGCCCTATCAAAGGAGATCACAACATTAACGCATGGCATTTCTAAAAACAATACTCGCATTTCTGGATGTCAACGACAGATCAGAGATCTTGAATCGGAAATTCAAAAACTTACCGAACAACTTGCAGATAGAAATACTGAGCATGAGAAGTTAACCACCTTTAAGGACAAACTATCATCTACATACGAAGAATTATCCTCTAGGAAGGACACTATAAGCTATTATGATTTCATGTATAGCTTACTTAGAGACGGTGGAGTCAAGACTAAAATCATCAAGAAGTATCTACCTCTGATAAATCAACAGGTCAACAGATATCTTCAGAAGATGGACTTCTACATCAACTTTACACTTGATGAGGAGTTTAACGAAACCGTCCAGTCTCCTATCCATGAGGATTTTTCTTATGCTTCTTTTTCTGAAGGAGAGAAGATGAGAATTGACCTAGCACTTCTATTCACATGGAGAGAGGTTGCTAGAATGAAAAACTCTGTCAATACCAATCTCCTTATAATGGATGAGGTATTTGATAGTTCTTTGGATGGTATGGGAACCGATGAGTTCTTGAAGATTATTCGTTATGTGATCAAGGACACTAATATTTTTGTCATATCCCACAAACCAGAAATGCACGAAAAGTTTGAAAGTATGATAAGATTTGAGAAAGTCAAAGGATTTAGTAGGATGGTCGAACAATGAATGTACCAAACTGGATCCATCATTCAAAGAAGGATCCCAAACGAAAACTTAAACCACAGGCACTGCGTCAAGCAAAAGTCAGGAGACAAGCACTTAAGAGGAAATACCTCAAGAGTGCTTTTTTAATTGTATAAATAAAATAGTTTTGTCAAGAAATAAAATGACTGCACTGATTGATCCAAAAAAATACAGTGAGACCGTTGACCTATTAAGGTCATTTTTTTTGTCTAAAAATTTCCTAGAAGTCCATACACAAAACCGTTTAAGTATACTTGCTGCTTGTGAAGATCCAGAAACAGTAGCAACATACAACTACGGTGGTAATGTTTGGCCACTACCACAAACAGGACAAATGTGGTTAGAATATGAATTACTTTCCAATCCTTCTGCGGAAGGATTTTTTTGTGTCTCCACTTCATATAGGGCAGAACCAAACCCTGTAGAAGGAAGACATGAAACTATCTTCCCCATGTTTGAATTTGAGATGAAGGGAGGGGTGGATGAACTAAAGAAGATGGAGATTGAATTATGCGAATATCTTGGTCTACCTGATCTTGAGATTGAGACCTATGATGATTGGTCTAATAAGTTCAATACAAAAGAACTAGACCATGATCATGAAAAGGCAATTGGGTCTGGTATGATTACTGAGTTCCCTGAGTGGACATCACCATTCTGGAACATGGCAAGGAATGAAGATGGTACTAGTAAAAAAATTGATGTAATACTTGGTGGTATGGAAACCATAGGTAGTGCAGAACGCAGCACCGATAAGGAACAGATGCGTGACACATTCTATACTATATCAGATGGACAGTATGCTCAACTGATCATTAATTTATTTGGTAAGGAAAGAGTAGAAGCAGAACTTGAGAAGTTCCTTGAGTTTGATTTCTTTCCTAGAAGTGGTGGAGGAATCGGTATGCAACGTCTAATGACTGCTCTTTCATAGAGCATCATTGTGAGGTGACGAAACTGGTAAACGTGTCAGTCTGTTTAACTGATGTTCCTGGCGGGACTTGAAGGTTCGACTCCTTCCCTCACAGTTTTAAAAATATATTTATACAACTAGGTATAAACTCGTAGGCATAAATTTTTGTTAAACCGAACCCCTTTTGTGTTGATCTTCTGACTAAATAATAGTAGACTTGAGGAGAACAAGATGTAACCAAACCGTATTGGTTATGAAGTTCACGTTAAACAATGGAGAGGTCATCAATGCACAATCTAGTATCCTATAATCAGTTGGCAGGTTGGAAAGCAAGTACGGAGGAAGTAGAAGAAATAGATCACGAATCTGCGATAAATGATTATTTTCAGTGCCTAACAGAGTGCGATGACAATTCGAGTGTATGCAGAAGACTTTGCAGTGAGGTCTTCTAATCAGAAAAAAACCAATTAAATAAGTGGCACAACCTCCTCAGTAATGAGGGGGTTTTTTAGTATAATAGGTTCATACGAAACAAAAAGTATGGCAGTTCAGCAAGAAATCAAGTCCCAATTAGCTAAGTTGCTTGCTACTGAGGATATAGTAGTAGAGCACAAGAAAGTTGAGACAGCACAGTTCAATGTAGACACTCGTGTATTGATCCTTCCACTCTGGGAGAAGGCAAGTAATTATGTATATGATATGCTTGTAGGACATGAAGTAGGACACGCACTCTTTACACCTAATGTAGATCCTCCAAAGGACATTCCTCATAACTTCCTAAACGTATGTGAGGATGCTCGTATTGAGAAATTGATGAAGAGAAAGTATTTGGGTATTGCCAAATCCTTTTATAGGGGTTATAGTGAGATGCATGAGAATGATTTCTTTGAGTTAGATGGTGAAAATATTGATAATTTTAATCTTGCTGATCGGGCTAATCTACATTTCAAGATTGGTTCATTCCTTCCTATATCTTTTTCAGATCCTGAAAAGGAGATTATCACTCTAATCCAAAATGCCGAGACCTTTACTGACACCATCGCAGCAGCAGAAGCGTTATATAATTACTGCAAGCAAGAGGCACAACAGAAAACC
>VTLG01006855.1_pt1 | contig 10139 bp, 11 predicted proteins | sample 4694571 | NCBI WGS metagenome assembly VTLG01 (sample SAMN12604809, study PRJNA352737) | marine metagenome | biome: ENVO:00000447; feature: ENVO:00000209|ENVO:00000569|ENVO:01000036; material: ENVO:00002151; isolation source: viral sequences binned using virsorter ... | reverse complement strand
ACTCATCCAGTATTCATATTGTGCATCAGTTGATATCGGCTTACCGAATGTATTAATTAATGCCTGTTCAGTTGCGATATCCGTGATTTCATCTACCGGACCAATCTCAAAAGGACCTGCTATGCCGCCGATGTTATCTAATACGTTATCAGCTCTCCCGACAGTTAAATCAACTTCCCGTGTAATTACACCGGGAGATAATTGAGGAGTCGCCATGTTTTTTGTCTCCGAGTCTCAGTTTCTCTAGGAATTATTTATTGATTTCAGTGTTTACGAGAGGTATTCCCACATATATGACTTATCTCCATACTCATCTGCAGTAAACCACCTATCTCCATCAGCATCAACCTCACTTTCATTACTCAATCCATCATCCATAAACCCAAACGGTGCCATATCTTGTTCTATTTGATTCTTTTGTTCTTCATATAATCTTTTTCTTACATCTTGATCTGTAAGTTCTTTAAAATAATCCTGATTAACTAACCATGCATATATGACAAGACACATTGCAAGGTCATCATTACATCCATCCTCTGCTTCAAATGAATTATTTTTTTGGATAAAGGTAGTTAATTCACTTAATATATCATAGTCGCAAAAAGTTAACTTATCAGACTCAATCATAGTCTTTAAGTTAAGAGCACCAACCTTCTTAACAGTCTTAGACATTTTCACTCCCAATTGAGTCTTCTTACCTGAGAATCCCTGACCAATAACTTGACCAGCACGTCCTCTCATGGATGCCATAAGGAGATTAGAGTATTCTAAATCATAGTTTAAAATAGCTGCTACCTGATCACCTACATCATTAACTTCACAAAGAATAAATGCTTTATTATACTTATTACATACATCGTAAATTATATTAGGGAATAGCATAGGTTTAATTTCATTATTCCTATACTTAGCAACCACCTTATGGGGGAAGGTGGTTATATCTACTATTACAAATGCTGAATAATCTTTAACTACTCCACGCGCAACGTCTACTGTACAAATATAATCATGTTTTAGTTGTGGTTCTTCAAAAACATCTAAACCAGCATTTCTTTGAAGAGGATTTTCATAAACAAGAGTTCTTAATTTACTAGGAGCAATAAGAGTATCAACAGATCCTAAAAACTCACATTCAAACTCAACTTTAAACTGTTGCTCAGATGTGTTAGCAATAGTTTGTTCACGCCACTTATCATCCCTACCTGGCACTTGAGACCAATGAACATCTGTAGGAATATATTCATTCTTACCTCTTTCTGCATCATGCCACATACGGTAGAAATGATTCATACCATGTGGCGTTGAAACAATTATTACTTTTGTTGATTTACCAGAAGTAATAGTAGGATAAACGGAACTAAAGAATGAGTCCGCAATATGGTTTGGAACGAAGGCAAATTCGTCGAGGAAGAGGATATTGAATGACATACCACGGACAGCACTTGCAGACGTAGAAGCTGCCAATATCTTACTGCCATTTTCTAACTCCAATGAACCTCTATTCCATGATAGCACACCTTGCTGCATCCACTTAGGAACATTCTCATAGGCAGTTTGTAAACGACCTAATAGTTCTCTAGCAGTTGCTGCTTTGTTTGCAAGAATACCAATGTTTACACTATCATTAAAAAGTAAGTAATGAAGGAGATAAGATATAACAGTTGTAGATTTACCCGTCTGTCTGGGCATCTTACAAATATTAAATCTATTATCATGGAAATTTCTAATTAATTTCTCTTGAAAATCATAAGGTTCAAAACCTTTTAATCCTTCATCAAGAGTAACAATCTTTACGTGCTGTTGTGAAAAATAAACTGGATTATTTTTACATCTAACGAATTCAATAACCTGTTCTTTGGTAAACTCAACAGCAGTATTTGCTTTCTTTAAATTCGGATTACCAAGATAAATTTCATCAGCCATAATACACCTACATCATTTCGCCAAATAAATGTTTATCTGGATTTTGCATTTTAAAATACTTTTTATCATGGTCTATAGTTTTTCTTGTCATGTCAAGTATTTTTTGTAAATTGTCTGCTTTCTTTTTTAATTCCTCTATTTCTTTTTTATTTTGCTCCTCCGACTTGGAGGAGGGGTTCTCCTGGGTCATGAGTCGATACTTGATAGCCCCACAGCTTAGCACCTGGATAGACTTTCTGCAACTGATCCTGTACTTGTTTGCGGGATGGTTTAGAGACTTGTGGGAAAAACATTTGAATGTTGTAGCTACTTCCTCGCCAAGCCAACATAACAGTTATTATGTGTCCAACTTTTGAACGAATACGAGTTGATTCTTCTATTGGATCTTCGTATTTAATTTGTGATTTTGGTACTTTGATAGGTTCTGGTTTTATAAGATCAATAACTTGGGCAAAAGTATTCCCATCACTATCTTCGATAGTTAGATCTTCTTTACAAAACCTACGAAAGGATTTCATTGAATTTAGATAACTTCACACTTATATTTAGGAAATCCAGCGAGTTACCGTCAATTCTAAGGAGTTATCATCCATTTCCCACTCTTCTTGAACTTCAAACCCTTCTTCTTTAACAGTACCATAAAGAGTCATTCTAGCATACTGTTGGGTTACTTTTTCAATAAACCTATTGACAGGAACATCTAAATCCCAAGTATCTAATTCAGCAACTAACTCATAGGTTTCTGTATTCTTATTCCACCTAAAACCAATATCATTTTTTATAGCAACATCTGCAAGAAAGTTTGGATGCTCTTCTGCATGAGATGGGTTATTGATAACCAATGCTTTATTCTCCTCCACATCATGACCCATTAATTCTAATGCTTCAATCAAATAAGGACGTTCTTTGATTTTAGTTTTGATACATGTGAAGTGTGACATCTTCTGTTTGTTTTTGTTGATAATACTCTGGTTTACGTTCGACTCTCTCAACTACTCCTAATCTCTCCTCAATTCTTTTGGTGAGATTTTCGCAGTCTGTTCCAACAACACCCATTACCTCTTCGGTTACAGTGCCATCTTGTCGAATTGTAAATTTAATAGTTTGTTGTGGCATTTGCTACATGATATGTTAAGTTATTTATCATTCCCCTCCACCACCATTGCCACCACCGCCGTTGCCGCCGCCACCATTACCATTGCCACCATTGCCATTACCATTTCCATTCCCGTTATGGGACCCATTACCGTTGCCATTTTTATGATCATGTGCTAAGTATCCGCTTCTACCTATATGGTATCCACGAGGAATTGTTTTACACTTCTTATCAGTATAGCACCAATACTGTCCATCTGGACACTTCTTTGCTTCCTTTGCTTCTCCCATAAATCTGGAGAAATTTTTCTTAATCATTACTTCTGTATTTTTATCCATAAGATTTACATACTCGTTTGACGCATTAACCATTGCATCTATACCCGACATAGTTAGATGCGAAACAGGCCAAATGGTAGAAAATCTCCATTTTGCCAATCCAGATTGTCCTGGAGTTTGATAATCCTGTGATAATAAATCATCAGTTACAGGATCTTTAAAAAGTTTAGGATCATAGCCAGCAACAGGAGCCTCCGCACCTGAACTAAATCCTGGAACAGTAGATGTAGAATTGGTCCAATTGGTTGGAGGAGTTTCTTTAAGATACTGTTTAAAGGATTTCATTATTAACCATCCAATGCAACAGTGAGTCCTAAGGTCATGCCTGGTAGTGTCTGCCAAGAAGATCCATTATAAACTTGCAATTTTCCATCACTACTATTAAAGACCATAGCACCCTGAGTAACAGACATTTCATCTCTCTGCGCAGTTGTTACAACAGGAGGATAAAATGCTTCAGTAGTACTATTACTTACAAATGAAGTAGCAGTCATAGCACCAGAAACCTGGATACCAGAAGCTGAATCTAAAGTAATTCCAGTACCAACTGTTACTTTATTACTAGTACCATTAATAGTGACTGAACCACTACCGACTGTAAGAACACCAACTACTCTTGCATCTCCATGCACAAAAAGACTAGTGCCTGATGCACCAACAGCACCAACAGTTAAAGTATTAGTGGCATTAGTAGTACCAACACCCACCTTACCAAGTGTATTGATACCGGTAGCATTTTTACTCCATAAATCTACCTGACCTGGAAGATTAGTTAAATTAGAACCATCACCATAGAAGGAATCTGCAGTAACAATACCAGTAAACTCTGCATCACCTGTTTGATAAACACTAACAGCAATACCTGTGGGGTTAGGGCCTATTTTTAATGTTGGTGCAGTTACAATACCAGCAGTAACACTAACACCTTGGGTTTCAACAATGATGCCATCCCTGGCAGTTATAATACCAATAGAATCAACATTCTTTACATTATCCTTAAAGATAGTTCCTGCAACAGAAATATCACCATCAAAATATGCTACTACATCGGTTGTAGCAGTTCCTGATTTTGGTTTACCAACATATAAGGAATAATCTACTCTGGCAGTAGTAGCAATACCAACATTCTGTAGAGTATAAATGTCACTACTAGAATCTGTAGTCCAAGTTGTACTTGCAGTTGCTACACTTGCAAACTTAAATTTCTTGCCGGTATGAATTCCAGTTTGTTCCAAATCAACTTTAAGGAACATACCATCATAGGCACTGAGATTAGTAGTGATTCCTGCGATATCATCAAGATATTGTAAATCTACTGCACCACCTCCACCAATAGATGCCATCTGAGTTTGCACTCGATTGACAAATAATCTATAATGATCTGCTAAAGATTTTAAACTAGGAAACTGCTTATCTAATGGAGTAAGAGGATCTGATGCACCAACCTCAGTATAAGTAGGTGGATTATCAGTAAGATCTTCTTTTAAGAAATTCTGAGATTCTTGAAGATCTTCAACAATCCTATAAAGCTCTTTAATATTAATAGAGTTATCATCATATTTCTCAGTTAACTGAGATACATCATCTCTAAGACCTTTAACATCTTTATCATAATATTTTACTTCTGGAAGGTTACCAATTTCTTCTTTTAGACTATCAAAGTATTCTCTTAGAGACTCTGTAATAATATTTTGCGCTTCGCTATTTTTACTGTTAAATTCCTCTACCTGTTCGGTAACATTCTGACGTAATACTTCAAATTTTCCTAATACAAATTTCTTTAACTTTCTATCATCATCTTTAAACCGATCATGATGTTCCCAAATTCTTATAGCAGTTTCTTTTAACTCTTCAAATATTTTTTCTTTTGTTTCCTCTACATGCTCTTTTAATTCTTTAATTTCAACTTTTTTCTCAAAATCCTTAGTATCTAAATCTTCTGTAAGATGCTCAATATCTTGATCAATTCTATCTCTCAGATTTTTTATATTATCACCTACTTTAATAAAGTCATCATCAATTACACTAAATGTTTTACCAATCCAGGTAAAATCAGGAACTTCATTAACTTCATTAACCCATTTAGGGAATTTGGGAATTTCTTCCCTTACCTGATCAATTGCCTCACATATCGCTTCTATCTCTTTATCATAATACTTGACTTCAGGTAAATTAGTTACTTCAGTCTGAAGATTATCAATCCTATCTTCAATTAAAGTTACCTGTTCATCATAATACTTAACTTCAGGAAGATCTTTTATTTCCTCCCTTACTGAGTCAATCTGTTCGCATATTGCTTCTACAGTAGGATCATAATCCTTTACTGCAGGAATATTATCCCTAACTTCTTCAACTTGTTCGGCAAGTTGTTTTAATTCTTCATCATAATACTTAATTTCAGGAATATCTGGAATATCCCTTCTTAAGTCATTAATTAAACGTAATACTTCTGTAAGATCTTCTTCTTTTCCTTCTTCTTCTTCGTCTTCTTTCTCTAATGAATCATGTGGACCTTCAGAACCAAACCCTCCTTCCTGTCCAGGGTCATTGGCTCTCATAGTAGGTTCTTCTACTATAAACTCCTCAACTGAAGGTAAATCTTCTTCTTTTATAATATCCTCAGCTGATGGTAAATTACTGTTATCTTCAGCAAAATCATCAATTGACGGTAACTGGTCCGACATTCTATTAGTAACCTATGTACTTCGGGATTTCTCTCCCTATCTTATTTAGAAGAACCACTAAGGTCACTTTCTTTTATCATCTTAGCAAGTTCTGCAGTTGACCCTACAAACAGTGCATTATTAACTGTATTAGGTCCTTTAGGTTTTGTCTCTTCTTCTACGTCTTTTAATTTCTTCTGAAGATCCATTAACTTATCAGTTGCATCAGAGACACTCTTAATTAACTGTCCAGCAACCTCATATGCTCTTGGCATTTCACTCTCTTGAGCAAGTTCAAGAATTCCATTAATTGCTTCTTGTCCTTTCTCAATAATAGAGTATAAATTTCCTCTTGTATATTCATAATCTTTAGTTATATCATCTTGCGTCAGTCTACTGGGTTTTTGTATACCAACAGATTCGGGTTTCTCTACAGGTTTCTCTACAACTACTTCAGTAGGAGAAATATTAAACGCTTTGTCTAATTGTTTGGTCATACATAAGTTCCATCAAATCCAAAGTCATCACCAACCTCAATAAGGTCATTATCAGCAGAAGTTATAGTACCAATACCAGCACCCGCAACGTGGGTAGCAGCTGTAGTGCCATCTTGACCTCTCTTAACCTCTATTTGGTTACTAGTGATTTTCTCTACCAGCATTGATTCATTATCAATGATAATGTAACCATCTTCTACAAGTTGAGTTCCATCAGTGACATCAAATGTAACATCTTCAATACTTATATCATTAGTTAAGTTAGTTGCAATAACATCATCATAATTCTTCGTTGCTCTTGGAGTAACCTTATAGGTAAGATCTCTAGAACCAGTTCTAGAATCCTTGCCAGAAGAATCAGCAGCAATGTAACCAACACGAACAGTTTTGATAAGATCGGTAGAAGTAGAGGAAACAGGTCCGAATAGATATGTTTTTGCACTAAATCTGAGAGTATATAATAATACTCTTCTTGTACTAAAATCCCCTTCATATTGATCATCCATTGTGATATTCTCTAACGTAACAGGAATATCTCTCTTTTCTCCAATGGTTGATACTAAATCAACGGATAAAGAATATGCTGGTTGGAAATATGGAAGTATCTGTTCTACAATCTGCAATGCGTCATCATTCAACTTACACATTATACTCAGTTCAAAATTCATATTATAAGGAACTGGCATATAAGTTTTCTTACTAGTAGACTTAGAACTACTTTGAGGAGATAAAAATGTTTGAGTAGTTGTTACTTTACGAGTGGCATCATACTGCATTCCAATAAATTCAAATGACATTCTAGGTAATGTAATTTGAACAGACTTATTAAGATTTGGAGATTGCTCAAGACGTGCTAAGAATTTCTGAGTAGGACCATATGCTAATGGAACGCGAATAACACTTTCCACATCATCATCACTATTGGTATGCTTGATCTCCAATCCATTAAAAAGAGTACCAAAAGAAATAATGGTTTTTCTTAATATTTCGTGGTAAAAATACTCAAACATTACTCAGCACTACTATTAGCTCTATTTAGGGTGTTCCAAATGGGTTCTTCTCTGAGAAGTCTAATATGTCATCTGCAGCATCCTCAATATTATCATTATCAGCAAATGGGGTTACCAAATCATCTTTGTTTATTACTCTAATCTCTCTAGTTGCATTCTCACCTACGAGGTCTTCTCCCTTCGTCCAAGTACCATCAACAATCTTAATTTCTAAAACACCTGTGCTTGAATTCCAACTATTAACTACACCTGTTGTACTGCTTGCTGAACCTGTGACAGTCTCACCTACGGCATAATCTCCAAATGCACCTGTATCTGGAGCAGCAATCGTAATAGTAGGAGTATCACCTACAGTATAACCAATACCTGCATCTGTCCACCTAATCGCAGTAACGATACCAGCAGAACTAATAACTGCTCTTGCACTAGCAGTAGTACCAACTCCTGGTCCTGCAATGGTGACTAAAGGTTCGTTAACGTATCCAGAACCGCCTTCAGAGATCGTAACGATTCCAAGGGTTCCATCTGCTATTTCACTAGTTGCAGCAGCACCTACCCCTGTCTTATGAATGAATCCAATACCAGGAGCAACCGTATATCCATATCCCGGATTTCTGATTTCAACACCCTGAACCTTAGTATCTAATACTCCATCACAATTAATAATATTATCAATCAATGTAGCAATTCCAACTGCAGTGACTCCACCAGAAGGTGCAGAAGAAATAGCAACTCTTGGTGGATATTGATTAACAGTAGAAGTTACATAATTATAACCCCTATCAGTAAGAGTAACTGTTCTTAATCCACCCTCAGTTACGATTCCAGTAATAGCAGTTGCTTGAACCGCATCTGTTACCAAAGTAAGAGTCTGAATATAACCCTTATCAATAACAGTATCATCTATATCATCAACACCAACATCAACAACCTCATCCTCATAACGGAAGAGTTCACATCTCAATTCATAAACATAATTCTTCTGAAGTTGATAGAATGGTTTTTCATGTTCTACATATTTAATTTCAAATAAACGCTCACCTAATGGAAAATATATTAAATCACCTTCTTTAGGTCGAGTAGATAATTCTATATTGGGTATATTTTCAATAAGAGGTGAGATATAACTAGAAAATCTTTCTTGAGATATAATAAGATTTAAATCATCTAATTCTTGAATTCCAAATTTAGACAGTAAAGTTCCTACCCCCTCATAACCTTCATATGTATCGACATATGCTTCTATGGGATATGCATCAGTAAACTTAGATTCAATTACTTCTTTAATAACAGTATTTTTTGTCACATACTGTCTAGGAAGATAATAAACCTCTATTCCATAAATTTTAAGCTGTTCATTAATTAAATCTTGAACAAGATTCTGTTCACTAGTAGCACCTTGTTGAAAGTAAGGATTAAGAGCCATGGTACTAACCTACCATGTCTAAAGGTGGCAACTCATAGGTACTAGACATTTTTTCCATAAGTATATCAATGTCTTTTTGTCCATCATCATAAATTTGCCTACCGTTTAACTCTATTCCTCCAGGTAATTTAACACCTCCAAACTTAAGAAGATTTTGTCCCCATTGCCTCTTCATTAGTGCAGTCGCATACTGTTTTAAGAATTGAGAATTCCAAACCCTACCATAATCAGCAGGATCTAAAAGTCTATAACAATCAATAATCAAATAATCATCAGCAGAAAGACTATCCCAATCAATATCCAAATATAATCTATCCATTCTCTTATTAAATCTAATCTGCTTCTGAGTCGTTAAAAGAAAATTAATATCTTCCAAATATGTCTTAGTCATTGCATAACTAAGAAGTTCTGTAGATCCCCAGAAATAAATATCATTCAAAAATAGCTGATACTTAACACTAAACATATTATTGGTTATAGTGTTACTTCCATCAAAATGGAAAATTTTACTTACACCAATAACTTCTGGAGGAACTTGTAAGAAATTATTATTCTCTTCAAAAGAAAATGTAGTTGATATTCCAACAGTAGATGTTGCAGTAGTTGTGGTTATTCCTATAACATTAGGATCTCCAGGACCTTTACCTCTATCAATATCATCTTGAGTAACTTTATACTTTAAATATGTCTGTGCTGCACCATCAAAAGTCCTTTCCTGAAACATCTGTAATGCATCATCAATCAAATCTTCACATTGCTCCGATGCAAGGTTAATCTCCAATACAGGAGCACCCAACTGCCTTAAACAATATGTCTTAAAATCTGATCTACTTGATGGTTGCATTTAGACAATAACCCTTGATATATTTATGGAGAGGAAGAAATACCTGCTATAACTAAAATAGTCCCTGATGCTACATCGTAGATAGTAGAAGCAGTTCCAGGTCTAGTAAAGGTTACTGCTGTTCCAGGCATTACTTGAGAAGAAATTGTATTAGCTGCTCCTACTTCTATTACATTAGTATTGGTTCTTACACCAACTACAGGAGCATCTTTTACACTAGAAAAAGTAACAGAATCACCAACAGCAACATTAGATTTAGAATTTATAGTAAATGCAGTAGTTCCAACTCCAGCAGTAGATCCTGCGGAAATAGCAGTAGTTAGTACCGTTTCAGTTTCAGTA